>Ga0182024_10016395_pt1 | contig 14051 bp, 14 predicted proteins | sample P32metaG_FD_120480 | JGI IMG/M metagenome (GOLD analysis project Ga0182024, IMG submission 120480) | Permafrost microbial communities from Stordalen Mire, Sweden - P3-2 metaG (Illumina Assembly) | ecosystem: Environmental > Terrestrial > Soil > Wetlands > Permafrost | place: Sweden: Stordalen... | reverse complement strand
GTGGCGTCCGTGGCCCAGCGCCGGATCATCGAGCGCCATCAGCTGGCCGGAGTGACGGTGGTCGATCCCCAGGCCACGGTGATCGACGTGGACGTGGAGATCGGTCAGGACACGGTGGTGGCGCCGTTCACGAGCCTGCTCGGGCAGACCAGCATCGGCCGGGATGCTGTGATCGGCCCCAATTCCACGCTGCGCGACGCTCGCGTGGGGGACGGGAGCTCCGTCGTGCACTCCTACGTGATCGAGGCGACCACCGAGGACCGGGTGAGCGTGGGTCCGTTCGCCTACTTGCGGCCCGGAACGGTCCTGCGCAGCGGCGCCAAGGCCGGCACGTTCGTCGAGATCAAGAACTCGGACGTGGGACGGGGGACCAAGGTCCCGCATCTGAGCTACATCGGCGATGCCGACATCGGCGAGAACACCAACCTGGGCGCCAGCACGATCACCGCCAACTACGACGGCTACCGCAAGAGCCGGACCCGGATCGGGTCGCGGGTGAAGACCGCCGTGGACACCACGCTGGTCGCCCCGGTCAGCGTGGGGGATGACGCGTTCACGGCTGCCGGGTCGGTGATCGGACAGGACGTCCCGCCCGGATCGCTCGCCGGTTCCCCGGGCGTGGCCCGCTCGCAGCAGCGCAACGTCGAGGGATACGCCGAGCGGCGCCGGGCACGGGCCGAGGCGGAGCGCGAGAGCGGTTCGGAGGCCGGCAAGTGATCCCGACCGGAACGTCGCGCGTGCCCGGAGTCCGCTGAGAAGGGGTTGCGGGTGCGGCGATTCCCTTTGCGTCCCCGGCCCGTCGTACCATTGCCAATGTCATGAGCCTGCTGGAGATGCCTTCCTCAGCCAGCGATCTGCGCGTCGAGTACGACAAGCGCTTGATGCTCTTCTCAGGGCGGGCCAACCGGCAGCTGGCCGCGCGGATTGCGGACAAGCTGGGCGTCGCGCTGGGCAGCGTGATCACGAAGACGTTTGCCAACGGCGAGGTGTACTGCCGCTTCGAGGAGTCGGTCCGCGGAGCGGATGTGTTCCTCGTTCAGCCCACGTGTGGCAATCCCCACGAGGGGCTGAGCGCCAACGACGCGCTGATGGAGCTCCTGATGATGGTCGATGCGGCGGTGGGCGGCTCGGCCCACCGGGTGATCGCGGTGACGCCGTGGTACGGGTACTCGCGCCAGGACAAGAAGTCTGCGCCGCGGGAGCCGATCAGCGCCCGCCTGGTGGCCAGGATGTTGGAGTCGGCGGGGATCGATCGGATCCTCACCATGGACCTGCACTCCGGGCAGATTCAGGGCTTCTTCCAGAAGCCGTGCGATCACATGACGGCCCTGTTCATCCTCACCCAGTACTTCGCTGACCTGGGCCTGGAGGACTTGGTGGTGGTCTCCCCGGATGCCGGCCGGGTGAAGCTGAACAAGAACTTCGCCTCCAAGATCGGAGCCGACCTGGCGATCCTCAACAAGGAGCGTCCCGCCCAGCAGGTGGCCGCGATCAACTACGTGATCGGTGACGTCGAGGGAAAGACCGCCCTGCTGGTGGACGACATGATCGGCACCGCGGGCACCCTGTCCGCCGCCGCCCAGGCCGTCCGCGACGCCGGGGCCCGCCGCATCTACGCGGCCGCCACCCACGGCAACTTCTCTGGCAACGCCTGGGAGAACCTCGCCACGGCCGGGTTTGAGCAGATCGTGGTCACCGACACGATCCCCTTGCCCGCCGGCGCGCCCGACAACGTCCGCGTGCTCTCCTGCGCCGATCTGCTGACCAGCTCGATCCGTCAGATCTTCACCGAAGGGTCGGTCAGCGAAGTGTTCGGCGGCGAGAACCAGCTGTTCTAGGTGGAGGTTCTCGGAGCCTCGGCGCCAGCCCCGCGCCGAGACTCCGGACCTTCCCAACTACGCCCCCTACTCGACCGGTAGCTTGCCACTGCGGTGATGCACCCGGAACTAGACCATCGACCCATTGCACCTAGCCGTTTGGGTAGTGCCTGCCAGCCGGGTCGCAACATCGCGCCCAGCGCGAGGGAACAGCGCGGCACTGTCGAACCGGAGGCCCACATGACCACGCGGACCAAGGTGACACTGCAAAGCGAACACTCGCGGCGGGTGGCGATCTTCGCGCTGTGGCGGATTGCCTCCACGAACATCGTCGGTTCACAGACGCTGAGTGACGGTTTCTATGACAAGGCCTGGGCTGGCATCCACCCGGCCTACATGCTCGGTGGGGATCCGGGCGACGCCGAACATCGGCTGATCCGGCTCGGTGCGGTCCAGAACGCGGCCCGCGCGGTCTTCACCGCGGCGCCCGGAGAGCTGCTCGAGCTGCCGGTCTCGCCGCACGAGCTCGACGACGCGTTGCGTGACTTCCTCCTCGCCATCGATCAGAACGACGAGCTGATGGACGAACTGCCGCCCGGCGAGCAGGAGGACATCGCGCACTGCCGGGGTGCGGCGGCCCATCTGCTGTGGGAGATCGAGGAGCGGGAGCTTCCGGCTTCGCTCAGGCCGCCGGACTTCCCCGAGCCGCCCCGGGTCTACCGCCAGGACCGGCGGCGGGACATCTCCCTTCAGGCTCGTTAGTAGCCTGGCTCGGGTGAGTGCCGCCGGCGCTGCCCAGCTGATGGACCTGCTCGGGTTGAGCGAGGACGAGCTGTGCCGGGTGCTCGACAGCGACCCGCTGACGCTCCTGTCCGGACAGCTGGAGCAGGTCACCCAGCTGCGCATCCTCCTGGATCTCCTCGCCGAGGCCGAACAGCGGGCCGGCGCCGCCACGCTCCGCCGCTGGGTCCGCGCGCGGGGACCGCACGGGCGTCCGATCGATGCGCTGCTGGAGCGGGACTTCGGGCGGTTCGAGGACGCGCTTGGAGAGCTGGCGGCGCGGGGGTTCGTGATCCGGGGCGGTGGCGGCTAACGCCGCAGCTGCGGCGTATCCTGGCCGCGCTTCCCCGGCCAAGCCCCGATCAGCTGGTGAAACGCACGTGCGGTCAACTGCTCGATCGCCGCATCGATGGCGGCCATCGTCGCCGCCTCGAGCGCGGAGGAGGCGGCCACCCGGGCGAGACTGACTCGCCCGGCGGTCGGGGACGGCGGCTGCGGGCTGTCTCCGACGCGCTCCCAGACCGTGTCAAAGGCACTCTTGCCCAGCCGCGTTCCGACGGACTTGGCCAGGACTGAGAACGGCTTGTAGAGGAACTTCATGGGGGGCCAGAGCCTACCCGCCTGCACACGTGGAGAGACCGCCAGCGAGGAGGCCCGGCATGGCCCGATGGTTTGCCGCCGCCTCGAATGGCTAACTAAGCTGTCTAACCAGCCGAAAAGAGGCGTAGCCATGCTCCAGGAAGACCCCAGTTTTGAATCGGGCGATGCCGAGGAACTGCTGCGCCGGGCGCTGCTCGACGAAGCCTCGGCCGTTACCGTGTCGCTGCGCATCGACGGCCTGCCCGTGAGCGAGGCGGTGACGATCATCTTCTACGCCCGCCGGGACCTGGGGACGCTTCAGACCTACCTGACCCCCGGCAGCCGGGGTGCCGGGTCTCGCGTGACCACGAGCGAGTTGCTCCGAGTCCCCTGCGATCTCGATCTGGCCGACGCCGATGACCGCGAAGAGGCCGAACAGCTATATGCCGAGCAGGCCCGCCGGTTGCGCGACGCGATCCTCAGCGCCGACATCGTCCTGGACGTGTGGCGTGAGCCGCTGGTGGAGCTGGCCGGGCGAGAGGTGACCGTGGATCACTCGGTGGACTTCCCCACGCGCCTGCCCATGCCCCGGCTGCTGCCCACCGCTCTGGTCGCGCCGGACGCGCAGCTGTTCGTCACGCCGGTCTGCAGCGCGCGCACGCTGGCCGAGGGCCGGCCGCCAATCGGGATCGCGTGCTCCCAACAGGACATCACGCGGGTGTACCCGCTGTCGGATGATCCCGAGCGCTGCGTGGAGGACTTCCTGGAGGTGTCGGCCGCGCACGCCCGGGGGCTTGCCGCACGGATCGCCCACCAGGAGGCCTCGGTGGAGCGGTTCCTGGAGCTCAGCGAGTAGTGGCCTGATGCGGAAATTCGATGCCAGGATGGGTGATGGCCGGGCGTGGCTGATAGGAGGCGGTGACACAAGTCGTACTGGTGGTACGGCGGTGTCGCCGCCTCCTATCAGGCGCATACGGACGCGCCCAGACTGGTACCGAATTACTGCTTCAGGCCACTAACCGGCTGTCGCACTGGCCTGCGCTCCGGCTCGCGAGCCGGCCGGCGCTCGGGCCTGGGCAGCTTCTCGCTGATCCGTCCCGGCTCGCGCAGGCGGACCGGCGACTGCTCGGCGTCCGGTAGCGGGATGCCGCCGCCGGGCCGGTTGGTGGGCTCCGGTTTGCCGGCGGGCAGGTTGCCCCAGCCGTCATCGGAGCTGCCGCTGTCCTGGTCTGTGGGCGGGTCTTTGTCGTCCCGCAGGGCGGGAAGCATCAGCAGCCCGACGCAGATGAACCCGACGAAGTGAATTCCCGTCAACCAGAGGAGCAGCTGAACCTCCGACACCAATTAAGCGTACCGCGCCACAAGCTCCGGCAGGGGGCGGATCAGTCGCTCAGCGAGTCGGATCCGGACCTTCCCGCTACCATCGGACGTCGCCATGGCTGATTCGCACACAACCGCCCTGAAGGCAAAGCCCCGCGAGCCCGCCGGCTCCCGCTCTGCCCGACGGTTGCGCCGCCAGGGCGAAGTGCCCGGCGTGATCTATGGCGGCGGTGAGGAACCGGTCGCTTTCGCGGTCAACGCGCGGGAGCTGCGCCACGCTCTGGCACATACCGGCGCCGTGCTGGACCTCCAGCTGGAGGGTGGCTCGAGCACGCCGGTCGTGCTCAAGGAGCTGACCCGTCACCCGGTCCACGGCGCGGCGGTTCACATCGATCTCGTGCGCGTCCGGCTGGATCAGCCAATTCAGGCCCCGGTGGTGATAGAGCTGATCGGCACCGAACACGCCATCGGCGTCCGCGAGGGCGGCGTTCTCGAACAGCCGCTGCGCGAGGTCATCGTCGAGGCGCTCCCCACCGAGATCCCCGACGTGATCAAGCACGACATCACCGAGATGGACGTCAACGACACGATCACCCTCGCGGTGGTGGTGGCTCCGGCCGGCGTGACGATCATCACCGACCCGGAGTCGGTGCTGGCCACGATCACCCCGCCGCGTCTGCAGGTCGAGCCCGAGACCGAGATCGAGACCGAAACCGGGGTCGTCGGCGAGGGCGAAGAGGGCGCCGAGGGCGAAGGCGAGGCCGGCTCCGAGGGCGGAGCTGCTGCGGACCGGGAGTCCGGCGGCGGCGACGGCGAAGCTTCCGAGTAGCCGGAGCCACGGAGCGTGCCGTTCGGCGGCCGCCGCAAACCCGCCGTGCCCGTCGACTGGCTGCTCGTCGGCCTGGGTAACCCCGGCGCTGAGTATCAGGGCAGTCCGCACAACATCGGCTTCGAGGTCGCCGAGCGATTGCGTGAACGCTGGGAGCTCTCCAAGCCCAAGGCTCGCTACCGCGGGCTGATCACCGATGGGAGAGCCGGCCCCGGGGGACCCCGGGTGGCGATCCTCCTGCCCCAGACCTACATGAACGAGGCGGGTCAGTCCGTCGGGCCTGCCCGGGGGGAACTGAAGCTCCCGCTCGACCGCGTCCTGGTGATCCACGATGAGATCGACCTGCCCTTTGGGGAGATCCGCACCCGCGTCGGTGGTGGCCTGGCCGGGCACAACGGCCTGAAGTCGATCAAGCAGGCGCTCGGGAGCGCTGACTTCCACCGGGTCCGGGTCGGGGTGGGGCGTCCGCCGACCACCGACCCCGACCGAGTGGCCGCCTACGTGCTCGGGAAGTTCCGCGAGCCGAAAGCCGACGTGGAGACGCTGGTCGACCAAGCTGCAGACGCCGCCCAACAGATCGTCGAAGCGGAGACGGACGGTCCTATCCTCGGTTGAGCATGCTGGCATCGCTGCTCAACCAGGCCGATCAGGACCCGCAGACTCAGACGCTCGCCGATCAGGGCGGGCGCGCGTTCGTGTCGATCTCGCTGCGGCCCTACCTGCTCGCGGTGCTGGCGGCTCGGCGGCCCGACTGCCCGACGATCGTGGTGGCCGGCGATGACCGGGCGGCGCGCGACCTGGCCGCCTCGCTGCGCGCCTGGCTGGCGCCCCGCAGGGTGCGCTACTACCCGAGCCGCGGGGTCACCTACGAATCCCACCTGGCACCGCCGCCGCATCTGATCGGGCAGCGGATCGCGGCGCTCGATGCGCTGCTCGACGAGCAGGCCGAGCAGAAGCCGGTGGTCGTCGTCAGTGCCGTCGCGCTGAGCGAGAAGGTGCCCGATCCATCGCTGCGCCCACACGGGTTCACGCTCATCAAGGGCGAACTGCTCGACCTCGACGAGACGGCCATGGATCTGGTGGCGGCCGGCTACGAGCGCGTCGACCAGGTGGACGACCGCGGCCAGTTCGCGATCCGCGGCGGGATCCTCGATCTGTTCCCGGCCACCGAGGACCGGGCCGTGCGGGTCGACCTGTTCGGGGATGAGATCGAGTCGCTGCGGTGGTTCTCCACGTTCACGCAGCGCTCGCTGGGCGAAGCCGAGCAGGTGGAGGTGGCGCCGGCGGCCGAGCTGGCCAGCGAGTACCGCGAGCTGGCGGAGATTGCGGCGCTCGAGGACGCCGCCGACCGCCCGGACATCGCCGAGCTGCTTCCGGTGGAGGATTTCAAGCCGTTCCTGGAGCTCGTCGAAGCCGACACGCAGATGCTGATCGCCGGCGAGGAGGAGGTGGCCCCGGCGCTCTCAGACCATTGGCAGGACGTGTGCGCGGCCTTCCACGACACCGAGGCCCACCACCTGTACGTCAAGCCGGACGACATCACCGCCACGCTTGACGAGCGTGCCCGGATCCGCCTGTCGTCGATAGACCAGGACCAGCCGTTCAGCTTCCGGGCCCAGGCGGCGGAGATCGCCGCCCGGGGGATCAAGGAGGCTGAGCCCGAGCTGGAGAAGCTCACCCGCTCGGGCTACAAGACGGTGATCGCCTTCCCGGCCAGGGGCGAGGGCGAGCGGGCCGCGTACAACCTGGGGCGGCTGAAGGTGTCGTGGCTGGACGGCGCCGACGGCGCGTCCGCCGCTGCTGGAACCACAAGTCCAGCAGCGGCGCAGAACGGCTCGTCGGGTCTGATCTTTACCCAGGCGCGCCTGCGGGAGGGGTTCATCGCGCCGCAGTTCCACCTGGCGGTGATCCCCGAGCACCGGCTGTTCCGGCGCCGCCGGGGGGTGGAGCGGCCGACGCAGACGCGGCGAAGAGGCGTGCTGCGCAGCTTCTCCGAGCTGCGCACCGGCGACATCATCGTCCACGAAGACCACGGGATCGCGCGGTTCGCCGGCTTTGACACGAAGACGGTGGCCGGCGTCACGCGGGACTACCTGACCCTCGAATATGCGGGCACCGACCGCGTGTTCATGCCGGTCGACCAGCTGGCCAAGATCAGCCGCTACGTCGGCGCGGGCGGCGAGCATCCGCCGCTGTCCAAGCTCGGCGGCAATCGCTGGGAGCAGGTCAAGGCGCGGGCCCGCCGGGCCGCCCAGGAGCTGGCCGGGGAGCTGCTCAACCTGTACGCCGAGCGCAAACACCGCGTGGGGGTCGCGTTCCCGCCGGATACCGATTGGCAGCGCGAATTCGAGGACGCCTTCCCGTACACCGAGACTCCTGATCAGCGCGATGCGATCGAGTTCGTCAAGGCCGACATGGAGGCGCCCCGCCCGATGGACCGGCTGATCTGCGGCGATGTCGGCTACGGCAAGACCGAGGTGGCGCTGCGCGCGGCGTTCAAGGCGGTCCAGGACGACAAGCAGGTGATGATGCTGGTGCCCACGACGATCCTGGCCCAGCAGCACTTCGGCACGTTCACGGAGCGCCTGAAGGACTATCCGGTGCGGATCGAGCATGTCTCGCGCTTCCGCCCGGCGGCCGAGCAGAGGGCAGCCGTGCAGGCGTTCAGCCAGGGACAGGTGGACATCCTGATTGGCACCCACCGGCTGCTCAGCCGCGACGTGCGGGCCAAGGACCTAGGCCTATTGATCGTCGACGAGGAGCAGCGCTTCGGCGTCAAGCAGAAGGAGCTGCTGCGGCAGCTGAAGCTGCGGGTGGACGTGATCGCGATGAGCGCCACGCCGATCCCCCGCACGCTGCAGATGTCACTGGCCGGGATCCGTGACATCAGCGTGATAGAGACGCCACCCGAGGGCCGTCGGCCGGTCAAGACCTACGTGGGCGAGTACGACGAGGAGCTGGTCAAGCAGGCGCTGTTGCGCGAGAAGCAGCGCGGCGGCCAGGCGTTCTTCCTGCACAACCGCATCGAATCGATCGACGAGACGGCCGAGCGGCTGCGCGGCCTGTGCCCGGGGATCCGCTTCGAGGTGGCCCACGGGCAGATGGAGGAGAGGCAGCTGGAGCGGCGGATGCTGAGCTTCGTGCGCGGCGATGCCGACGTGCTGGTGTGCACGAGCATCATCGAGTCGGGGATCGACATCCCCCAGGCCAACACGCTGATCGTCGAGCGCGCCGACACCTTCGGGCTGGCCCAGCTCTACCAGATCCGCGGCCGGGTGGGGCGCTCCCGGGAGCGGGCATATGCCTACCTGCTGTATCCGAGCGCAGCGGCGCTGACCGGCGAGGCGGCGCAGCGCCTATCCGCCCTGAGCGACTACACGGAGCTGGGTGCGGGCTTCAAGATCGCCATGCGCGACCTGGAGATCCGGGGCGCGGGGAACCTCTTGGGCGACGAGCAGTCCGGGCACGTGGCGGCGCTCGGCTTCGAGCTGTACATGCAGATGCTGGACGAGGCGGTGCAGGCCCTGTCGAGGGATGAGGGGACGGGCGAGGACGAGGACTGGGAACCGGTGCGGCTGGACATCAACGTCGACGCCTACGTGCCGGCCGACTACATCCCTTACGAGCAGGCCAAGGTGGACGTCCACCGGCGCATCGCGGCCGCGCGCGAGGTGGCCGATCTGGGGCTGCTGCGCGAGGAGCTGGAGGACCGCTTCGGCGAGCTGCCCGAGCCCCTGGAGAACCTGATTTCCCTGCAAACAGCTAGGATCAAGTTGGGTCAGGCCGGTGCTCAAGTGGTCACCTTCCGGGGTGGCCGGCTGGCCGTGACACCGATCGAGCTCGACAGCGTGCGGGCCAAGAAGATCCGCGCCGAGATCCCCGAGGCCCTGTACGAGTCGGGCAAGTCGCAGCTCTCAGTACGGGTCCCCGACGACCCGGTCAAGCGCTTCCCGGCGGTGGTGCGGGCGGCCGAGGTGCTGCTGGCCGTCACGCGCGAGGCGGCCTAAATGCGTGCGTTTGCAGGGCTGCCGCGCCAGCGCCGAAGAGCCCGATAAGAACCTGGCGGGCCTAACGACCCATAACAGACCAGGCCGCTACCATCGGCCGCCGATGCGGCTCTCCAGGAAGCTCGCGGCGCTTGGCGCCTTTTTTGTGCTCGCAGTCGTTGTGGCGGGCTGCGGTAGCAGCGTGCCCGGGAACTCCGTTGCCTCAGTGGCCGGCAACTCGATCACCACGCGCGCCTTCGACCACTGGATGTACGTGGCGGCCAAGGGCAACGCGTCCCAGAGCGCCGGTTCGCCGGTGATCGTGCCCACCGATCCGCCCGACTTCAAGGGCTGTATCAAGCAGGTCCGCCAGCAGATCCCGTCGCTGGCCAAGACCGCGGACAAGACGCTCAAGACCGAGTGCGGCGACCTGTTCACCTCGCTGTCAAGCCAGGTGATGGACTTCCTGGTCAAGTCCTACTGGTACCAGCTGCTGGGCCACAAGCTGCACGTCAAGCTCACCCAGGCCCAGCTGAACACCGCGCTCGCGCAGGCCAAGCAGCAGAGCAACCTGACCTCCGCCTCGGCTCTGAAGACGTTCCTGTCGGAGACCGGCCAGACGATGTCGGACGTGCTCTACCGAGTCCGGGTCAACGAGCTCTACAAGGACCTGGTGGCCCGGTACGCCAAGACGGTCACCCCGGCCGCCATCTCGGCCTACTACACCGCTCATCCGACCCAGTTCGGCACCGCCGCGTCACGCAACCTGCGGATCGTGCGCACCAACTCTCAGAGCCAGGCGCAGGCGGCCTACAAGGCCCTGAAGTCCGGGCAGAGCTGGACTGCCGTGACCAAGAAGTACTCGGTCGATACCGCCACCAAGAACGACGGCGGGCTGCTCACCGGCGTGACCAACGGTGAGGAGGAGCACGCGCTGAACGTGGTGGCGTTCTCGGCTCCGCAGGGGAAGCTCAAGGGTCCGGTGCACGGGACGTTCGGCTGGTATGTGGTCGAGGTGATCAAGATCACCCGGGGCACCCACGAGTCGCTGAGCAAGGCCACGAAGCTGATCAAGGAGACCCTGACCAGCCAGGGTCAGACCGCCGCCGCCAACCTGGTGGACAAGCAGGCCAAGAAGAACTGGGGCAAGCAGACGCTTTGCCGCACGACCTTCTCGATGGCCGACTGCTCGGGCTACAAGGCGCCCAAGACGACCAGCACGGCCACCGGCAGCTCGACCACGTCCACCGCCGCCGCCACCACGTCGAGCACGACCAGCACTTCGGGCTGAGAAGGGCTGACGCCCCGGCCGTGAGCGCCGACGGGCCGGAGATCGCCGAGGCGCTCCGGCGCCTGGACGAGATCACCCGCCGTCTGCGGCGCGAATGTCCGTGGGACCGCGAACAGGACGAGCGAACGATCGTCCCGCACACCGTGGAGGAGGCCTACGAGCTGGCCGACGCCGCCCAGCGGCACGACGACGCCAAGCTGCTCGACGAGCTGGGCGACGTGCTCTTCCAGGTCCACTTCCTGTCGCTCCTGATGGAGGAGCGCGGTGTCGGTGACCTGTCTCAGGTGGCCCGCCACGTGAGCGACAAGCTGATCCGCCGCCATCCGCACGTGTTCGCGCAGACCGAGGTGGAGGATGCGGCCGAGGTGCTGCGCAACTGGGACGCGATCAAGGCCACCGAGACCGGTCGCGAGCCCGGCGTGTTCGGTGAGGTCCCGGAGAACCTCCCCGCCCCGCTGTATGCCCGCAAGGTGCAGCGGCGGGCCGCCTCCAGCGGATTTGACTTCGAGGGCGTCGAGGCGCCGCTGCTGTCGATCGGCGAGGAGGTTGAGGAACTGCGGGCCGCCGGCAGCACCGATGAGCGCTTCCATGAGGTCGGCGACGTGCTGTTCGCGGCGGTCAACGCGGCCCGCAAACTGAAGGTCGATCCCGAGCTGGCGCTGCGGGCCGCGGCCGACCGATTCCGAGCCCGCGTGCAGGCTGGAGTCGATCTCGCCGCGTCCGATGGCCGAAACTGGAACGATCTGCCTCCCGATGGTCAGCTCGCGTACTACGCGCGGGCCCGTCTCAGCGAAGGAGATCCCCACCAGACATGAGCCAGATCGAGCATGTGCACGCCCGGCAGATCCTCGACAGCCGCGGCAACCCGACGGTGGAGGTGGAGCTGAGCGTGCGCTCCGGCGCCTGGGGACGGGCCGCGGTGCCATCCGGCGCCTCGACCGGGGAGTTTGAGGCCGTCGAGCTGCGCGATGGTGGCAGCGACTGGATGGGCAAGGGCGTCAGCAAGGCGGTCGAGAACATCAACGGCGAAATCGCCACGGCGGTGCGGGGTATGGACGCGGCCGCGCAGGCGGCGCTCGACCGCGCGCTGATCAGCCTGGACGGCACGCCCAACAAGGCCCGTCTCGGCGCCAACGCGATCCTGGCCGTGTCGCTGGCTGCGGCCCACGCGGCGGCGGCCGAAGAGCGGCTGCCCCTGTGGCGCTACCTGGGCGGGGAGAGCGCGCACGTGATGCCGGTGCCGATGATGAACGTGCTCAACGGCGGCGTCCACGCCGACAACAAGGTCGACTTTCAGGAGTTCATGATCGTCCCCGTGGGCGCGTCCACGTTCCGCGAGGCACTGAAGATGGCCGTGGAGGTCTTCCACAATCTGAAGAAGACGCTGCACGACCGGGGACTCGGCACGGCGGTGGGGGACGAGGGGGGCTTCGCGCCCGACCTGCAGTCAAACGAGGAAGCCCTCGAGGTGCTGATGGCCGGCATCCAGGCCGCCGGATACACCCCTGGCGAGCAGGTGGCGATCGCCATGGACCCGGCCACCTCCGAGCTGTACCGCAACGGGGCCTACGTGCTGGAGCACGAGCACCGCACGCTGAGCGCCGACTCGCTGGCCTCCTACTGGAGCGAGCTGGCCGGCCGCTACCCGATCATCTCGCTGGAGGACGGGATGGCCGAGGACGACTGGGAGGGCTGGAGCACGCTGACCAGCCGCCTGGGCAGCCGCATCCAGCTGGTCGGCGACGACGTGTTCGTCACCAACACCGACCGGCTCAAGCGCGGGATCGACGCCAAGGTGGCCAACTCGATCCTCATCAAGGTCAACCAGATCGGCACCCTGACCGAGACCCTGGCGGCCATCTCGATGGCCCGCGAAGCCGGCTACACGGCGGTCATCTCACACCGCTCGGGCGAGACGGAGGACGTGACGATCGCCGACCTGGCCGTCGCCACGGGCTGCGGGCAGATCAAGACGGGCGCCCCCTCGCGCACCGACCGCGTGGCGAAGTACAACCAGCTGTTGCGGATCGAAGAGGTCCTGGGAGCCGAGGCGCAGTACCCGGGCCGCCGGGCGTTCCGTCAGTAGGGGCTGTCGCCAGCGGGATCGGTCCGCAACGGCTGAGACCATCCCGGGCGGCGCAGCGCCGCTTGCAGCAGGAAGGATCGGCGCCGTGTCGAACGAAGGCCCCACGGGATGCCGCCCGCCCGCTCAGCCACCTCCGCCGCTCGTGGTGCTCGCACCGCCGCCCCTCGCGCCGCCGCTGCCCGCGGGTCCCGTACCGTGGCCGCCCGGGGAGGGAGTGTTCCGGCCGGCGGCACGGCGCGCGCGCGCCCGCGTCAGCGCCCGCGGAGCGTCCCCATGCACCTGCCGATCTCGCGGATCAAGTGGGATCGCGCCTTCCGGACGGTGATGTTGTTCGTGCTCGCCCTGGTCGCCTACCTGGGCATCAAGGGGCTGATCACGCTGATCTCCACGCGCTCCCAGGCCGAGCAGCAGCTGACGATCGTCGGCACCCTGGCCCGCCAGAACAAGCATCTGGAGCAGCTGCAGCACTCGCTCACGCAGCCTTCGACGATCATCCGGGACGCCCGCTCCCTGGGGATGGTCAAGGCTGGTGAGCGCTCCTATTCGGTCACCGGGCTGTCCGGAAACTGACCCGCCTCGAGTAAGGCCAGGCCGCCGCGCGTGGCGTGGATAGGCTGGAAGTCAGTGGCGGTGAGCTTCGAAGAACTGAACGGGCTCTGGCAGGAGAGCCAGCGGCGGTTGGCCAAAGCCGACCCGGCCGACCGGGCCGCCCTGGAGCGGGTGGTGGACGCGCTCGTGTCGGAGCTGCGCCGCCGGCTGGGCGGCGCCTTCACAGCCGACGAGCTGGCTCGCCTGTACATGGAGCAGGGAACCGACTGGTGCTTTGACATCGCCACCCGGGTGGCGCCGGGCAATCCGGCGGCCTGGGACATGTCAACCGCGGCCGGCGCAGCGTTTGCCCACTACGTGCGGCGGGCCAGCGACTACGGGGGAGGGCGGCGGCGGCTGGAGGATGAGGCTCAGCCGCTCCCGGTCGACGAGCGCTTCTAGCGCTGACCTGTGGATGAAAACGACGCTATAGCGACACTTTCATCCACAGATCCTCACTCCGAGTCGTCTGACTCCTCGCCTCCAGCCCGCCGGATGACGATCTGGTCCTCCTCGATCGTCACCTCCACCGGCCGGTGTCCGGCCCAGTACTCGGCGTAGATGGGGTCGTCCTGCACGGCGGGGTCGAGCCACAGTCCGTAGCCCTCCTCGCCGTGGTCGAAGGTGGCCTCGAGCGGGCCACCGGCTGACTTGCGCTTGCGCGAGGAGCTGCGGCCACCCCGGCGGCCCCGGCGGCGCTTGGGCTTCTCCTCATCGGAGTCGGCGTCGGAGTCGCCGTCGGAGTCGGAGTCGTCGCCTGCGGCCTCGGCGGCCT
>Ga0182024_10016394_pt1 | contig 14052 bp, 9 predicted proteins | sample P32metaG_FD_120480 | JGI IMG/M metagenome (GOLD analysis project Ga0182024, IMG submission 120480) | Permafrost microbial communities from Stordalen Mire, Sweden - P3-2 metaG (Illumina Assembly) | ecosystem: Environmental > Terrestrial > Soil > Wetlands > Permafrost | place: Sweden: Stordalen... | reverse complement strand
TGGGCCATCGCGCGCGACGGGTTACTCCATGCAGCCGACTGGAGTGACGCGATCGATTCCTGGCAATCTCCCTATGTGAAGGATGAGAGCAAGCCGGCTTGGTATCGCGGCATGCTTTTTAATGAGCTTTACACTTTGACCGACGGCGGTACGTTCTGGGGACGCCAGGTGAATTCCGACCACAGTTTGCCCGCGACATTCGCGCTACTGGAATGCTTCGATTACGCCTACTACGGAACGCTGGACGTTCGTTTTTACGCCTCCATGCCGCTTTTGAAGTTTTGGCCCACGATCGATAAGCAAGTGTTGCGCGAATTCGCACAGACCGTTCCGCGTGAATATCCGGAATTGGGCCTATGGGTCTGGAAAACGCAGCAGACCGGAAGCCCGGTACTCCACAAACGCAAGAAGATAGGTGCGGTGCCGCACGATTTAGGAGTTCCCGAAGGAGACCCGTTCATTATGGTCAATGAGCCTGGTTGGCAGGACACCAACGACTGGAAGGATCTCAATTCGAAATTCGTTCTGATGGTCTATCGCGACTATGTTCTGACGGGAAAGAGCGACAAGGCCTTTCTGCGCGAGATGTGGCCTGCCGTGCAATCTGCCATTACTTATTTAAGGCAGTTTGACCACGGAGGTGGAATACCAGAAAACAGCGGTTACCCGGATCAGACGTACGATTCCTGGGTGGTACGCGGCGTGAGTGCGTACTGCGGCGGGTTGTGGCTTGCGGCGTTGCGAGCTTCCGAGGAAACCGGCCGCGCTCTTGGTGAAAACCAGGCGGCAGACGAATATCGCCGCTTGTTCCAGAAGGCGCAGAAGACCTACATCGACAAACTGTGGAACGGCGAATATTTCCGCTATGACATGGAGAGTGAATATCGGGACAGCATCCAGGCGGATCAGTTGGCCGGACAATGGTATGCGAACATGACCGGATTGGGCGATCTTGTCCCCCGGGAAATGCAAATCTCCGCGCTGAAAAAGATTTTCGCGAACAACGTGATGAAATTCGGCAACGGGGAAATGGGGGCGGCAAACGGAATGACCGCCAACGGCAACATCATTCGAGACAATGAACAGGCGCAGGAGGTTTGGGTGGGCACCAGTTTCGGACTAGCCGCGCTGCTGCTGAGTGAAGGCTTGAAAGATGAGGCTTACCGCACCGCCTGGGGTATTCATCACGTTATTTATGAGAGCAAGGGATATTGGTTCCGAACGCCGGAGGCTTGGGACGACACCGGAAATTTCAGGGCGTCCATGTACATGCGTCCAGCCGCGGTGTGGGCGATGGAGATGAGCGGACAAGCTTCGCACTAAGAGGCCCGCTGTGCGTCCACGTTGCACCGATCCGCGAAGTCAGTGCGCCGGAGATTCGCCGTAAACCTTAATCCAGTGATTACGGACATTTGCTTTCACATCCGTGCCGTTCACGTCGGAAACAATCACTTTCGATTGCTGGACCGGCATGTGGCAATCAATACAGTTGTTCGCGATCTGCGCGCCTAGCTTGGCGTACAACCCGCACTTGTCGGGCTCGTGGCAGGTGAGGCACCGGCTTGAGTAACTGGCCGCTGCGCGTTCCGGCGCATGTTCGCCGTGGCAGGTCGAACAGCTCATGGTAGGCGATGATTGATAGCAGCGGCTCCTTGCCAGAAGGGCCACTTGATTTCCGTGAACGTCCACAGCGGCACCCGGAGCGGGTCGTTGGAGTTTGATGGCGTCCGCGAGCGGCTCTCCAGGCTGAAAAGAAAAGGCGGGGGCGACTGCCTCTCCGAAACCTCCATGACACTGAGCGCAGACATCGATCTGTCGATCGCGGGAAAGCTTCGCGGGATTCGCGATCGCCTCTCCGGCGGGCGTGACGGCCTGAGATGAACTGTGGCGGGAGGCATGCTCCTGGCCGCGATCGTGGCAGCGTTCGCAGGCAATCCCCAAGACAAAATCCGTCCGGTCGTAACGATTCATAGAGCGCGAAGGAGCCAGCGACTTAAAGTAAGTCGCATGGCATTCAAGGCAGCGCGGAGGTACCGGGCGGTCGAAATTTGCTTCCCCGTCAAGATATCCCGGACTGTTGACCCACTGGCCAATCTGCGTCCAATAGGAAACGGGGAGCTGAAAAAGTTCATCGCCTTTCCAATACAGATATGTCTGCCCCTTTCCTCCGGAGCCGATCACGATGCCAAACGCCTCTGAACGTTCTGTGGCGTGCGGCGGCTCTCCAAAGATGGCCGTTTGATAAAAACCGCCGTCCCTGGTATCCATTCGGAAAGAGAGCGCGGGGTTGACCGTTTTCATGGTGTTGCGTGGCGGGCTGAATCTGCCTCCGATGGAATCCGCGCTGGGCAGTTGAGAAGTGCGGTGATGAGCTGTTAACTCGAATGTTCGGAACTTGTCCTGATGACATGAGCTGCAGACGTGGTCCCCGGCCAAGCCTGCATGTCCCGCGTTTTCCGCCGGCGGAGACGGTGTTTGCTGTGGCGCAGAATTGGACGGCTGCTGCTGTTGCGGCCAAGCATGAGCGGAACAAGAGCCGATTGTGAGAAGCAGAACGACAGCGACTCTTGTTCTGGGCACGAGCTTCCTCTTCCGAACCTAACTATCTTGATGCTCTGCAGTGCACGCTCGATGTGCTGACCTTAGAACTAACTCGGCCGTCAGCGCATTCGTCACGGCGCGGACGTCCCGGCTGGCATCACCGGCAGAACGAGCGCCGAAGGATGCTCGGCGTCGTGCAGGATCGTGTTGGTGGCCGAGATAAATTCGCGGCTCGTCGCTTGTTCCGCTCCGGTATTCAGGTTGCGATCGAAGCGCGGGAAATTGCTGCTGGAAACCTCCAGGCGAAGGATGTGGCCCTTCTTGAATACGTTGCTCGTGGCCCACAGATCTACCGTGATTTTGTAAACCTGGTCCGGATTCATCATTTCGGGCTTCTCCTGCGAATCGCGATAGCGCATGCGGAGGATTCCGTCGGTGAGATTCAACGCTAGGCCATTGGGCGCCACGTCCACGAGCTTTGCGGTGAAATCGGTGTCCACTGCCGAGGATTTGGCCCAGAGCTCAAGCGTGACCGGGCCGGTAGCTTCCATATCCTCGCCGAGCGCCTTGGTGGAATAGACCAGCACGTCGTCGCGATTTTCCGCGGCGCGCTGGTCGCGCGGGCCCGGCTCGTAGTGCTCCTGGTCACAGCAGAGCGAGCCGCCAATTGTGGGCACAGGATTGGCCGGGTCATAGGTGAATTTATCGGCCGCTTCCTTCTTAGGCGGCGTGAGGGAAAGGCTCCCGTCGCCGCGCAACGAATTTGCAGAACTGCCCGAATGCAGGAAGTAGCGAGTCGGTCTAGCTTGCGGCGGAGGCCAATCCGATTCCTGGTGGTAGGCGTTCTCGCCCATGACGAAAACGTGCACCGGCTTGCCCGCGGCAGAGCCTTCAGAGCCAAACTCGTTCTGCACGCCCTTGAAGAGATAGTCATACCAGGCAAGCAAGACGGCCGTGGAAGGAAATTTGACCGCCTCATCGCCAAAGTCGACATCGCCGATGTGGCGTCCGAAGCCGGCATGCCCGCCGATTTGGATCAGCAGGCGCTGCCCCTTGCGCGCCGCGTCCGTACCGCCATGGGCTTTGATTCCCATGTAATTGCGCAGTGTCCCGGCCAGAAAAATGTCATACCAGCCGCCAATGTGAAGGGCGGGGACTTGAATATCCGAAAAACGCTCCTCGATGGACCACTGCTTCCAATACGCGTCGTAGTCCGGGTGCGCGAGCCAATCAAGATAATACGGCGCAAGTTGGGCCGTGGCGTCGGCGCCCGCCGGAAGCGCTGGATAATTGAACGCCGGATAGTGAGTAAGCGGCAGAGTGGGCGCGCCCATAAGCGCATTGGTCTCTTTCGCAATCAATCGCCACATGGTGTTGGTGGCCAGCTGCGTTGTCCAATTCTGGTCGAACCACTGTTCGAGCGCACCGCTCTGATAGGTCCAGCCGTCGTGATAGTTGCTAGCCGTAACCACAGGGCAGATTCCCGCAAGATGCGGAGGATGTGCGATGGCGGCGAGCATCTGGGTTGCGCCGACGTAGGAGCCACCCGTCATGCCGACTTTGCCGTTCGAAAATGGCAACGCGGCAGCCCATTCCACAGCGTCGTAGCCATCTTCCGAATCGTGTCGGAACGGATACCACTCGCCTTCCGATGTGTAGCGCCCGCGAACGTCTTGTATGATGAAGACGTAGCCGTGGCTGGCTACCTGATACGCCGGCGCAGCCGCCCAACCGACGCTCTTGTCGTAAGGCGTACGCATCAGGATGACCGGGAACTTTCCGTCAGCTCTTGGACGGTAAATGTCGGCATGAAGAGTCACGCCGTCACGCGTTTTCATGGGGACGCCACTTTGCGTGATCACCGCATAGCTCTCCTGGGCACGAACGCGGTGCGGTGCCCCCAAGACTACCGCACAGGTCATCAGAATCGCGTATAAGATTCTCCGCTGTAACAAGACGGCCTCCTGGTTCAAAATGACGGTGAAATACCGCACAGCAAACAGAACCGCATTCTATCCCGCGAGGGCATTTATAGTTCATAAAATCTGAGCCGCGATGGAATCGATTCGCACTGACTTTTGCCAACCAGGTAGGCGCACAGGTGACCATCGGCGAGGCAGCATTTTCCGCTTCTCCCGCGATGTCAAATCGACGGAAAAAGGGCTAAGAACAGCCGAAAATACGCTATCATCTGCCGCCGATATTTCGAGGGGGCTGGACGATGAAGGGGCATTCTCTTGCAGCTACAGTCGTGGCAATTGCGTCGTACCTGTGCGCCGGCGCCGTCAGCGCCCAGGTGAGAGAACCCGTGGCCACGGTCCATGTGGAAGCAACTCCAGGCCGCGCCATTAACTCGTTCGATCCGGACAGTGCCCTGGGGAGCTCCATCGACGTTTTGTCGCATTCCGGAATCGATAAGGTTTACACCCCCCACATCATTCAGGAATCGCTCTCGGCGGGATGGGGCCCGATCAGCTATCGCAACAACACCGAGCTTCGTATGGCCGCCTGGCACTGGACCGAGAATGGAACCTGGAGCGATTCTGTTCACAAGAGCGGGTATTTCACGGGCAGCACGGAACTCAAAGAGCCGCTGCGATACATTCTTCCTTACGCGCTTCCGCACCGTGGTTTTTCGACCAGCGGCGACCGGCCAATTCAAGGCCCGACGCTCACATATTGGAAAAGCAATCCGTACCTTACCTCCCAATTTACCGGCGAAAGCGATGCGCTTCACCCGCAATGGGTCGTCGTAGACTTGAAATCCGAGAAAACAGTTAACGCGGTCCGCATCGCGTGGGCCGCCCCGTATGCCCGAACCTACCGGATCGAATATTGGATAGGAAAAGATGCGCTCGATTTCGACCGCGGCCCCCAAGGGGAATGGAAGACGTTCCCATCGGGCGCGTTAACAAACCCTTCAGGCGGCACGGTAACTCTCAAGCTTGCTGAAGCCCCGGTGTACGCCCAGTACTTCCGGGTCTGGATGACGGAATCGTCGAACACGTGCGATGAGCACGGCGCAGACGACATCCGCAACTGCGTCGGATACGCCATGAAAGAAGTCGAAATTGGCAACATGGATGCCAACCATGAATTTACAGCGGCCGTTAGTGACGCTTCCGAGCACCAAAAGATCTCTTACTGCACCTCTTCCATCGACCCCTGGCATTCGGCGGATGACGTCAATGCCAGCGGACCCTCGCAGCACAGCGGCTTCGATCTCTTCTTCACCAGCGGACTGACCAACAATCTTCCCGCCATGATTCCGGTCACCATGCTTTACGGCACGCCCGACGATGCGGCTGCTCAGATCGCCTATATCGAGCGCCGGGGCTACCTTATTTCCGGTGTCGAGCTGGGTGAAGAGCCCGACGGAAAACACGCTCTGCCGGAGGACTACGCCGCGCTCTACGTCCAGTGGGCCGCAGCCATCCACAAAGTCGATCCGAAGCTAAAGTTGGGAGGGCCGGTCTTCGAAGGCGTCAACGAAGACATCACCGTGTGGCCCGACGCCCAGGGCCGCAAGTCTTGGATGGGACGCTTCGTGGCATACCTGAAAGCCCATGGCCGTATCTCCGATCTTTCCTTCGTATCTTTCGAACACTATCCCTTCGAGGCATGCACCATCACCTGGAAGACCCTTTACCAGGAGCCGCAATTGATGAAACATATTCTCCAGGTGTGGAGAGAGGATGGCGTACCAAAAGACGTTCCGTTGATGGTGACCGAGGACCACTTGGCCTCCAGCCTCACCGGACCTATGAGCACCATCTTTGCGGCGTTATGGCTCGCAGACAATGTCGGCTCGTTTTTTGAAGGCGGCGGCGCCGCTTTCTACCATTCGCCCATTCAGCCCGAGGCGGTCCGCGATACTTGTCTCGGTTGGGCCACCTGGTCCAACTTCGCGGCTGACCGCGACTACAACATTACCGGCTACACGTCTCTTTACTTCGCCGCGCATATGATCAACCTCGAGTGGGTGCAGCATCGGTCTGGAGTGCATCGCATGTTCCCATCCTCGGTTAGCATCCCAGACAGCGAGGGAAATGCGCTGGTCACTTCCTATGCGGTACATCGCCCGGACCGACAGTGGGCGGTCATGCTGGTCAATCGCGACGAGAACAGTCCGCACACGGTGCGCATTGTTTTTGAAGGTTCGAAGACCAGGCGGACGCTGTCCTTCTCCGGTCCCGTCACTCTGGTGACCTTCGGCAGTCAGCAGTACGTCTGGAAAAACGACGGAGAGAACAGCCACGCCGATCCGGATGGTCCAATCGTGGCCACTATCGTGCCCGAAACACGCGATCGCACTTTCGTTCTGCCGAAAGCCTCCATCACCGTGCTTCGTGGCGAAGTTGAAGGACTCGCACAATAGACGGTTTCAGCGAGTTCCGTTGCCCCGGTTGTTTCACGGTGTCGTTCTAAGTGACGACGCAACTTGCTTGCGATCGGGATCGACCAGAAGCCACGCGAACGCCCCGATCCCGCACAGCGCCGCGGCCACAAGAAACGAAGCGGTCCAGCCGTAGCGCGCCGCAATCCACGGGGTCAGCGAGGCTGTGAGCGCGCCTCCGGCCTGTGCTCCCATGTTCATGAACCCGGAAACGGAACCGGAAAACGAACCGCCGATGTCGGCGCTTACAGACCAGAAGGAGCTTTGCGACAAGTAGAGAGCACCGGCGCCTCCAGCCAGCACAACGCTTGCAAGTCGCGCATTGTCAACTCTGGAACCAAACGCAAGGAAGACGCCTGCAAGCGCAATCGCAACCGCCGCGACACCGCATCTGCCGACGCGCCGTCCAGCGGTACGCGTCAGCATGTCGCTGACGACTCCGCCGAGCGGACACGAAATCGCCATCGCAAGAAAGGGAAGCGTCCCGTAGAAAGCGCTGGCCTTCAGATTCAGGCCACGCACTTCGCTGAGGTAACGATAAAACCAGGCGAAGAAAATCCAGGCAACGTAGCCGTAACAAAAATAACTGGCGGTCACGATCCAAATGTCTCTGCTGATAAGAATTCGTGTCCAAGGAGGGCTTGTGTTGACCGTTCTGTTTATTGGCGCGCCGAGAGTAAGGCCGGACTGGATTTTGGCCAGTTCCGAGTGCGATACACGCGCATGCTGCTGCGGAGTGTCGCGCGCCGCGAGATACCACACAACTCCTACGGCGCAGCCGATCAGGGCGCAAACCCAAAACGAAAATCGCCAGCCGTGATGCGCCATGGTGTACGTGACCACAAAAGGAGAAAAACCGGAACCAACGCCAACGCCCGCGAAAATCAAGCCATTCGCCGCACCGCGTTCCTGCGTGGGAATCCATCGCGAGACGAATTGATTGGAGGCGGGATACATGATCGCTTCGCCCGAACCGAGAAGAAAACGAATTGCGACGAGGGCAAGCAAGGGATTGCTGATCGAAACAGGAATCGCCGCAGTCAGCGCGGTGAAAACCCCCCACCACAAGACTGCGCCAGTCAGCACGCGCCGCGGTCCAAAGCGGTCGGCGAGCCAACCGGCGGGTGTTTGAAAAAGTGTGTAACCGATGAGGAGTGCTGTCGAGAGCAAGCCGAACTGAACGTTGCTGAGGTGATATTCGTGGGAAAGCGAGCTCCCCGCGATCGAAAGATTCACACGATCGAGAAAAGCAACGGCGCTCAGGACGAACAGCCACCCGATGAGAAACCAGCGAACGCGGCTTGCTGGTTTTTGGATCATGCAGTGTGCGCGCGCAACAATTGAGCCAGATGTTCCGCGATGATTTTCTCCTCGCCGGGCTGCAGCATGAACGAGTTCATGACCAGTCCGCTGTCGGAGCTTTCCAGCACGATCGAAGGTTTGCCGCTGCGCAGTTGCTTGCCGGCATCGTGGGGATTCAGATTGATGCGGCGCGGATCCCAATTGATCTGCATGTGGGGCACGTGGTTGGCCATGTCGGGAACGTTAAAAGCCGTGCTCACTCCGGGAATCTTGGTGACTTCGCCGGACACGAAATCGAGGCGGCGCCACCATTCCTTATCGAGCGCCTCGTGATCTTCCTTCAAATAGAGCTCGAGCGCTTTCACCATGCCGACGATTTCCTCTTTGCCGACTTTCGCGCAGCGACCCAAAGTATCTTCGTGAGGGCTGTTGTTCAGCAGAGCGTATCCGACGAGATCCTTGCGGCCGATCAGCATGCCCGCGCATTGTGGGCCGCGGATCGCCTTACCACCGCTGAAAGCGCATAAGTCGTAGCCCATCTTCGCGTAGTCCCAGAGATGCGAAACGGGAGGCGTATCCGCCGCCGCATCAATAAACGCGGGAATGTTGTTTTCCTTCGCGATTTTCAACCACTCGTCGACTTTGACTTCTCCGGCGGAATTAGCGAAGTTGGAGAAATGCATCATGGCGGTCTTGAAATTGATGGCCCGGCGAACGTCGTCAGGGCTCTCGACTTCGATCAATTTCACCCCTGTCGCGCGCAGTTGGTGATCGAAGGGATTGCGATGAGATTTCTGGATGATGACCTCGGATTTCATGCCGGTGAGATCCGGAAGACGTTCGATGAATTCGGGGTTGTCTGCGGTGAGGATGCCGGCGAGACCTGATTGCATCGCTGCCGCTGCGCCGGAGGTCACGATCGCCGTATAGCCGTCGGGAAGTTTCAGCATTTCTGCGATGCGTTTGCCGGCGGCGACTTCGAGATCGGGGACGCTGCAGAAATGACGGCCTGCGAGGGCCATCACCGCTTCGACCTCCGGGCGCATGAGCGATCCGCCAAGAACGGTCATGGTGCCTTGACCGTTAATGACCGTCGTCACGCCCAGTTCTTCGTAAATGTTTCCGGTTTCGCCGAAGCCGCTGATTTTATCGGCAACGTTGGCGGGGGCGGGGGAAACTGCGCCGAAGAGCTTTCGGGAACTCAACATCGTGCCGGCGAGAGCAGTGAGGCTGCCCATGAATGTTCGTCGAGTCCACTTCAAGTTGAGTGCCATCCATTAGCTCCGTTTGCCTCGCTTACTTCTTCACGATCGCAGCCGTGCAGTTGATTTCCACCAATGAATCTCCGGGCAAATTCGCGACCGCAACCGTCGTTCGCGCGGGCCCTCCGTTCGGGAAGTAGGTTTTGAAGACATTATTCATGCCGTCGTAGTCTTCGATCTTGGCGAGAAAGACGGTGAGTTGCAGAATGCTGTCCATGGTGCCGCCACCGAGTTCCACGTAGTGCTTCACATACTCCATGACGTGCTTGGTGTGATTGTCGATGTCCTTGGGAAAGGTTTCGCCAGTGTCGTGGGAATGCGCTCCTTGGCCGGCGATGTAGATCACCCCATTGTAGGTGATGAGTGGCGTGATGAAGCCGGTCCCTGCAGGTTTGCCATCCCAGCCTAGTTTTTTGACGCCTCCCGTATCGTCTTTCGAGTTTTCCGCCGCGGCCTCAGCGGACGGCGCCGCGGCGGCGAGTCCCAGGCCGGAAATAAGAGCGGCGAAGCGGCCAGCAAACGCCCTGCGGGTAAAGAGATTGGAAAACATTTGTGTTTCTCCTCTCAGTTTCAATTTTTAAAGCGAAACTCTACGGCGCAAAACTAGAGATGTCGGTCCCAGAAGGCGTTTCCTCATAGCCGTCCAAATTGCTTTACTGCCTGCACTATTGATTTGAGTTTCTCGATCGTCGCGTACATCGAGTGTTCCTTAAAGTCCATGTCCTGCGCGACCTTAAGAACCTCAACAGCAGATGCCCGGGGCACGACGATCACACCATCGGCGTCAGCAGCAACGACGTCGCCGGCGCTTACGGCGACACCGTCGCAGACCACCGGAATATTCGCTGCCGCAAAGCGATAATGGCCCACGGAAGTGGAGGGCACGATTCCGAGCCCGAATACGGGAAAACCGATCTTCTGCAGGTAAGCCACGTCACGGACCCCGCCGTCGATGACCGCTCCAGAAAAATTGCGCGCAGACATAGCGGTTCCCATTAGACCGCCCATGCCGGCGATGTCGGCGCCGTCTTCGACAACCATCACATAGACGGAGTTAGGCGCGCCTTGGTCGATCGCCGTGAGCATTCCATCGAGCGCGTTGGGATCGTGATTCGTTTCCTTTTTTAGCAGCACGGTGACGGCAAAGCCCGCGAACTTCGCCGGGAAAATCGGTCTCATGTGGTGCGACATGTAGATTTTCTTGCCGGTCACCTTTTCCATCGCGTCCGAAACAGAAGCCACTTCGACGTGACGATAACCGTCCAGAAGGGAAGCGTCGTCTCCACCAAGGGTAGCTCCTGATTGGTTTGGAGTTGCAGTACCGGGGCGGGCCGACGTCAACAATCCCATAGTGACCAAACCAACAGCCACTATTGCCACTCCGACGCACATCGAAAGCGCAAAGCGCGGGACTCGGGTGGTCATATCTTTCTCCGTGCAGGTTCGAGGACCAGCTCTAATGCGAGACGAGCGAGCGGGAGAACACCTCGGAGCGTTCGCGATGAATTGATATCGCGCATGGTCGCGTCAAATCCTACCGATTGGTGTCTGCAAGGATCTTGGACTACGTGAATCAAACCTGTTGCTCCCGGATCGTTCGCTCACCGGGGAAGTGTAATCCCGGAAAGGTGAAAAAACAGTAGCAAAAAATGAGTTCGACGGTGTCGGGGGTACTTGACACGCGCCTGCAGTGTGTTATTAATTCGATTTAATTGGGATTGTCAAGAAAGGATTGCGGGCCAGGTCTTTCTCCCGGTTGAAGAAAGTGGAACGACGAAGACGAATGAGGTTCACCAACACGGTCGTATTGCCATTGCAAAGTTATTTCCTATCTCATTTCCTTTCAGGAGAGAAGCGGTGAAAAGTTCGATTCTGAAGGTAGTCGGCGTTCTAAGTGGCATTCTGGTGTTGTGCAGTCCGTTCCACGCGAGGCCGCAAAACAAAAGACCCCTGCGCCAGTTCGAACTACAGGGCGATTCACTGACGTTCTGGGAACTCATCCCCAAGAGAGAAAAGCTGGAGACGATTGCGACGGGATTTGGCTTCACTGAAGGGCCCGTCTGGGACAAGAGCGGCTTCTTGTATGTAAGCGACGAGGAGATCAACAAGATCTTCCGCGTTTATGCTGATGGACACAAAGAGGAATTGATCAGTCTGGGCGATCCGGATGGCAACACCTATGACCGCCAGCTGCGCCTGCTCGACTGCGCCAGCGTTCTGCGCGCCATCATCCGCATCAGTCCGGATGGCAAGTACACAATTCTCGCGGATCATTACGACGGAAAGAAATTCAACAGTCCCAACGACGTTGTGCTCGGTCCCGATGGCGCCATCTACTTTACCGATCCAACGCTGGATCTTCCCCAAGGTGAGAAACAGGAGATTCCCTTCCAGGGGGTCTATCGTCTCGACGAAAAGGGCAACGTCAGCTTGCTAACCAAGGAGCTCTCGCAGCCCAACGGTCTCGCGTTTTCCCCGGATGGGAGACACTTTTACGTCGATGACAGCGAGCAGAGAAATATCCGCGTCTACGACGTGACGGCGCATGGAACGCTCGCGAACGGCCGCATATTCGGCGAAGAGCCGGGAGGGAAAGGAGAAGGCGTGCCTGACGGCATGCGCGTGGATCAACAAGGAAACATTTACGTGACCGGTCCCAACGGGATTTGGGTTTGGGACGCTCAAGGCCATCATCTCGGCACGATTGTGGTTCCCGAACAGCCCGCCAATCTGACCTGGGGCGATGCGGACTACCGAACGCTGTACATCACCGCTACCAAATCAATTTATAGGTTGCGGACTAACGCGCGTGGGTTTGTACCTTATCTTGATTCGGTTCGATAGCGGCTTCGCTCGACGCGTTGACGACAGTTCGAAGCAGCATCCCCGCCGGCGCCATGCGTGCTCCCGGCGACAATGGTATCCCGTTCGTTAGGCAATCTTCAGATATATGTGTCGAGCCGGGGATGCTAAGGCGGAGTCCAATCCTTAAATTGAAAACGGTTTGGCGCAGATTTCGCCTCGACTTTCGCCGCTAGTATCCCAGTTTCTTGTCTACGACGTTGAGCAACGGCTGGCCCTTCCGGAACCGTTCGAATTGGGTGATGAATAGCTCCATCGACTGGTCGAGCCAGTCGGGCGTGTTGTCCGCGCAGTGCGGTGAAAGTAAAACATTGTCCAGCGTGTAGAAGGGGTGGCCCTTGGGCAATGGCTCCTGATCGAAGACATCCAGCGCGGCCCCCTTGATTCGCTGATTGGAAAGTGCATCGATCAGCACTGGCTCGTCGATCACCGGACCCCGGCCGACGTTGATTACAACTGCGGTAGGCTTCATTGCGGCGAACTCCTGGGCGCCGATCATTCCGCGAGTTTCTGGAGTCAACGGCGTAGCTATAACAATGTAGTCGCAGCGCGAAAGCATCTCGATGCGACGATCCGGAGGGAAAACCTGTTGGACCACAGGATCCGCGCCGCCCTTCGTCGCGGCGTGCCGCCGTACGGCCAAGACGGTCATTCCCAGGGCGTGTACTCTCGCGGCAACGGCGCGGCCGATATCTCCATATCCGACGACGCCGACAGTACGGCCCGAAACGGGCTGCACGTCAAAGGGCTCCCAAACTCCGCCGTTCTGATTGCGAACCATTCGACGAAAATCTTTGGCGAAATACAAGATGGCTGCGAGTACGAACTCGCCGAGCGCCGGACTAAATACCCCCAGCCCGTTGGTGAGCGTTACCCGGCTTGCCACAAACTCTGGAAACAGAGTACGCTCCAGCCCGACAGAGCGGGAATGCACCCAAAGTAAATTGGGGCACATTTCAAAAACCTGCTTCACTAAGGCGAGAGAACCAGACCAATTGAGAAGCGCGCTCGCTCCCGCTGCCTCCTCTTTAAAAATGTCCACGGAGTTCCCGGCAATAATTCTCACGTCCGGAAACGACTCGCGCAGTTTGGAAAGTTGCGGCTCAGTTGGATCAACCAGGGCAAAAATGGTGTCGATTCTCATGGGATTGGCGTCAAACTGCCGGACATTCACCTTAGCAAGAGCAAAAGTCGCCCGCAAATCACGTTTTAGAGAATTTAACTCCTGTATTTAGCGCTTAGAATTTGACACGCTTGACCGCCTGATATCAAACTTCTACGCTTTTCGAGTTGAGTCTCCGCGCTGGGGAAGGGATTCTATGCCGTCACGAGATCCGAAGTCCTTGAGGAGTTATCGCTGGTACGGCCCGGATGATCTTCGTTCCTTCGGGCATCGTTCGCGGGCTGCCTCGATGGGCTGCACCCAGGCAGACTACGCAGGTAAACCCGTCATCGCGATCATCAACACCTGGGGCGACATTAACCCCTGTCATAGCCATCTTCGAGAGCGCGCCCAGGATGTTAAGCGAGGCATATGGCAGGCTGGTGGGTTCCCAGTGGAGATGCCTGCGTTCACCCTCGGAGAAACCTTTCAGAAGCCGACCACGATGATGTATCGAAATCTGCTGGCGATGGAGACCGAGGAATTGCTGCGCTCCTACCCCGCGGATGGCTGCGTTCTGATGGGCG
>Ga0182024_10016393_pt1 | contig 14053 bp, 12 predicted proteins | sample P32metaG_FD_120480 | JGI IMG/M metagenome (GOLD analysis project Ga0182024, IMG submission 120480) | Permafrost microbial communities from Stordalen Mire, Sweden - P3-2 metaG (Illumina Assembly) | ecosystem: Environmental > Terrestrial > Soil > Wetlands > Permafrost | place: Sweden: Stordalen... | reverse complement strand
CTGCTACGCCTGGAATACCCTTGTCGACCGACCCTGGAAGATCATGTCCATCGGACTGCGCCAATGGGCGCACGAGTTCTAATCAGTGAGACTTGGTATTAGTGTGATATTTCAAGGAACGCGCGATGCAAAAATACTCGATCGATTGACCGACAAGGCCGCAAAAACGGCGCCAGTCCGCGCGAGCGGCCTGCTGCCATCCCGTCGCAGCCGGCTGGTATCACCAGCTCGAGCGCGAAGGTATATCGCTGAGCGCGACCATACCTGCGTCGTCGTTCGATTGCGCGCTCTGCACCTGCGTGAAGGCAGACCAAATGCTTGGCTGAGCCTGCTCTTCTACCTATCTCGGAATGGGCTTGGTGAATATCCTGATAGCAGCGCTTTTGATCGAGGGACCGGTGTCGAACAGGTCGGATGCGATTTGCTCGATCGCGTCTCGATGAGCCAGGAACTGCGCCTGCCTAGCGGTACTCAAGGTGCCCCTCACGCCGGCAAGTTCGTCCATCGCAGCGTCACTGATCTGACACTCAACCGTTTCGCTGTCGTTAAGCATCGAAAACCTAAACGCCAATCGTTCGAGGTCGTATCCCAGGACTTTGCCTCGCGTCAGCGGCATCGAAATATCCTCAACGCTTCGCCTGACCGTGCTTCTCCCTGATGGTTTTGTCGAGAAGGTGGCTTGCGTGATCCGAAATTCCGTGCCCGAAGCCACCGCTTGCATCGCTTTTGGCGCGTCTTCATATTGGATCAAGGACTTGCAAGGAGCAATCAATCGTTCCCTCGTCGGATCGCAAAATCGAATCCAATCGAAAGAACGCTCAAAAAAGCAGGTCCGCGATCTGAAGCTGGCCAACGCCACAGCCATCGCAACGCGCTGCGCCATGGCCTGGCGGTGGCGATCGGATCCGACCCCTCGTTCAGCGAGGACATCAAGCGGTTGGTGAGCGTCCTCGCGCGAGGCAGGAGCGGACAGCACATTGGTGAGTTCGCGCAGCAGGCAGCGAATCGATTTGCTGCGTATCCGGAAACTGAGAGCATCGCGGTTCAACGCCGTCCTCGGCAATCCGGAAGCAAAGCTCTATGATCATTCCGAACTTAACGAAGAGCTCGCCAAGCTAGAACGATACGAGCGACGCGCTTTCTCGCGGCGCAAACGTGCATTTCGCGCCTTGACAGAAAGCTGAGATGATATCACCGATGATTGATCGTTGTATCTCGGATCCGTCTTTCCCATCGTTGGTTTTGGGGGAAGGGTGTCCTGTAATCCCAACTTTACTTTTTCGGGGTAGCGAAGTCGGGCGGTTTCGCAGTCGCGTCTAGCGGGAATTCACATCACGCCGGGACGTCCCGAGGCCATCCCAGAAGTTCAGTGAACCTGGCAACGCACGCATCCTGACTAAACTCCCGTGCCTGGAACGCTTGATAAGCTGCTCGTTTGTGCTGCGTCAGAAGGTCGGGATCTTCGAGATATCTAACCAAAGCAGCAGACAGCTTGCGGCTCATTTCGAAGTCCGCCTTGGCGGATAAAACCTGTCCCGTAACCCCATCTTCAACAACCGCGCGGCAACCTGGGTGGTCAGACACGATCGATGCCAAACCAGATGCCGCGGCCTCGATCAAGATGCGAGGAATTCCCTCGCCATATCTCGTCGGCAAGCAGACAATGTCGCACTCCCGCAATAGGGGAGGCATATCATCCACCTGACCGAGGAAGCGGATCTCGCCCAGTTGGTTGAGGTCTTCGGGGCGAATCGCATCCGGATCTTGATCGTCCGCGAGACCTGCTACAATGAACTCCACGTCGGGACGGTTCGCCAGGTCCCGCGCCATCATCAGGAAAGCGTTCAAACCTTTCGATTTTAGGAGACGGGAAGCATAGATAATTTTTGTCTTCGAATTGCTCCTTGCGGTTTCCAAAGGATAGAACAGATTAAGATCAACGCCCGCTCCGTCGAGGACGGAGGAGTTTTTATGGTTGGCAATGCCCCGTTTCATCCAAAAGTCGCGATCGTGTTTGGTTTCGAATGAAAAATGCACGCTGTCGCACCGTGCCAAAAACCGCATGGCCAGAATCGTGAGCGCTCTGCCGACCGGGTAACGGCGTTCGCCAGATCCTTTCGACCACGACATCATTCTACCCAGACCTGGAAGCGTGATCAGAATTCGCTTTGGATATCCATGGAAGAAACGAGTGACAACCGACGCAAGTCCCGAAAAGATTGCAGGCTTGAGCGTGATCAGATGGACCGCGTCCGGCTTCAAGGACCGGATCGCTCGGATCGTGCGCACCGCCAGCGCGATGTCGCCGATCGGATCGAACCTGAAGCGCTCCATGCGCAAGTGAATATATTCCCAACCTTGAATGCGCTCGGCGGGAATCGGCGGGCCGCCGGTCATCACCGTCACGTCGACGCCGATGGATACCAGATGGATGACTAAGTATAGGCGATGCCTAAGGAAATAAGCGCTATCGTTGCAAATCACAAGAACCCGATATCTGGCGGGTTCGCCTGTCGTGGTTCGGTCTGTGATTTCGGTCATTTTTTTTAAGGTCACGGATGGAAACATTAATCCAATCCGCGCGATGCCCGGTTGGCGAATTAATTCCAATCCGAGCCGACGAATGTAAAACAAGACCAGAGCCTCAGTCGTTTAACAACTTGTAAGCGATCTGGGGCGACGGTCAATGCGTAGTAAAAAGCATCACCAGGAATCAAGGCAACAGCTCGGGAACCGACCAGCGTTCGCTGCCCGCGGCATCGAAGCCAAGGGATACGCAGGGCAGCGCTTGTCAGCCGATGTTCAGCAAGATGCGTCCCGATTTTCCGCTGCGCATAAGGTCCAGCGCGTCGTTGATTCGATCGAGCGAAAACTCGTCGGTAACGATGCCGTCATAATTGATCTTGCCGGCCTCGGCGAGCCGAACGAGCCGCGGGATGTCGCGGGCCGGCTGGCACTGCCCACCTTCCGAGCCTTTCAGCACCTTATCAAAGTGCAGTGGCAGCGTGTAGATCTCGACTTTCTCGCGAGGCACGCCGACCAGGATGCAGCGGCCTTTCTTGGCCGTCAGATCGTAGCCAAGCTCGATCAGATGCTTGACGCCGGTGGTCTCGATCACTTTGTCGACGCCGTCAGCCCCCACAAGCTCGCGGATCGCCGCCGCGACATCCTTTGAAGTACCGGAGTTTATGGCATGGGTGGCGCCGAATCGCCTGGCCATCGCAAGCTTGTTGTCCAAACGGTCGATCGCGATCACGGGATTGGCGCCGACCATTGCCGCAAACTGGACGACGTTCAGTCCGACGCCGCCGACGCCGAACACGACGACGGACTCGCCGATGGCGACCTGGGCATCATTGTTGATCACACCCAGCGCCGTTGTCACCGCGCAACCGAGCAGCGGAGCGCTTTTTTTGTCGATCGAGGCGGGAACCGGCGTGACGCGGTTCTCCGAGACCACCGCATATTCGTTGAAGGTGGTGACCCAACCGGCATTAACTTTCTTTCCGTCCCAGGAGTAGGCCGGCGTCTGGGCCTGCATGCCCTTGCCGGGCCGCCAGTGCATGATGACCGAATCCTCGTGCTTGCACGCCGTCACGCCGGGACCGGTCTCGATCACCGTGGCCAGCGCCTCGTGTCCGAGAAGATGCGGCAGAAACTTGTCGGGACCCTTTACGGCGTCGATCTCGTTGATCTGCGCGCCGCAAATGCTCGAGGTCCTGACACGGACCAGAACCTGCCCATGCTCGAGGCGGTCGGGCAGGGTGATTTCGTCGATCACCAGCGGCTTGCCCGATTCGACGAGAATCGCCGCTTTCGCGGTCTTCACATCCATGATGTTTTCCGGTTATTCGAAATAGATGAACTCGTATTCGCCGGTATAGCCAAACTTCTCATAAAGCCAAATCCACTCCGACGTATGCAGAATCGACTCGGCAGTCAGGGCCCAGCATTCCAGATTGTGCAGCTCGGCGACGGTGCGGTATCCCTCCACCATGATGTACTTGTTTCTGCCGACGCGCTCGATCTCTTTTACCGCAGTCTCGAGTTCGAACAATCTGAGATTGTGCAGCGTGCCGAGTGAGATGACGAGATCGAAATGATCGTCACCATAGGGATAGGCATCCTGTGCGCGATAGGTGAAGAGGTAAGGCTTCACCTTCTCATGCGAATGGGCAAGACCGTGTTGCGAGACGTCAAACCCCGCGACCCTCAGCCCGGGCAATAGCTTCTGCATTTCATAGAGCAGAAAAGCCTTTCCGCAGCCGACGTCGAGAACGCTCGAACCATCCTTCAGGCCGTAGGTTTCGATCAGCGCCTTTGCGACCGGCGCCCAGCGGCCTTCGATGAAGCGATAGCCGCCATACCCGAAGCGGCGGTCGCCGTCCCAGTAATCGGCTTCGTACTCGCGCGCCTTCAGGGAACAAGCGATCTTGTCGTCGTTCATGCGCCCCATGTAGTCCCGCTTGGTCGCGGTATGCAGCGGGGTAACCAGGTTCAACATCCGTCCCATTCCAAACCTCAAATCCTGTTGCAGCGAGAGGACGGCAGAACGATCTGCACAGCCTTCCGATCGGTTTTCCGATCGGTTTTCCAATTGTTCGGCGTCGCTTCGCGCACATGGTTTTTGCCGATGCGGCAGGCCAAATGACGATGACGACCAACCGAATTTCCGTACCCGATTCCTTGCGCTATCCGAGCATTCGTGCCGCCCGCGCTGGTTTGATCATGAGGCCCGACGGAGGGCGTCACTTCGTTGGTCAATCGGCCGTTCGCGATGGTCGTTATTGGGCTGGCCCTAGCACTAATTGGCAGAAGCCACAATCCTTCGGGGCCTTGACCCGATAGGGCTCATGTAGCAGAGAGGGGCGCATCGAAGCAGGGTATATTCAACCAGAAATAGCTATGACTCAGGGTGCCGTTCGCAGCGACTTGGCCGTCCCGAATCTGGACATCCATCACCCTTTGCTTCCAGGGGCGCGCGACCTGCGCGACGGGTTGTTGAACTGGCGGCTCTGGTCGATGCTCGGCTGGAACGACATTCAACAGCGATATCGCCGTTCGGCCTTCGGCCCGTTCTGGATCACGATCAGCATGGCGATTTTCATTGTGCTGCTCGGCTTCATTTACAGCAAGCTGTTTCACCAGGACATCGCGGTCTATCTGCCCTACATCGCCATCGGGCTCATCACCTGGGGATTTATCTCCGGCACCACCACCGAGTCGTGCGGCGTATTCATCGAAAATGCGGGCATCATCAAGCAGATCAGGCTGCCGTACTCGATCTATACCATGCGGATGATCTGGCGCAGCTTCATCGTGTTTCTGCACACCGCGGTTCTGATGATTCCGATCGCGATTTTCTTTCACATGAATATCGGCTGGAGCGCGCTTCTCGCCATACCCGGCATGTTGCTCGTGGTGCTCAATCAGATCTGGCTGTCGATCGTCATCGGCGTCGTCGCCACCCGGTTTCGCGATACCGTTCAGCTGGTGACGACCGCGATCCAGATATCGATGTTCGTCACCCCGATCATGTGGCCGGTCAGCGCCATTCCCGACGCGCGCTTTATCGCCGATATCAATCCATTCTATCACATGATCCAGCTGGTTCGGGCGCCGCTGCTCGGGGAGGTCGCCGCGCCGCTGTCATGGATTGTGGTTCTGGTGATGTGCGTTGTCGGCTACGGGCTGGCCGCGGTCGCGCTCACCCGCGCGCATCCGAAGCTGGTCTACTGGCTCTGAGCCGGGCTCGAGCCGGCACCAACGAGTGAGAGCGGAACAGATGGCGTCGATCATTCTGAGCAACGCATCGGTCGAGATCCCGGTTTTCGCGGTGGGAAACAACTCGCTGAAGACGACGTTGCTGCGCAAGGCGGTCGGCGGAAAGTTCGCGCAGACCGGCTCCAACCTGCTGATCAACGCCCTGAACGATGTCAGCATCGAAGTGCGCGACGGCGAGCGGATCGGGCTGGTCGGTCAGAACGGCGCCGGCAAGACCACGCTGTTGCGGGTGCTGGCCGGAGTCTATCCGCCGACTTCCGGCGCCGTCCAGGTGATCGGCCGCGTCTCTCCGATGTTCGACATTTCGCTCGGCATGAGCCCGGACTCCACCGGGATCGAGAACATCAAGGTGTGCGGCGCGCTGTGGGGATTGAGCCGGGCCGAGATCGCGGCCGGCATCGACGACATCGTCGAATTCACCGAACTCGGCGACTATCTCAAGATACCGGTGCGGACCTATTCTGCGGGCATGCTGCTGCGGCTGTCGTTTGCGATCGCGACCCTTCGTCAGCCGGAGATCCTGCTGCTCGATGAAGTCATCGGCGTCGGCGACGCGAGCTTTATGGTGAAGGCGAAGGCGCGGCTGAAGGAAGTCGTTAGCCGCGCGCAGATCCTGGTGGTTTCCTCCCATTCCGAGAGCATCATCCGGGACCTCTGCGAAAAGGTCATCTGGCTGGACAAGGGCAGCGTCGCGGCCTTTGGCGCGGTCGACGACGTTCTGGCGGCGTACAACGCGTCTGTGTAGAAGATGAGGGCAAAGGCATCAACCATCAGCGTGTCCCGGTTTCAGTGACGGCGCCTGCAACGTGAAAGTTCGGATCAAGAATTCGTCGCAGGAATTTGCTCGATCTCCTCTCAAAGAAATAGTACATCGCAATTGAAATGAGTTGTACGCCAACGAGCGCAAGAAAAAGCACAAGCATTTTCGGATACTGGTTGAGTCCATGCGGCCAGCCGATAAGGACCGCTGCCGTCATCAGGGGGTGAGTAAGATAAAGCGCGTAGGAAGAATCGCCCAATATCTTAACAGGCGCGCGGAGCCATCCGAAATCGATCTCCCTGCCGAGAACTGTTCCGGCAAAAATCGTGGCAGCGGGAATCCCCCATTGCGAGACGCGATATCCGGATGGGGGCATTTTGGCGTTAAAAAATCCAATCATGATGACGCCCGCAACGACAAGGCAAATTCGAATTGGCGTGGGAAATTGAATACCTCTGATATAGAGCAGCGCCAGTATCATCCCAAACGCAAATTCCAGAATGATCGGATCGGACCAGAACTGCAGTGGCGCCAAAGTAGGCTGCACCAAACGGCCGAGAAGCGCTATCAAGCAGAGCGTGAGGCAGAGCACCGGGACCGCAACGTTCCTGCGCAGAAAGATCGCCGCAGAAAACAGCGCGTAGAAATACATCTCATAATTGAGCGTCCATCCGACGCCGTAGATCGGAACAACGTTTCCATTAGCTATTCGGAAAGGGATAAACAGATAGGAGCCGAGAAGCGAACCCCAGTCTGTCGGGAGCGACATCACCGGAATGGCAACGGCAGTCAGTAGCCAATATGGTGGCCCGATCCGCGCGAGCCGCCGTGTAAAAAACGTGACGGCTCCGCCTCTTGTGGCGAAAAGCTCGCCAGAAGAGTATACCATTACGAAACCGGAAATGACGAAAAACAGATCGACGCCGCACGATAATTGATCAAGCGGATATGGGCCGTCCAAACCTGCCAGCCATACGCGAAGCTCGTCGAAGTGACATAGCGCGACGGCAAGCGCCGCAATCGCGCGTAGCGCCTGTACGGAGACTATGGTGCGCATTCAACTCCCTGATCGTCAGGAGCCCTGCACCACAACCCAGTGGTCCTTTCAACACCCTGAGGCTCAAATCGCCACCTTGGAGGAGTCGAACCTTTGCCGGACAAGTTGACCAGCACAGATAAGACCTTCGTGTGGATATGGACCGTCGATGCTTTAATCGTCACATTTCAACTCCAAAGGTGGCCCGAACAATGCCTCTCCTGGAAGTTCGCCGATGCGAACGGGACCATTGGGCGAACATTGATAGTCGGCTACAAACGACTTCGTGCAACCCGGCGCAGGATCGGGCAAATTCGTTATGTCGATGGCAAACGAACACGACCGCTTGTTATTACAAGTTTTCGCGATAGGGGCGGTCCAATTACCAGGAGGCGCACCGCAATTCGGGCCATAAGTGGCAGACATAACGCTGATCGCGGGGCCCGATTGAGCGAAACTTTTCTGTTTCGAGCTGAAAGTACCTCCGGTGAGCGCACCGGCTTCCTTCTCTAAATGTACTGGTGGCGATATTTCCTGTGTTGCGCAAGTCAAGAGCATTCGACTTCCCAAGCCTGCTTCTGCGGGAATCTCCTTCGTTTGCCGGCGCCCCTCCGGTTCACAGGTGTATTCTGCAAAAAACGATTTCGCGCAACCGCTCGCTGGGTCTCCCAGCGAACTGACATCGACAACATAATCGCATGACTCTTTTCCGTTGCAGTATTTTCTAACGGAGTCAGTGGCATTGCCCGGTTTTGCGCCGCAATTTGCACCGTAGGTTGCAGAGATGAGTTTGAGACCGGTAGTAGCCGTCACATCTTCTGCGGGTGCCAGCAAGCGGGAAACACCCATGACCAGAAATGCACAAAAGGCGGGAGCAGCAAAGAGGCTGAAAGCAAGCTTTCTCCGTCCGGGAGTTGCGCTCGTTGGCAACAACTCACGCAAGAACTTTTGTGAGGGTATCTCCAAAAAGGAATGAAATCCAAGAGCAACCAACATGACCAAGGAGAGAGAGCACACAAAACGGACGACAGCGTAGACCACGGGCCAGAACGTCGGTGGGATCACCTGTCCTGACGAAGCTGCAATCACGGCAAATACGAGGTAGTGGAGCATATAAATTGAATAGCTGGCTTCCCCCAGAATGACCAAAGGTCGTGAATTGAGAAGTTGTGTCAGTGGGCTCGGGTAGCGGGCTGCCGTGAAAATGATTAGTCCTGCGCTTGGCGCCAGCGCATAGTTTGATCGCAGGCTGTGCATGAATGGTGAGGCGTTGGAATATACCAGGTAAGACAAAGTCGGTACGCTGATCAGCCCCAACACAAGCAGGCTGAGGCCCAAACGGTGTTCTTTCTCACCGATAGGCCGCCCTTCCATATGAATGTACAGTTGGCTCAACAGGGACCCCAAAACGAATTCTCCAATTCGAAGATAGGGAGAAAAATAATTTATCCACCGAACGAATGAGTCCTGATAGCCGATTTGGATTCCCGCAGTCGCTCCGAAGCGATCTACCGCCCAAGCATCAATTTGCGGGGTGTATCCGTCGAGCGTGGAGGCCAAAGCGGCCCAGACAACTGACCAGCCGATTATTGCGGCAATGGCAGTGAGGGAACTACGTACCCGCAGCATCACCAAGGCGATCAACGGATAGCTCAGATAAAAAAACCATTCTGTGCTGATGGACCAACTCAAAGATGAGTTTGCCCCAGTCAGATAAATTAAGGAGCTATCGTCATAAAGTTCATAAAACCAGCTGTGAGTGAACGTCAGATAGTAGGGTAGCGCGCTCAGCGTATTTAGAAACCTCTGATTAACTCCAGTCACATAGTCGAATAACTGTCTCCCGAATACGACATCAACCACCACAACAAAGAGAAAGAGCGGATAAAGTCTGGAAAACCGAGCCCAGATAAATCTGCCGATTCCAGGAATGCCTTTCTCGGTTACCTCTCGGTAATTGTAGTGAATCACGAACCCGCTGAGGATGAAGAACAAGCTCATGCCAAACCCGGCTGGAATACCTAGCCAGCTCAGTGATGAAATGCCGTCTATTCTTAATAGGACTGCGTTACAATGTGCGAAGGCAACAGAAAACGCGGCGATAAAACGCAAGCCCGTGAGGCTTGGCACCTCGTTCGTCATGATTCTCGTCTTGGCCGAATCAGATCCGAGAACAACTTTTTGGGGGTAGGCGCATCTCCTAACGCGCTTTCATGGGTTGCGTTCGGCTCGTAGCTGAATGTCATCTCTCAGCCATCGTGGCGGAAGGCGAACTTGTTGCCAAGAGTGATCGTAGGCACCATCGCATGGCAATTGCATTAGGTTTCTCAAGGAGCCAATGCGCTGCCGACGCAGCCAAGATCGTTGCCGCCAAGAGAGATGACACAATAAGCAAGGCCGATCGCGGCAAGAAAACGACAATCTTCGCGTCAACGATCTCCGCCAGCACCATGATATGCACGAGGTACACCGGAAACGAGAGATCGCCCAAGATGTTGAGTAACGCTGACTGTTTCGTCGATGCAAAAATGCCGGGAAGGCAGCCCGCAAAGAAGATTGCTGCCGCCCAAAATTGCAGACTGTCCCACGCTACGGCTCCGATCTGCAGACTGGCCAAAGAGCATCCGAGCAGGAGCATCCCAAACTTGCCGTTTCTAAGGATCGAGCAATACCGCGCCAACGTTTGCGCAAAATGACCGATCAGAAAGAACAGGAACGTCGAAGGCAGGAATAGGTACGTCCACCTGCCATCAAAAACGGTTGTCCCGACGAGGAAGCCGCGTACTGCGGCGGAAGCTAGAAGAAGACCGAGGGCCATTTTCCAAGAGCGCAGTATGAACGGCGCGGCCAGATAGAACGTTAGTTCTGCCCCAAGGGTCCATACCTGATGAAAAAACGGTGCCGCTGCGTCCCAATGCCAATCCGGATAGCTGGCAAACATGATGCGCCAGTCCATGCCCACAATGAACAGATTGGTAAATTTGTCGCCAATCGAGAGCGCACCGAACCATCCCCAAAAGTTGAAGGCAACAAACATCAAGAGCAGCATCGGCCAATATAATGAAAAAATACGAATGAAGCGGCTTTGATAGAACCGGACCGTTCCGCTCCATGTCGGCGGATATTTTTCGCTCAATCCAGTGCTGATCAGAAAGCCACTGATCATGTAGAAAAACATCACGGCAAGACCGGCGTTCATCCCGAGTTGTAAATGTGGCGGCAGCGGATTTAGGTGCGCCGGTTCAAGGATGATAAATCGCATATGATCAATCACGACGACGAGCGCTAGAAACAGCCGTATAGCACCCATTTGAAATTTACCTGCCCAGCTGACTGCGTGGGCAACCTAACACCACAACTCCACGGCGAACAAGCAGCGCCAACCACGAGCCCCACCTTTTGGCTGCTTTTTTCAACTTCAGGAGCTATCGCGTTCCGGTTTCAGCGACGGTGCCAGCAACATCGTATGTGGCACAAGAATTCGCTGCAAGAACTTGCTCGAACTCTTCTCAAAGAGATAGTTGAGGGCTGGTCGATGACGCCGAGATCGAATAAGGTTTCAGGTGCAATACGCGAGCCGAATTTGCTTAGCCGTGGTGACAGTTTCTCATGAATGAGCTTGCGAATTTCCGGGATGTCTTTCGCGGAATCACGCCTTACTCCGGCACCCCTCCCAAAGGTTTTCTGGTCGATTTTCTGGGAACGCTGATCGATTCGCGATTCCGAATGGACTTTGACGGCAAGCCGGAGACCGATGGCGGCAGTCCGGTTACGACGCGATTGCCTGTTATCGAGGACGGGGAAGGGTGGTTCGAAGCCGTCAATTGGGTGGAAGCCGCCCGGGCCGCGCGTGATCGATATGTCATGATCACGCTTGGGGCATGCTACGGCGCGCAGGCGGTCGGCGCGCTGCGCGCGCTCGCGGCGCTGAACCCGATGCCCTATCGCCTGGTCGCGGTGGAACCTGAGCCGGACAACATGAAATGGGTCAGGAAGCATTTTGCCGATAATGGCATCGATCCCGACCGACAGTGGTTGCTGCAAACCGCGATCAGCGGTTCCAACGAGCCCGTCTACTTCCCCGTCGGCTCGCCGGGTTCGGGGGCGCAGAATTGTTTCTCGACCAATGCGCGGGAAGCCCGTGCGAATTACTTCGATTATTTTGTGAGCTCGGGCACTGCCGTGGACGCGCTTGAAGCCATATTGATGCAGGGCACGACAGGTCTAAAGAAAGATCTTGTTCCCGGCAGAAATTTTGGTACGGAAATCAAGACAGTAAGTTCGATCACGTTGCCGGACGTATTGGGCCCGTTCGATGTGGTCGACTACCTCGAGGCGGATATGCAGCAGTCCGAGATCGTGGTTTTCCCGCCCTATATGGAAATTCTGAAGCAGCGCGTTCGCCGCATCCACATCGGTACGCATGGCGGGGATGTGCATGCAGAGATCGCCGGGCTGCTACGCCGCGACGGCTGGTCGATTATCTTCGATTATGCGCCAGATTCGGAGTTCGATACTCCGCTCGGCAGATTTTCACTGGATGACGGAGTTCTTTCCGCCGTGAATGGAAATTTGTAAATCAGCGTTTGGGGTGAGCGATGAGCCTTCGAGGCGTACTGAGGGCTTTCTTCGGCAATGCTGGCAAATCCGTCCAGTTACAGGCTGAAATCCGCGAGGGCATCGCCAATCAGGCGGATTTATTCAATCAACGGCTGCGAGAACTGATCGAACAGCAAGCCCATCAGTCCGCCCGCATCGAACAACTCCTCAGGGAGATTTTGGACGGCGTCGTCGACCAGACCAATGTTCTCAATCAGCGGTTCAAGGGGTTGATTGAACAGCAGGTCAACGCCGACGCCCGCAAGGAACTGCTATTACTCGAACTTTGGTCGCGTCGCTTCGAGCCTGTCACAGAAACCCAACCTTCTCCAATCGATATTTCCATTGCGCCGCTTCGACCGCTGCCAATGCCGCAGATATCACTGCGACGGCCGAATCCGGTTGCGGACCTCATGGTCACGCCTGAGTTCAAAACCTATCTCGATTTTTTTCGTGCATCGCCTACTGTCCGCCGGTCTCGTCTGACCGCCGAAAGCCACGCCATTCTCTACGCGCTAATTCGAAAGATCCAACCGGCCCAGGCACTCGCTTTTTTTCGAGATGGCGCTGCGGCTGGCGAGACGATCGCGAGAGGATTGTGCGACACAGGGGCAGGTCAACTTCGCCTGTTTGACGATCTGGACCACCGAAGAACGAGTGCCATATTGGGTCTGTGGCCTGACGCTTTGCGCAAATGCTGCACCCTTGAAAGCGGTGCAACTGCGACGACTTCAAGGTGTTCGTTTGCTCTCGTTGGCGGAGACGACGCAGAGGCGACGCTCGCCGTTTTGACTAGCTCTCTCGGTAAACTCGTTGAACCGGGAGGTCTCTTGGTTGTAACTGGCGTCTCAAGAGATGGTTTGCAAAAATCGATGTCGCACCAAACGGAGTGGCGCGAACTCGGCGCTCAGCCCGAGCAAGAAAATCGAACGGACTCTGAGTCAAGGCTCGTCGTCTACTTGCGATGACTGGCGAAGTCAGCGGCTCATTGATCGATATGAAACAGCGTTAGGGGTAAGCCGAATGGGCATTCGAGACGCAGTGAGAACTTTCTTTGGCAACGCTGGCAAATCAGTCCAGTTGCAAGCTGAAATGCGCGAAGGCATCGCCAACCAAGCGGATTTGTTCAATCGAAAGCTGCAAGAATTGATCGAACTGCAAACCAGTCAGTCTGCTCGCAATGAACAACTCCTCAAGGAAGTTTTGGCCGGCGTCGCCAACCAGACTGATGTCCTCAATCAGCGGCTCAAGGAGTTGATTGAAGAGCGGGTCAAGACGAACGCGCGCAGATAGGGAGAAGTCTTTCCGCGAACCTTGCGATTCCATACGTGTGCGGCTCTTGGAGGGCCACGCTCATGCGTCGTCGCGGTTGGGCCAAAACTCGCCTTACGGCGCCTCGGGCCATCTCACTTATTGAACCTGCCCACGCCGGTGATTTGCCTGGCCTGTCCAGCCCCGTTTGCAAAAATATTTCCGTTCCATATTGACCCAAATCACCTGCATATCCATTGCCGTCTCATCCCCCACGAGGGGCGTATCGCGATCGTCACGGACGTTGGGATGGGATGCGGTGGACGCGGTAGCGTCGGGCGCGTGGACGTGATCGCAGGGCAGGCCTTGGCCTGTGACCGATCAGGAGCGCGCGGACGAACGATGCTGACGCGGACGGTGAAGTCGTGTGGTCCTGACGCCTCGACGCCGGCGTCAAGTCTTGCGGAGGTGAAGTCGGCCCAACCGGGCGCGGACCAGGCCATATCCGCAAGGCGACGGTGACAAACAAGCCCGATCACCGGCTATCGAATGCACACTTCTGATTCGATCCACTCAATCAGCGCGACGAAAAATGTGAGTCATCAGAGTCACTTGCTTCGATT
>Ga0182024_10016392_pt1 | contig 14055 bp, 13 predicted proteins | sample P32metaG_FD_120480 | JGI IMG/M metagenome (GOLD analysis project Ga0182024, IMG submission 120480) | Permafrost microbial communities from Stordalen Mire, Sweden - P3-2 metaG (Illumina Assembly) | ecosystem: Environmental > Terrestrial > Soil > Wetlands > Permafrost | place: Sweden: Stordalen... | reverse complement strand
GACGCGGGCCGGGCATTCAGTTTTCGACATTCGTCATTAGGCCTTCTTTAGACATTAGACATTAGTCATTCCCCGCGCCATGCATCTGTTCGACCACATTGCCGAGGCCGTGCAAGCCATTCGCCGGCAATGGGATTCTCCGGCCGAAGTCGGCATTATTCTCGGAACCGGCTTGGGCGCTCTGGCCGGTGAAATCACGGCCGAGGCTCGGATCGAATATAGCTCGATCCCCCATTTCCCACGCTCGACCACTCACAGCCACGCGGGACAATTGGTCTGCGGACAACTGGCCGGCCTGGCTGTCGTGGCAATGGAAGGCCGGCTCCATGCCTACGAAGGCTACACGCAGCAGCAGATCACGTTTCCGGTTCGCGTCATGCGGGCATTGGGCGCCAAATTGCTCATCGCCTCCAATGCCAGCGGCGGGATGAACCCGCAATACTGCAAAGGCGACATCGTCGTCATCGACGATCACATCAACCTGATGAACGGCAACCCGCTCATCGGAGTGAACGACGATCGCCTCGGCCCGCGATTTCCCGATATGTCGGCCCCGTACGATCCGGTGTTGATCGATCGGGCGCTGGGGATCGCACGGCGAGAAAAAATCGCGGTGCAGCGAGGTGTCTATGTGGCCGTGACTGGGCCGAATCTGGAAACCCGCGCGGAATATCGATTCTTACGCACGATCGGGGCCGACGTGGTCGGCATGTCGACGGTGCCCGAGGTGCTGGTGGCCGTTCATGCCGGGATGCGCGTGCTGGGACTGTCGATCGTGACCGACATCTGTCTGCCCGACGCCTTGCAACCGGTCAGCCTGCAGGAAATTCTGGCCGTCGCGGCAAGCGCCGAGCCAAAGCTGCGAAAGATCGTGCTGGGAGTGCTCGAGGAGGAACGTGCTCGCGCCGCCGACCCCCAAGCCCAGGGAAGGCCGACTTAGGTCCATCGCAATTGCGAAGTCGTCGGCGGCCTTCCCTGGGCTTACCGCGCGAGTTCGACAATGCCTACCGCGTGCGATCCAAATATCCCGCGCTCGATTGGAAGAATTTTCGCCGTCGGCGATCGGCGGTCGCTCGTTCCACCTGCTGCGATTCGAGATCGGCCAGATTCGCCTGACAATAGCGGCAACCAATCCGGTCGAGGTGAAACCGGATGTAGGCGACCATTTCATCGGGCAAAACATTGAGCAACAGGCTCCCCAACTGTTCTCGCGTCGGACAGGTCAGCCGGTTACGGCGCCAAATTTCTCCGAGCGAATGGACACCGGCATCGCGCCGGGAATTGACGGCCGCGAGTCGGCCGAGCAAATCGCTCTCACCGCGCGCCGCTTCTTCGATCGCCGCCATCCGCTCGGCCGGCAGCGCTTCGTCGACATAGCCTTCGAGTTCGGCGTCGGAAAAAAACATGGCGAAACTATCGTTGGTGATGTAGTTCGGGAAAAAGGTCTTCGGACAGCCGCTGCTTGACCAGACTATTGTGCAATCGATCAATGAAGTCGAACTTTTGATTGGCGACCACCTGCTCCGACACGCCGAGTTCCACCGCGACCTGCTTGTTCGGCCAACCGGCGACGAATAACAATTCCACGCACTGGATTTTCTGCCACTGGCCGCGCTCGCGCCAGCGATCGAGAATCTCCGCCATCGCCGTGGTCAGCGCTTCGGCTTCGATGTGCCGCCGCTGGGCGCTTTGCAATAGACTGCTGGCTCGCCGATCGCGGGAAGCCGGCTCGTAGGCGTCGCCGCTCGTTGTGCTGGCGGCCAGCGGCAACGCCGGGCGCCGGCCCTGACGGCGGAGATGGTCGGTCAGCTTGTGCGCGGCGATCGAGAACAAATAACTTTCCAACGGCCGCGCGACGTCGTAATTCGGCAGGCTCGTGAGCAGCCCGATCAACGTCTCTTGAACGACATCCTCGGCGGCATCGCGCCGCCGCAGCCGAGCCTCGACGTAGGCCAGCAGGCGGCCCTCGAACCGCGCAATCAATTCCTGCCAGGCTTCCGGCTGCCCGGCCCGAATGCGGTCGATGAGAATGGCGTCGGAGGACATGGGGGGCGGGAGGCTGAAGGCTTGAGGCTACAGGACGCACGGTGCTATCTTGTGGCTGGCTTCCATCGTAGCAGCAAATAGACTCCGCCGAGAGCTAGGAAACATGTTCCTGCCACGCGCGCGGTATATAGGAGTCGCTGGAAAACGACCAGCGCGCGCCACTGATCCGCGATCGCCGCTCGGACTTGGCTGCCGAATTCCAGGAGCGCGTATTCCTGCTGCATCGGGCCGACCGAGGATTCGACCGTTTTATGGAATCGCTCTTTGACCAAATGGTCGTTTATTACCTCACGATCAAGTTTCACCGGCTGATCAACGGCCGGCTGGAATTCTTTCTCGGCGAAATCGGTCACGACGCGGTCGATATCGCCATTGAGCGCCTGATTGCATTGCTCCAGTGTCTTCCACGGTCCGGAGGTCGCGGCGGCTACGAAAACTCCGCCGTTCTCGTCCACTTGCGGAGGATGATCGACCCAATCGGGTTGCGGCGAATTGCCGTCATCGCTGGGTTGCGGCGGAGTTGGGACGCGATCGGGTTTGTCGTCCGGAACCATCTGAGCAGTGATTGTCGTGGCACTTGCACGGTCATACGACTGCCGCTGCGAATCTTCCATGAACCAATTGAATCGGCTGCTCTCCATCGCACGGCAAAAACAAACGACGGCACCAGCCAGCAACAGGAATCCGAACAAGGATCGGATCGGCCGCATGAAGCAAAAATGATGTACCATGATTTGCCCTCCGAACCATCAGGCTTTCTTTGTTTGCCAAGGGCTGGCGAGTTGCACGGCAATCGACACCGTCGCCGCAAACATCAATCCCCACGGCTGTGGGAACGGCGAGATGCAATTGACGAGGGCCGCCCAAAACAACGTGACCGCCGCCGCCCAAATGCTCAACCGCGTCGTTCGACGCAAATAGGCCTGACGCCACCAGCGCGGCACCAACCCCAACAGTCCGAAATATGCGAGAAAAGCAAAGACCAACGGCGCGCCGTCCGGACCGTAAAAACTGTGCGGGAGGTGGGCATCGATGATGGCACGAACCGTCTGGTCGTGTAAACCGTAGGGCAACTGGACCAGCAGCCATGTGTGCAGCGCGTATGCCGCGAATCCTACGCCGAGTCCAAGCACCAGCATCACGAATCGCCGCAGCGCCGCGTCGGCCGGTCGGTATTCCCAAATCTTCGACGGGATCATGATGCTCCACGCGCCCACGATCGACGACAAAGCCAGCCATGCATATTGGTTCAACTCGACCGGGCTGCCGTTCGGCGCGCTCATGCGGTACAGCACGGCCACCAGCGACACAACCAGCACCACGATCGCGGCCAGCAGCATCGAACCAATTAAATCCGCCAGCCGTTCACGGAGATTGGGTAGCATAGGGGCTGCCGGCGGCGGACCTTCGCGCCAGCGCCTCCAAGTCGGGCTCTCATAACGCGCTGGATTCGGGCGATAGGCATTCGGCGCTGCGCCGGCTGGCGCTGCCTGTGCCGCCGCCACCTGGGCGGTCGGAACCATCGTCTTTCGGCGATGCGCCATCGACCAGATGAAGCGATAGACCAAGTACACAATCGAGAGCCATGCAATCGCCGGCATCCATGACGCGTTCGTGTCCAACACCATTTGTCCGAAGCCAAACAACCCCGCAAGCAGGATCGCCAGCCGCGCCCATGCCGGCAAGTTGGCCCGCCGCCACCAACCGTGCAAATCATTCCATGCCTCGCGGACCAATCTGGCCAACGGCTCTTCGACGCGAGCCGCCACGGCCGCAACGACCGGCTCCGCAAACGATGCCGGCGCTGAAGCAAAAGCCTGCGCCGGGGGGATCTCATTGACGGCCTGAGCCGCGGGCGGCGCCGTGCATGGAGCCGCGGCCGGCGCATGGCCGTTTTGCGCCTCTGGCTCGATCCGCGCTTGAACCTGATCGCGCGCCAACGGAGCAGGCAATGGCACCGTCCCGAGCGAGGCCAACGTCGCATGAAGCGGCCGCGGCAAGAGCGACATCCATTCGACCACCGTATGCGGCCGCGCGTCGGGATCTTTTGCCAGTGCCCGCGCGATGGCGGTGCGATACGGTTCGGCGATCAACGTCAGATCGGGCTGAGCCGTGAGATGCTTCATCAACACCTCACCGAGGCTTTCGCCCTCGAACGGCACCCGGCCGGTGATCATCTCGTACAGCATAATGCCGAGAGCGTAGATGTCGATTTCTTTCCCGTAGCGACCGTTGGCCACCTCGGGCGCCATGTAATGCACGGTGCCGACGCTGCCGGTCTGTCCACTGCGCCGGCTGCACGAAATGAATTTCGACAGCCCATAGTCGCCGACCTTCACGACCCCTTCGTCGCAAAAGATATTGCCGGGCTTGAGATCGCGGTGGATGATGCCGTGATGGTGCAAATATCCCACGCCCGCCGCGATGCCTTGCATCCAGAACATCACGTCGTCGATCGGCATTCCGTTGGGGTGCTGCTGAATGACGCGCTCCAGCGAATCGCCGGCGACGTATTCCATCACGACCCAACTTTCGTCGTGATCGTCTTGGCGGATGTCGAACAGGCTCAACAGATTCGGATGCTTGATGTTCAGGCACTGCGTGACGCCGCGCAGCTCGATTTCCAGATTCCGGCAAACCAGCTTTAGCGCGACTTCCTTGCCGCCGTCGCTCAGCGCGTAGTAGACTTCGCCGAACCCGCCGCGGCCGATGCCGCGCTTGATCGTGTAGCCGTCCAACGGCCGATCACCGCTCGCGTATGCAAAGCGAACCCCAGCGCCTGCCGGCGGAACTTCGAGCGGCTGTATGGCACGGAGGTTCATCGTCGTAGCCTTCACGACTCATCTTATCATAAACCAGCAACGCAGCGTCACACAGCCTCACGAGTACCCGAAATCTTCTTCCCCTCGCCCCTAGCCCCTCTTCCCTCACACCGCCTCTAGCGTGAACGAAAAGTTTTCGCCGACGACTCGCGAGCCGGCCTTGATCGGCCCGCGCCGCGAATGCAGCTTGCCGTCGATCTCCAAATCGGCCGGGGCGCTGCACGCCAGCCCGTCCCCCTGCCGGTACAAAACGACCTGGCCGTCGAGATCCGGCACCGTCACATGGCTCGCCGGATCGCGCGACAGGACGCAAGTGTCGGCCATCAGCAGCACGCCATCGGTGGCCGGCTGCGTGCGGTGAAAACTGACCGGTTCCAGCCGCGCCGTCGCGCTCAACGGATGAGGCCGGCGAAACCGCAGCCGCACGCCGCCGAGCTCGATCACGCGCCCGTCGTCGAGCGTCGTCGGCTGGCCCACCGCGCGGCCATCGAGCCGCGTTTCTCGCAGCGGTTCCACCCAATACCCTTCGGCATCGCGGCGGATGACCGCATGGCGGCGCGACAGATCGCCGAGAATCGGCACATCGATCCTTTCGTTCGCGGCTTTTTCGTTGGCGTCCATTTCATCGCCCACCAAATGATCCGGCGAAGATTGTCCCAGCACCACCCGATCCGCCAAACAAACCAAAAACCCCCCAACTGCATCCACCCACAACATAAACCGCTCGCCGCCGTTCGCGTCAGCGGCAGGCTGCCGCTGCGTCCCTGTCCCCTGACCCCTGACCCCTGTTCCCTTCTCCACGTCATTTCCCTTTCGGCCAACGATCGGCAGCAATCGCCGCCGCCAGTCGGATTTTCGGATCGGTCCCAAGCCACGGAGTTGTTCGACAACGGCCTGAACTTCGCTCCACCGCCCGAGCCGCAACGCCCGCTGCAATCGCTCAACAAGCCTATGACGATCGTACATTGTAGTATAAAGGCTTGAGGCTACAGGCTACAGGCTTGAGGATCGGGTGCCATGCCAACGCGGTCGGGGTCTGGCTCATTTTTCGGCCCCGCGGCGGCCCGAACCGCAATAGCGACCCATGCCGAAAAATGTGCCTGACCCCTTTGTTCGCCGCCCGCCTACTTCTCCGTCGTGTCGGCCTTCGCCACCTTGCCCGTGTCGGCCGAGAAATACTGGCCCACTTGATCGACGATATTCGCCGGGGCTGTTTGATCCAGCGGAATCTCGTCGTGCAGGCTTGTGTCGGCATTCACCATCTTCTCGGCGACTTGCAGCCGGGTCCGCAGATCGGTAACGAGCTCCTTCACACGGCCCAATTGGCTATCGTCGAACTGATAGTTGCTCGTGGTCTGAGCCACTTCGACCATCTTGTTGCGTGCCTCAAGGTTTTCAACATCGACTTCCAACTGCCGCTTGGCCGCCAGCATCCCTTCCAGCTTCTGCCGGGCCGCGTCCAAGCTCTTCTGCCGTGCCGAAGACATTCCGCGCAAACTGACCAGCGTCGCATCGGAGGTCTTGAACCGCTCGAACCGATTCGCCAGATCGGTTTTCACCTGGTCGAGCGTGTAGATTCGTCCGGCGTAGGTGAAATGGTCTTGCGCGCTCGAGGCGTCGGCCTTGAGCCGCATCAATTCGGCCCGGTCCTTGGCCAACCGCTGCTCCGACGTGGCAATTTGCTGCGCCAACTGATCGACTTCGACTTCCTCCTTGGCGATGACGTGCATGTTCCGCTGAATGTCGGGCAGGAGGTCTTTGACCATCTTGCGAGCCCGATCGATCTGGAATTCAACCGGCACGCTTTGCTCGACTGAGTCGGTCAGCCGGGCCCAAGACGTGGAAACATAGCTGGCCGCGCTGCGGCCGAAGAAAAACGTGCCCAACAACCCCAGCCCCACGGTCGAGAAAACAATCCGCTTGATCATGGACGTGACCCTCCTGTTCAATGACACTCGGCGAACGAAAATGGTTTTGCAGGCCGGCGGCCAACGCCGCATATCAGCCTGCCATACCGTTCATTCGCCGCTTGGACAAGAATCTTTGGGTCGCGGAGAAGATTTTCTAAACTTTTTTCGGCGAAGGCGTTTCCGCCTGCCTTTTCCTTCAGCCTTCAGTCTCAAGCCTCTCCTCAGTCGTACTCCATTGCATTTCGCATCAACAGGGGCTGCGGCTGTTTGACCACACCACTTGCGCGAACGCCTGGGCCGCGGCCGGTGATGCCCAAGTCGGCGTCCATCTGCTGGATGTATGATTGGAGCCGCTTAACGATGTCCGGATGCTGGGCCGCCACGTCGGTGGTCTCGCCGATGTCCGCGTCCAGATTGAACAGTATCGGCTCGAACGGCTTGGTCGTTGGCTTCGGTTCCTTGTCGATGCCGAGTTCGATCTGCTGCGCGATGGCCAGCTTCCACTCGGCCGAGCGAACCGCTTCCAGCCGGTTGCCCGAGAAGTAGAACAACGCTTCGTGCGGCGACTGCTTGCTCTCGCCGGCCAGCAGCGGCCAGATGTCCTTGCCGTCGATCGTTCGCTCGCTGGGCACAGTGCCGCCGGCCAGTTTCACGATCGTCGGTAGCACATCCATTTCGCTCAGCACCGCGTCGCAAACCGCGCCGCCCGGAATCTTGCCGGGCCAGCGCGCGATCGTCGGCTCTCTCATGCCCCCTTCCCAGGTCGACGCCTTGCCGCCACGCAACGGTCCGGCCACTCCGGCGTCTTTGCCTTGGCTCCGCCACGGGCCGTTGTCGCTTGTAAAAAGCACCATTGTCCGCGAGTCGAGCTTCAAGTCGCGCAGCGTGTCGAGCACTCGGCCGGTGCTCCAATCGACCTCCTCGACCCAATCGCCATACCGGCCATTGCCCGACTTCCCCTGAAACGCCTTGCCCGGATGAATCGGCACATGGACGGCCGTGTGCGGCAAATAGAGAAAGAACGGATGCGATTGGTTCGCGGTGATGAACTTGATTGCCTCGTTGGTATACAGTTCGACAAGTTTATTTTGCTCGACCGGCGCTTCGATCACCCGCTTGTCGCGCAGCAGCGGCAACGGCGGAGCGCCGCGGTTGTTCTTCCCCATATCGTTCGAATAAGGCAGGCCGAGATAATGGTCGAAGCCATGCTGCGTCGGCAAAAACTCCGGCTGGTCGCCCAGGTGCCACTTGCCGATGCACATCGTGGCATAGCCCTGGGCCTTGAGCAATTCCGCCACGGTCCGCTCGGAAGAACTGATGCCGACCTTCGCCACCGGACCGATGACATTCGGCAGCGAAACGCGCTTGGCATAGCAGCCGGTCATCAATTGCGCCCGCGACGGCGTGCAAACCGGCGCCGCGTAAAAGCTAGTCAGCTTCATCCCCTCGCTGGCCATGCGATCGAGGCGCGGCGTGCGATTGAGCTTCGAGCCGAAAGGGCCAATGTCGCCATACCCCATATCGTCGATCAGAATCACGACAAAATTCGGCCGCTGCGATTCGGCAATCGAATCCGCCGCACGAATGGCAATCGGCGAGAGGACGACAGCAAAGAACAGCAACGATATGATCTTCATCGCATGAACTCCGAAACAGAGTTTCCCAAGCACCAACACCCCGCACGCGCCCCCATGATATGCCGCCGAAACTGGAACAGCAAACCTCGCCGCCTTTCTTCGCGTCCTTCGCGTCTTCGCGGTGGACCATCCGTCACAACCCAAATTGCTTGACGAACCACGTTTCAAGCCCGATGATCAATCTCGGCGACCGATTTCCGTTCTCTCTTCCGCGAAAGGACTCCCGATGCAACGCAACCTGGCGGCGGGATTTTGGCTAACAATGGTTCTCTCGGTCGTTTCGCAAGGTTGTTCGAACGCCGCGGCAACTCCGACGGTCGATCGCCCGCCGGCCGTCACCGCCAGTCCTGCGGAGCTCGCGCTCGCGGAATCGGCCAACGGCGACTTTGCCGTCGATCTGTATCAGCAACTTGCCAAGGAAAACCCGAACCAGAATCTGTTCTTCTCGCCGTTCTCTGTTTCCAGCGCGCTGTTGATCGCCACCGAGGGGGCCAGCGGCGAAACGGCCGATCAGATGGGCAACGTGCTGCACGTTCCCAAGACGCTGCGCAACGCGGGCCCCGATGCGGCATCGCTGCCCTGGCAACTCACCGATCTCCATAAGGGACAGGCCGCGATTTACTATCGACTGAGCCCCGAGCCGGTTTCGCCGGAACTGAGCGCGAAGATCGCCAAGCTGCGGAGCGACCTCGATGCGGCGAATCACGAGACCGAACGTCTCGGAACGTCCGACAATTGGCAGAAGGCCGAAGCGTCGAACGCCGCCGCAGAAAAACTGGCCGGCGAGCTCAATCCGCTGCTCGCGCAAACCGAGCCCTATGAATGGCGCGCGGCCAATGCGCTTTGGGCCGAGAAGACGTATCCGTTCCGCCCGTCGTTTCTCGACACGATTCACACGTATTACGGCAGCGTGGCGATTCCGGTCGATTTCCGCGGCAATGCGGAGGCGTCGCGGCAGCAGATCAACGATTGGGTGGCCCAGCAGACCCGCGACCGGATCAAAGACCTCATGCCCTCCGGCACCGTGGACAACCTGACGCGGCTGGTCATCACCAACGCCGTCTATTTCAAAGGAGAATGGTTGCGGCCGTTCGACGTTGGCTCGACACAACCCAAGGATTTCCACCTGCCGGACGGCAAGAGCCTGCAAACGCCGATGATGTCGAAGTATCTGTTCGACGGTGGCTACGGGGCCTTCAACGGCGACGGCACTCCGTTCAACACGCCGCAAGAGATTCCCGTCGATATGCACGATGACGATCCGTCGCTCTATCCCGATTCGCACGGTTTCACCGCCGCGCGGCTTTCGTACAAGGGGGGCAAACTCTTCATGGCGATCATCGTTCCGCAATCGGCCGATGGCTTAGCCAGCTTGGAGCAGCAATTGCCGGGAAAGGGCCTGCAGCCGTGGATCGCCGGAATCAACGATCGGACCGTGATCGTCAACGTGCCGAAGTTCAAATTGGAGGCCGAGTATTCGCTGGTGAAAACGCTTCAAGCCTTGGGCATGGTCCGGGCCTTCAACAGTCCGGCCGACCCGGCCGGCGCCCAATTCGACCGCATGACCACCAGCACCGATCCCGCGCAGCAGCTTTACATCTCGGCCGTGCAGCACAAGACATTTGTCGAAGTGAACGAGAAGGGAACCGAAGCGGCAGCCGCCACCGGCCTGGCAATGGCAGAAACCAAAGCGGCTCCGTTCGAGCAACCCAAGACACGCCCCTTCATCCCGACATTCTGGGCCGACAAACCGTTTGTCTTCGCGATCTGCGACAACGCGACCCACAGCATCCTCTTCCTCGGCCGCGTCGAAAAGCCGTAAGCGCCGGGGCGCGGTTTTCCCCGAAAGCGATCGGGGATGCACGGGCATATTCCCGAGAGTCTTTCCGCCTCGATTTGGCGCTTGCAATCGCCACCACCGATCGGTAGATTGATCCAGTCCGCAGAAGAGGGGCTGCTGATCCCCAGTTTATTCCGAGCTGTTATTGTATCGACTGGCCCGCGCGGGCAGTCCGGTTTTGCTGGCTTTGCAACACATCAAGTTCGCGGTGGCACCAGTCGGTTGCGGCGGACGAAGAGATCCATTTTTCTCGAAGGGGGGAAGCTAATGAACTCGAATCGCGATATGTTCGCGCGACCGAAGCGCGTCGCAACTTTTCTTCTCCAATTCGCAATCGTCGTCGCACCATCGGCCGCTCGCGGCGCCTGGATCACCTATCAGGGCGACGATTCTCACGACGGGTACGTCTCTTATTCTCCAAATCCCGCGAAATTCGCGCCACTGTGGCAGGCAAACCTTGGCGGCACTTTGAATTCCGTGGCAGCCGCGAATGGCGAAGTGTTTGTTTCACAGTCGACCTATTTCGGCACAGCCAGTCTCTTCGCGCTCAATTCGGCAAACGGCCACACTTTGTGGAGCACGCCGTTTAACGACGTCTACAGTGTCAATCCGCCAGCCTATGCGAACGGCACCGTTTACATTCAGACGGGTCAGGGGACGTCGAGCCCGCCTCCCTATCTCACCGCGCTCAATGCCCAGACGGGCACACTCGACTTCCAATCCACCTTCGCGGCCCAGTTCGAAAGCTATCTTGCTCCCACTCCCTACGCTGGAAACATCTATGTCGATGGCGGCTACTACGGGGGCATGTACTCCTTCAATGGAACCAACGGTGGCCAAAACTGGTTCGGCACCGTCGGCCAATACGACGGCTGGACGCCGGCCGTCGACGCCAACTACGCCTATGTCTACACGGGCTCCGGAAGCATCACTCCCATCACCGGCCAGTTTCGCATGATTAACCGAACGACCGGCGCCACGCAATACTTGATCACGGACCCAAATTTCCAATGGGACGGTTACACGATGAACTCGGCCGTGGTGCTCGGTCCGAATTCCGATGCATTTGCGATCAACGAACCGGGCACCGTCTATCCTAACTACGGCGCCGACGGCCGCTTGATCATGTTTGACCTGCGAGCCGACGCCACCCATACACCACACATCGGCTGGGTACTCACCGATAATTACACCGGAGAGCCGACGCTTGCAAACGGCGTTCTCTATGTCGACGACGGAGGTACGCTGGATGCTCTCAGCGAAAGCACTGGCGCTTTTTTGTGGGCGTGGGCACCTCCCGGCAACGGTTCGATCACCGGCAATATCATCGCCACCAATACCGATCTGTTTGTCGAAACGGCGTCGGATATTTTCGCCGTGGACTTACATACGCATCAGACCGTGTGGGAAACAGCAGGCACCGGGTCGCTGGCTCTCAGCGACGAAATTCTTTACGCGTCGGACGGCGGCGAACTTTTGGCGTTTAGCGTTGTTCCAGAACCTTCCAGCCTGATCTTGTTCGGAATCGGCGGACTGGCGCTTGGCGGATGGGGGGCTCGGCGACGGATTGAACGCAAGCGCATCCGAAATTCCGCAGCGGCGTCGTTCGAATCGTCCGTAACGTGATAGACCTTGAGCCATGTCTATTCAGTTCGAAGTCGCGGGCGAACCCGTCGAATTCTATCGCAATTGGTTCACCGGCCGCTCGGAACTGCGCATGCTCGGCGAAACCGTTGTCCTGCGAAGCTCGCTGAACCCATCGACCCATTTTTCGCTGCGATTGACGCGAGTGCTGCAACACCGCATCGGCGACCACGAAATCACCATCGAACAAACGCGGCCGCTGCTATTCGCTGGATTCCGCACCCACGACTACCAAATCGCGGTCGATGGGGTCGTCGTGAGACAGCAACGCGGGTACTGAAAGGAAAATCAACCGGGGCGCGGTATCCCGCGCTAGGGAATGTCGCGGGTGAGATTGGCTCGCGTGTTGGCGATTCGGTCGATGAGCTCGATCTGGTCGTCGGTCAGACCGTCGTAGACGCTCCGCCAATCCTCAAGCGTCGGCCCCGGGCCGCGCGGATCGCTTGACGGCTGATCGGAAATCTCTGCGACGCTGATCGTCAGACGCTGGTTGTCTTGCAACCGCACGCCGATCACGTCTTCAATCGCGCGGCGATGCGCCGCGTCTAGGTTCAGCACGTCGATAGTGCAGCTTTTTTCCATAATTGAGATCATATCGCCCGATGCTGACTGGGACAAACGCTGGTGATTCCGGCGGCGTTGCGATGGAATAGATTTTCCCAAGATACATAAACAATGCGTTGACTTCGTATGGCTCGTTTGCGAAACCGGGGCAATAGACTGAGGTGCCAAAAGTGTGCTCACCAAAGGAGATCCTCAAAGAGCAAACACCGCCGTCCATGATCGGTACATTCGGTTGATAGTAGGGCTGTACATTTTTCCAATCCACCTCGTCAATGAGGGCGTTGAGCCGAGAAATCTCCGCGTCGGTCAGTTCGCTCCTATTCGGTCGCACGCCAGCCAAACCGAGTTTGCGGTTCGGTAGAAGCGTGAGTGATGGGATAGGAGGTCCCCAACTGCTGCCGTACTCGTATATCAATTGTTTGAAGGGTCCGTAGTGTTCTCGCGGAGATGGAGACGCCTGGGGAAGATCGGGAGCCGCGGGAATTAGCAATCGTTCGTCCGAGTAATAAACCAGTGGCTGATCGTCCGAATGTTCGATTTCGTCGTCCGGGTCTGATGCAGTTCCATCGGCTGGTTCCGGTGGCGCGAGGACGAGTAGAAGGTCTTTGAGGTAGTGGAAAAGTGCAGTTAGCTCTTCGGGTTCGTGCGCTTCGCCAATCGCGTCGACCGATGTCTCAATCACGCTGTTACCGATGGTGATTCGGCACACGGATTCTTCGCCATTCTCAACTTCGGTATCGTAATGTGGCCTGACGCGGTTCCAATCCACTGCCTCGATCAGAGCGCGGAGCCGGGACGCTTCATTTTCGGTAAGCGCGCTCCGCATCGGATGAATCAGGACGGTCCGACTGTGCTGATCGACGATAGTCATGTCGATTTTGCCATCGGGAAAGAGAACGATTCGCGGCGGCGAAGGGCACCACGTCTCATCGTAGGTAAATTCCAGCCGGCCGAATCGGAACGGGTGGAAATGCCGTAAACCTGCCAGGACCAGTGCCGACGTTGTCGCGCTCATTGCCGCAATCAACAGCAATGACCGCCAGCGTGGCATGATCGTTTCTCCGCGCGAGACACGGGACACCTCGGAGCCGATGGCGTGCCTTGGTCGCGCAATTCGTGAAGTGACGAGGGCTCGATTTGCCCTTCCGTTCAATTCGGCCGGTTAGCTCGAAGTTATTCCGTCGCCGTCCTTCCGAAACACCACGCCGCTGTCGACTTGTGTAAAGCCGAGTTTGCGGTAGAGGGCGACGGCGCTCGTGTTCGTCGTCATCGTTTGAGCTTCGACCAGCACGAACGATTGCTCTTGAAGCTGGCGGAGCGTTTCGCCGACTAGATAAGTCGCCACGCCGCGGCGGCGATTCGATTGCGAGACCTCCAAGTCGATCAACCCGCTGGCTCGCACGCCCCACGGTGCCGCGAACGGCTCGATGTTCCAGCACGTCATCTCCGCCAGCGGCTCGCCGCCGGCATGCGGCGTGAGTCGATAAAGGGTTCGCTCGCATTGGTCCATCGTGCAGGCTTCCCACCACGTTCGCGGCGGCGGATCGTTGACGGTCTCCAATGTCGTGCTGCGGCGAATCTGCATTTGCTGG
>Ga0182024_10016391_pt1 | contig 14056 bp, 7 predicted proteins | sample P32metaG_FD_120480 | JGI IMG/M metagenome (GOLD analysis project Ga0182024, IMG submission 120480) | Permafrost microbial communities from Stordalen Mire, Sweden - P3-2 metaG (Illumina Assembly) | ecosystem: Environmental > Terrestrial > Soil > Wetlands > Permafrost | place: Sweden: Stordalen... | reverse complement strand
TCCGGCATGATCTGAAATGATGCCGCGTGTATATCGGCTTCGAATTGCGATCCGATGATTCCAACCTTCACTCTGCCAGTTGCCATAGCTCCTCTTTCTTGAATTGTTGTTAAGTGTTCAGAATGCGTCCATTCGTCCGATCAAGGACGAACACTTTGTTTTCGCGATACGAGCGCACTGAGAGATCGATGGTGCTCATTACCTTGTGCCCCAGGTCCGCGGGACAATTGGGCTGCTGCCGGGAGCGGACGCAATCGAAGAAGTTGTCGACGTGTTTCTGGTCGCCTTCGTTGCCGACGTTTTCGATCACGACTTCGTCCTTGCCCCACTTCTTGCGGAATTCCTCTTTGAAGGGGGTTTCCGGGACCACGCGTGCGAAGTTGGTATCGCGGCCTTGCGGGCCTTCCCACTCGTCGCCGAGATGCACCGTGGCGTGCGTACCGCGCAGCAGCAGCGTTGGGCCAATCTCGTTCACCTGTGACGACTGCACCAGCATGGAGTACTTACCCGGATAGTCGGCGGCTGTGAGAAAGGTGTCCGGCACTTCTCGCCCATCATTGTAGACCCACAAACCGCCCATGCCGGAGACGCGCACCGGATGCTCGTTTTCGAGCGCAAGATGGAACGGCGCCACGATGTGATAATGCAGATCGGTGGCGATGCCGCCGGAATAATCCCAGTACTTTCGGAAGCGGAAAAACCGGTCGGCGTCGAAGGGACGTTCGGTGGCTGCGCCCAGCCATTGTTTCCAGTCGATGTGTGCATCCCCGCTCGCGTCCGGACCAGCGTCGGGCGTAATATCCCAATTCCAATCGCCCTTCGGATTGTTCCGGCTGTACGTGCCTTGCACGGCTACTACCTGACCGAGCGTTCCGGCTTCCACTATTTCGCGGATCTTGTGCCAGCGCGCCCAAGAGAGGGCTTGCACGCCGATCTGCATCACACGTTTCTTTTCGCGCACTGCCGCGGCAACCACGGCAGCTTCCTCAACGGTGTGCGTCATAGGCTTCTCGCAGTAGACATCGCAGCCGCGATCGAGCGCCAGAAGCGTAATAGGAGCGTGCCAATGGTCGGGTGTTGCGATCATTACGGCATCGATGTCTTTGCGATCCAGCAGTTCCTGGTGATGCGTGTATTGTTTCGCATCAGTTGCCTTTTTGGCCGCGCGCGATAGCCGGGCCTGGTAGACATCGCACAGAGCGACCACCGCGACGTCGTTCTTTTCGCCGGCCCGATGCAGCGCCATCTGGAGCAAGTAGGATCCTCGCGTGCCAAGTCCGATGACTGCTGTGTTGATGCGATCGTTTGCTCCGAGAATGCGTCCCCGCGTAGCGAGTGCCGCCGAAACACCTGCTACGCCGTGAACGAAATTACGCCGTGTGAGGCCGGTCTGCATGGGATGTCTCCTTCAGAAATGGAAATGAATCACAATTGTACTCCGCCGCGTCCAGCCACCCGATTGCCCGGCGGGCGAACCTAGGTGGTACGATGTGTGCCTATGGGCATCCACAAGCCCGTCGCTCGGACTGCTCTGTTATTGATCAGTGCGGCTCTCACCTACGCTGCGGACAAACGCGATTGGAAAGAGGGAACGCTTGTTTCAATGGAAACGGTTGAGCATCGCTACGAATGCGTAGTGTCGGATGGGGTGTATTCGTACACGATGGAATACGAGAGCCCGATAAAAGCCGTGGTGCACCGTCCGGTAAAATTCGTGATCGAGAGGGATCAGTTTATTCTGCTCGACGCAGACGGCCAAGAGCGCTCGGCGCGCATCGAGAAACGAGAGCGGGTACTTCTCGATTCGCAAGACCGTCCCTAGTGGGCTGAATCTTTACTGCCGTGCTTCGCCAGGAGTGGCGACGCGGCACGCAAGAGTGCGTGCGCTACGCCGAACGCAACGGGATTATATAATCAATCCACGGACTATGGTGTCTAATCGTTTCGCGGGAATGCTGTTGCTTGTGACTGCTGCCCTCGGTGCTGACCCCAGCTACTTCCGCGATGTCCGGCCGATTATTCAACGCCAGTGCCAGGGCTGCCACCAGCCGAATATCAAGTCTTCGAATCTCGATCTGACATCTTACGAAGGCTTCCAGGCGGGCGGCCAACATGGACCCGGAGCGACCACGCTGCTCGGCTACATCACCGGCGAAATCAGGCCGCGGATGCCGCTCGGTCAGCCTCCGCTTCCCGTCGATCAGATCCAATTAATTCGCGAGTGGATTGCGGCTGGAGCCAAGGACGACACTCCGGCCGAAGCGCGCGAGGATCTCGCGGTCGACAAACCCATTGTGTACACGCAACCGCCCGTTATCAACGCGCTGGCCTTTTCGGCGGATGGCAAGAAGCTGGCCGTTTCGGGGAACCGGGAAATCCTGATCCATTCGCTCGAAGGCGCTGAGCCTCTGCGGCGACTGCCCGGTCTCTCGGATCGCATTCTGTCGCTGGTATTTTCGAAGGACGGCTCGACGTTGGTGGCCGCCGGGGGGACGGCCTCGCGGTTCGGCGAAGTTCAAATCTGGGATGTGGCCAGCGGGAAGTTGAAGCGTTCGCTAACACTGACTGGTGACACTGTTTTCGGCGCTTCGCTTTCGCCGGACGCTTCGAAGGTCGCGGTGGGCTGTACTGATAACTCCGTGCGCATCGTGGATGCTTCGAGCGGCAAGGAGCTTTTCAAGATCGGCAACCATGAGAATTGGGTGCTCGGGACGATCTTTGGTGTCGATGGCAAACGCATCGTGTCCGTCGGCCGTGATCGCGCGGCGAAGCTTACGGATGCTACGTCGGGTGCGTTTCTCGAAAACGTGAATCTGCTGCGGGGTGAATTGGCTGCCATCGCGCGCCATCCCTCCAAAGATGTCGTTGTGATTGGCGGCGAGGATCGCGTGCCCTACATATATATGATGGATCGGGCGCAGAACATGAAGATTGCCGACGATAGCACGCTGATCCGCAAGCTGGAACGTCAGGATGGTTCCATCGCCGCGTTGTCATGGTCCGCGGATGGTGCGCATATTGCGGTGGGCGGAGCGTCGCCTGAAGTCACTATCTACGATGCGGAGACTGGAAAGCGAACCGCAGCATGTAAGGGGCACCAGGCGGGCATCTATGCGGTCGCGTTTAGTCCCGATGGGCAGACGCTGGCGACTGGTGGATTTGACGGCGAGGTGCGGTTGTATCGCGTGGCGACTGGGGAATTGGCTAAGGAGTTTATTCCGGTTCCGATTACAGGTGGTGAAAACCTGCGGAGTCGGAGATGAGGAAGGTTTTTTTACACCCTTGCGTCGACACGAGTGTCGACGCGGCACGCAGGAGTGCGTGCGCCACGGGCACATTGATGGTACTGATTTGCTCGGCGGCGTTTGGCGGGGCGCCGGTCATCACGGAATTGCAGCCGCGTGGGGCTGAACGCGGGCACCCGTTCACTCTGACCATCATGGGCCGCGATCTGCCATCCGACGCGCGTATATTTTCTACTCTGCCGGCTTCATTCACGTTGGTGAAGGCGGATGTGCCGGCCATGCCGGGGCGATCCATTGAGTTTCTGGTTGAGCCAAAATCGGATGTTCCGCCGGGTGTCTATCCGGTTCGTATCGAATCCCCCAAGGGAATCTCGAACGTCCTGCTGTTTACCATCGGGACTTTTCCGGAGGTCACTGAAGAAGAATCGCGCCCTTACGCGCGTCCAAATCTAAACGATTCAATTGAGACCGCGGAACCGATCCAATCTTCGCCCGTGACCGTGAACGGGACGCTACGCGGTCCCGAGCGCGATGTTTTCCGCGTCTATGGCAAAGCCGGCGAGCGCCGGGTGTTCGAGGTGGAAGCTCGGCGCTGCGGATCGGCCATCGATCCCGTGTTGCGCATTTTGGATGGCAACGGCAAGCAACTCGCGATCAGCGATGACGCGCCGGGCGCCGGACTGGATGCACGGATCGACTTCACGTTCCCGCGTGAGGGCAACTATTACGTGGAAGTTCACGATGCCCGCTTCAGCAAGCAGACGCAGAATTTCTATCGCTTGAAGATGGGCAGCTACTCCTACGCCGACGGCATCTTCCCGCTGGGCGGCCGGCGCGGCGAAGCCACTGAGGTGACATTTTTCGGATCGAACCTCAAGACTCCGGTGAAGACAACGGTGGACCTCAGCAAGGTGGCTCCCGAAAACCGGCTCACCACGGTCGCGCTGCCCGATTCGCCGGTGCTGCCGGTGACATTTGCGGTCAGCGATCTTCCGGAACTTATGGGACCGATCGAAGGAGCGCTGCCGATACCAAGCGTGATGAATGGACGATTGGCGAAGCCGGGACAAATCGATCGCTATAAAATCCCGGTTGAACCTGAGGAAACGCTGCTGTTTGAGTTGCAGGCACGAGAGCTGGGAACGTCGCTACTCGAAGGTATCATCACTGTGTATGATGCGAGCGGCAAGAAACTCGACTCCGCCGGCGACAAGCCGCTGCCCGAGGATGTATTCGCGGTGCAGGGCAGCAGCCGCACCAGCAACGATCCGTTTCTGAATATCAAAGTTCCGAAGGACGTCCACGAGATCACCGTGACCGTGGAGGATTTGGCCGAGCGTGGCGGTCCGCTCTACGGATATCGGCTAACCACGCGCAAGGAAGCCGAGGATTTCCGGCTGGCCCTTGCGGAGCCCTACGTGAACATTCCTGCCGGCGGAACGGCGATATTAAACGTGGTGGCTGATCGGCGCGGATACGACGGCCCGATTCAACTTACCATTCCCGATCTTCCCCAAGGAATTCAGATAGACGGCGGATTGATACCGCGCGAACATGTCGTTAACAACAACCGCAGCTTTAACAGGGAGGGCATACTGACTCTTACGGCGGCTCCCGGTGTGGAGTTATCCTCGCGGCAACTCGTGATTTGGGGTGAAGGCAAACTTTCCGATGGTGCGACTATCCGCCGGCGCGCGCAGACCCGGGGCATGGTTGTTGGTGTCGCCGGCGCGACAGCACAGGGTGTGGTGGACCGCCAGCGTCCCGTCTCCGCTCCCTGGCTGAATTTCGATCTTCCAGCCGCCATTTCCGAGCCTCCGCCCGCAACGCTCGAAGTTAAGCAGACCGGGCTCACGCGAATGGAAGAAGGCGGCCGCTATGAATTCACGTATGCGTGGAATCTCAAAACGGGCACGCCTCCCAAAGACGTGGACGTGGAAATTGTGGGCGCGCGCGACATACGCATCACGGATATGAAGCAGTCGGAGAAAGGCGGCACCTTCATTGTCAACACTACGAAGGCCACCGATCCGGCGCGATACGATTTATATATCAATGGCATGTTGAAGACAGACGGCGGCGAGGAAAAGATCGTTTCCCGGCCGATTGCATTCGAAGTTACCGGAGGGGGCAAATGAGATTTTCGATTACGCTGCTTGCTGCTACGTCGCTGTTCGGCGCCGCTGACGCTCCTAAAGTGAATTTCGTTCGCGATGTGGCTCCCGTTCTTAACAAGGCCGGCTGCATGTCGGGGACCTGTCACGGGGCGGCCAAAGGCAAGAACGGATTCAAGCTCTCGCTGCGCGGTTATGATCCGCAATTCGATTACGAGGCGCTGCTTTACGATTTGGGTGGCCGCCGCTTCAATCGCGCTGATCCAGGCCGCAGCCTGATGCTGACCAAGCCGACCCAACAGGTGGCCCACGGTGGCGGGTTGCGTTTTGAGATCAACTCGGACTACTACAAGATCATCTATAACTGGATCGCGCAGGGCGTCCCCTATGGTGATCCTGCAAAAGATTCTGTGAAGAGCCTGGACGTGGAGCCGAAAGAGATCTTCATGGAGAAACCGGGTGGGACCACGACGGTGAAGATTGTCGCGACGTTCAACGATGGCGGTACGCGCGACGTTACGCGGGAGGCGAACATCGATAGCAACATTCCCGATGTGGCGGCGGTGGGCGATAAGGCCGATATTAAGGGCGCGCGCATCGGTGAGGCAACACTCCTGGTACGCTATCAGGGAAAATTCACTTCCGTTCCGGTTACCATTCTCAATCCGGCGCCGGGATTCGCCTGGAAGCAGGTTCCGCAAAACAATTACATCGACCAGTTGATTGACGCGAAACTCCAGCGCTTGAAGATTCAGCCTTCCGGCTTGGTGGATGATGCCTGATTCCTGCGCCGCGTGTCGCTGGATCTCGCCGGCCAGTTGCCGGACCCCAATGAGGTCCGCGCTTTTATTGCTGATACGACGCCGGCTAAAGTGAAACGCATCCGCCTGATCGAAAAGCTGATCGCGAGTCCCGCGTTCATCGATCATTGGACCCTGAAATGGGGAGATCTGCTGCAGGCCAATCGCAAGTATCTCGGCGAGAAGGGCGTGTACGAATTCGACGAGTGGATTCGCGAATCGTTCACCGCGAACAAGCCCTACGACAAAATGGTGCGCGAGATTCTATCGTCGAGTGGCAGTTCCAACCAGAATCCAGCCGCCAATTTCTTCCGCGTCACGCGCGATCCAAAGCCGACCATGGAAAAGACTACACAAGTATTTCTGGGCGTCCGCATGGTGTGCGCGCAGTGCCACGATCATCCGTTCGAGCGCTGGACCCAGAATCAATATTACGAGATGTCGGCGTTTTATTCGGCGCTCGGCATCCGGCCTGGCTATGAGGTTGGCGAAGAGATCATTTACAACCAGCGCGCCGATTTCGACATGAAACATCCCAAGGATGGGCGCGTGATGAAGCCGGCTTTCATCGTGCCCGCGTCCTACGGGAGCACAGGTCCCGTTCCCACGGATTCCCACCGGCGCACGGCGTTGGCGGAGTGGGTGACTTCCCGGGACAATCCCTTCTTTGCTAAATCCACCGTCAACCGCGTGTGGAGTTATTTCTTCGGCCGCGGGATTATCGATCCGGTGGATGACATTCGCGCTTCGAATCCACCCAGCAATCCCGCATTGTTGGACGCGCTCACTAAGGACTTCCTGGATCATAACTTCGATCTTCGGCAGCTCATGCGCACCATCACCAATTCGCGCACTTATCAGGCCAGCATGACAACTAACGAATGGAACGCGGGCGATGCGGACAACTTCTCGCATGCCATTCCGCGCCGTCTGGCAGCCGAAGAATTGCTGGACGCATTAACGCTTGCTACGGGTGTGCGGCCTAACCTTCCTGAAGTACCGCCGGATACGCGCGCCGAGCAGTTGCCCGATCCGCATGTTGGGAAGGACGGCTTTCTGGATCTGTTCGGACGTCCTTCGCGCGAATCGTCGTGTGAGTGCGAGCGCCGCAGCGATATCAGCCTTCCGCAAGCTCTGAATCTAGTGAACGGGCAAACCATTTCCGACGCTGTCGCGGGCGGCAATGGCCGCGTTGCGAAAGCGATTCTGAGCGGCAAATCGGACCACGATCTGGTCGAAGAATTATACTTGGCTTCCTTCAGCCGCACGCCTACCGCGGCCGAAGCAGAGCTTGGATTGAAGTATCTCAGCTCCGGATCACGTGGCCGGGCGGCGCTGGCGCAAGATCTGCTTTGGGCGTTGGTGAACAGCAAGCCATTCTTGTACAACTACTGAGGAGGATTCGATGCTTGTCATTCCTGGACACCGGTGCCACACCTGCGAAGGACCCACGCGGCGGGAACTGCTGCGCGCCGGATCCATCGGCCTCTTCGGTTTGAATCTCGCGCAGTTTCTTTCTTGGCAGGGCGCCGCGAAAGGCGCCAGCAAACTGGAGGGCTCGCGCGGATTCGGTAGCGCGAAATCCGTGATCATGGTTTTTCTGCAGGGCGGACCGAGTCACATCGATATCTGGGACCCCAAGCCGGACGCGCCTCTCAACATCCGTGGCGAGTTCAAGCCTATCAAGACCAAGATCCCCGGAACGAACATCAGCGAAATCATGCCGATGATGGCGGATGCCATTAGCAAAGCGACGCTGATCCGTTCCATGAGCTACACGCCTAACGGTCTTTTCAATCACACCGCGGCGATTTATCAAATGTTGACCGGCTATCCGCCGGATCGAGTTTCACCGTCGGGTCAGTTGGAGCCTCCGAGTCCCGCGGATTTCCCAACCGCCGGCAGCCACGTGTCGAAATTGAAGCCGCCCACGGAAGCGGTGTTGCCGTTCGTGGAGCTGCCGCGTCCCTTGCAGGAATCGGGCGTGATCGGGAAAGGCGGAGCGGCCGGTTTTCTCGGCAAGGCCTATGATCCTTACCGGATGTATCAGGATCCGGCCAAGCCGCTTCAGATCGACGATCTTTCGTTGCGCAAGGACATCAGCGCCGATCGTTTGAAGGATCGTTTCGAACTCCTGAAGGGTATTAACGGCTCCATGCCGGATCTGGAGAAAGCGCTCCATTCGCAGGCTATTGACGAATATTACGGGAAAGCTTTCGATCTGGTGCTTTCGGGCAAGGCGCGCGACGCATTTGATTTGTCCAAGGAATCGGACAAAATGCGCGAGCGTTACGGGATGACGACGTTCGGTCAAGGGCTGTTGCTCTCGCGGCGATTGATCGAGGCCGGTACGCGATTTGTTCAGATGAACTGGCCGGCGGTGGCGAACGGCAATCCTGAAATCGATGCCTGGGACACGCACGCCGCTAATTTCGGACCGCTCAAGAATCTGCATTGCCCGAAGCTGGATCGCGGACTTTCGGCATTGCTCGAAGACATGGACGATCGCGGCTTGCTCAAAGAGACGCTGGTTGTCGCAGTTGGAGAATTTGGCCGCTCCCCTCGCGTGGGCGTGAGCACTTCCGGCAACTCGAATGCGCCGGATGGACGTGATCATTGGCCCTACTGCTACAGCGCCGTTGTCGCAGGTTGCGGAATCGCTCGAGGCGCGCAGTATGGCGAATCGGACCAGACTGCGTCGTCGCCCAAGGACAAGCCGGTGCATCCGAACGATCTGCTGGCGACAACCTATTACGCGCTGGGGATTGATCCGGATATGCAGGTGCTGAATCATTTGAATCAGCCGCGTGAGTTGGTTAAGGGTAAGGTTGTCACCGAGCTTTGGGCGTAACTAGGTCATCGGCTGAAGGAGTGAAAAAAAGCACCGACTCCCTCACGGTCGCGGCTCGGCTCCGTTACCGAACCGCGAGCATAAGCGACCGGTGCTTTTGAATTCTTCAGGATTTGAGAGGCAGGTCGCCACAAGGCGGAGGTTGCTTTTGCGGCCCAGGACCTTTGGCCATGCCGTCGAAAAACTGCTGGAACAGAGGATTGTATGTATAGGAGGCTTGCTTCCAAGCCGATTGGAACGCCGGTTGGCGCGCCCAATAGGAAAAAACATTGATCCAGCCGCCGTTTCTGGGACTCTCCAGATTGCTCCGGTTGAACAGGTGCACGTCGGACCAAACGTTCTCCATTAACTGAATCGCGTCCAGACAGAAGAAGAATTCTTTCTGACGGTCGGACGGCGTCTGTGGCTTCGGTTCCGCCGCACAATCCACATCATACTCAAGGAAGATCTGTGGGGTCAGGTGCGCCAAGCTTGGATCCTCGAGACGTTTGATCAGAGCGGAGTACGCTTCGGTATGGTGCGTCCCGACCTGGTCCGCGACCTCCGTCAGCGGGTACCATTGCTGGTAGAGGCATTCAAACAGGTGTTCCAAACCCGCCGGATCGTTCAAAATCCCGTTCGGATCCCCGGGAGTCAACTTCACATTCCCGAAGGCTGACTCGACGATGTGCTGGCCCAGGCGGCGATAGCTCTCGAATTGTGACTCGGTGAAGAACTGATCGGCCGTCGTCTCGTGGGGGAAAGTAGAATGAACGGCCTGGTACTGGGTCACATCTTCCGGCTCGTCTCCGGTCAGGCTGGATTTGAGGTACAGGATCCAACCCTTCGTGTCCTTTCGCCGGTCTTCGGTGTCGGGATAGACGATGGTGCCGACGACGCAATGAACTGTGCTGAGACCGTCTTTGCGGCGGATGCGTCGCGGGTCGATGTCAATCTCAACGCCGAAGTCCGCGCGGCATTTTCGCACTGCGCCACCGAGCGATTCAAACGTCAGATCCGGGTCCTCCTCGCCGTCGCCGATGATGATGTAGCGGCAACGCCGGTGCACTAATTCATAGAGACCCAGATTCTCAAAGTGGCCGCCGTCAGAGATATTCATATAGGCGGTGCGGGCGTCGGTTTGCGCGAACAACTCGGAGAGCAGCGGCCGCAGCGCAAATCTGGGACCGGGTTGAGCACTGGTATCATCTCGCCGGGGGTTACCCACCCACCAGCCCAAGCGCACGTCGAACACAGTCAGAAGAAACGCTACCGGCGGTGATGTGTGGTAGCCCCAATTCGGATTCGCCGCCGCTCCGGATATCGCCATGCAGGTACCGATCCCGGGTCCCTCGTGCTGCATATAACCGCAAGTTTGCCGGTAACCATACCTCTGGAGCTTATTGCCAATAATGGCTTCCTCGTCATCCGGCGACTCTGGTGGATCGAATCCGGAATAGAGCGGGGTAAACACGAACGACTCGCCTCTCCGTTCCTGTTTGGCGAGCTCGGAACCGCGATCGAGATTCAGCGTACCGTTGATAATCGGGTAGGGCCCGTAGTAGTTGTGCTTGTTCTTCTGGCACTCCTCGCGAGTCTTCGAAGGATCCGCGAGGAACATCGTCAGAGGCAAATCGTCGCACGAGTCGAATCCGGTGAGGCGGCTGGGACCCCGCGATTTTCCGCGGCTGGCCCCCAGGTAGCAGCGCACCAGGCGGTTCTTGTAGAAGTGATTCATCGAAAACTCGTTGATGTTGACACGCGCGCAGAGCAACAGAACGATGCCCGCAGCGATTCCCACTAGTACGACCACCCAAATCCGATTTGCGCATTTGAATACGGGCCACCAGGTGCGGTTGATCGGTTCCAGCCACGTGAGCCAGGATGGTATGGGTGATTGGCCATCTGTTTCAAGCTTCAGGGAAGTCGAATCCGACACGGCGATGGTGACGCTCTGCGGCGCTGCATTGTTCGCCTTCGGTGGAATGACGTCACAGGGATGGGTCCAGGCTCCGATAGCGACGTGCACGCCGAACGAGACCAGGAGCAGAACTCCGATCATAAATACCGCGGGCGCGATCTTAACAATCCATTCCAGCGTGGCACTGCTTTTCGAATCTCCCTCGGAACCGCTGGTTTTCGCGCTCTTCCCTGCGAATACACCTCCGGCCGAGGTCGCGATCCAGGTGCCGATCAGTCCGGCGACCTTTTTGCCGTTATGCAGCGCGAAAGCCGAGAGCCATTGCGGCCCAAAGACGGCCAGGGAGAAAAGAACCGCCCAGGAGAACGCGCCGATGACGATATATGCGCCCGTGCGAGCGAGCCATTCGCGGGCAAAGTCAGGAAAGTCTCCGCCCATCATTCCGATGTGCAGGCCAGCGCCCGCGATCCAAATCAGCATGATCAGCGGAGGCCCCCAGGCGACGACATTCCAGTGGGTACCGTCCAAACCGGTCCAAGTGTCCATCCAGATGGCGGCGCCGACAAGCATGGCGGAAGTCACGATTCCCGCCACGCCGGAACAAAGGAGAACCAAAGGCCACGCGAACGAACGTTTGCGCTGCCGCGCGTTGTAGCAGGCCACGAAGCCGCCGCGCACCTGAAGAACGGCGAAGGACAGGCTTGTCAGGATCGCGAATCCAATCAGCTCAGGCCACTGCAGGTCTTTGGCATTCCAAAGTTCCGAAAACCGCGAATGGCCACACGCGATGAAGAACGCGCCGACGACTGTTAGAACAGCGGCGTGGCCCACGCTCCTGTTGCCAGGGCCTTGCGGTGAACCCTTGCGCTTCGGATCGTCCTGGCACTTCGTGTGCTCTGTTACGCCACGAACACCATTCGCGGCCACGGTGATCACAATAAGCGTGCAAACACCCGCCAACCCCAGCAACCAAAAGTAATTGGGATTTTCTGTCAGCTGGTTGCCCAAGAATCCAATGCTAACGGCGCCTAAACAGATGCATGCCAGAAACGAGATCAGAATCAGCTGGTTCAACATCATGTTCCGGAACCAGATGACCAGGATTACCCAGAAGTCCGCGCTAAAAAGACCCATTTCCGGAGCGAGGTAGCTGCTGTACTTGCGAAGAAACGTGATGGGATCCTGGTCGGGCTCACCAGGGATCGGATGATCTTTAGGAGAAAGCAACTTGGCAGCCTCAGCGGGTTGGCCCTTTCCATATCTCAAAATCACCGAGTGCAACCAGGTTCCGATATATCCGCCGCCAGAAACGGTGGAAAGGTAATCGATGTAGGGCAGCAAGCCTCTTTCGGCGAGCCCCTGCAGGATGCCGAGATTGAGGGTTGCGCTGCGAATCCCACCGCCGGACAAACCGATCCCGAAATGTTCGTGGTTGCGGAGGTGTTTCGGGAGCGCTTGGGACCTTCGTACACGAATCTGCGCTGCTTCTTCGGCGGCTACTTCTGGGAAACTGGCAACGTCAGTTGGCATCGTGAAGCACCTTTCCGAAAACAAGGTTGTCGCATGCGTGCTCGGCCGGGACGCCTTCCAAGCTGGAATTTGGCGCAATCATATCCGTAGACAAGCAGTGGATCACAGCCTTGTGAAAGTTCCGGATCGGTTGTTTGTCGATATCGGACAGAGAGAGGGCCCTGCGGAGCTGGCAGAACGGTTTCGCCGGCTGTTCTATTTTTTGCTCAACAATGGTGGGCCACTGGCAAGCACCGGAGGGATCCACCACGCGGTCGCTCTGAAAGGTAAGTCCATAGGCGAGATCTGCGGCCGTCGGCACGACAATCGCGCTGAGGATGGCTGTACTGTTGTGATACTCCTTGGCGGCGGGCAACGGGATACCGGCTATGGTTCCGATATAAGGCAGCTCGACGAACGGCGGTATCAGAGGGAAGCGAGGCCGCGAGCGCTGCAGAATGGCGGAGAACGACGATACCTCGAATAGCTTGATGGATTCAACCCGCACGCGCGTTGAGGTGTCGTGTTTCGCCACACGCGACAGATTCAAGTCACTGCCGGCATGCATGCCGCCATAATAGGTTGGCGCCGCGCTCTCATCGGCGTTAAGCGTTACGTCGATCTCGGCCGAGGATGCCCCGTTGAGGCTGCGCGGAATCGCATCCACCGTTAGGCCGCGCCCAATCTGCGCTTGAGTGGTTTGATACGACTTCAAAGCTCCTATTAACACCTGCGCCTCATTGAAGGAGAGATTGTCGAGAATGTTCGGCGCAAGCTTACCCTTGGCTGTCAGGTTGCTTGTTCCTCCGGGCGGCGTGGCGCCGGTGATTGCGTTCGCCAGATCGGAAAGCTCGGGCGCAGTGCTGGCGTCCAGGAAACTCTGGGAAGCCGTATCAACAGTGGTGTATTTTCCGGAAATTGTCCGCACAGTCACCAGGCCATCGTTGAAGAATGACGGCTTGTCCGATCCAAAAATCCGCTTGATCACGCGGTGATCGTGCTGTGCATTGAACTCGTTTACTTCAATGGAGAGTTCCGCGCGCAAATACGTCTGATAGGCGGAGATATCGCGATTGAAGGCGTCAATCAGAGGGCTGAGAGCGGTGTTCAACGCGTCGGCGCTCTGGCTGAGATCGTAAGGAGCAAACTGATGGGGGTATTGTTGGCTGAGCTTGTAGTTGAAGAGAAAGTCGGCAATCGCGGCGCGCATGAGACCGAGAGCAGAAGGGGATGGCGACTCGGGCGGCTTCGCAAGCAAGGACACGGCGGCAGCCTGGAAGCACTGCAGTTGAAGCGGCGCGCGTCCGCGGCCGGGCGTCTTCCTTTGCATTTGCCGCAGGTCTTGCACTTCGCAATTGTCCTCCTTAGTTGCCTCGTTTAAGCCGGGTTTCAGGTTGAGAGCTTTTGCCATTTGTTTGTGAAACTCGCTGTCTTCAGAGGATGGGCCGGGAATTGGCTTCTCCATCTCACCAACGGCTGTCGTGACCACGGCCAGGGGTTCCTTGGCGGCGATCACGGCCAGAAGTAGATCGGTGAGCCGCGGCTTGAGAGGCTGGAAGATATTGGCATAACCGAGACAGTATCGATTCTCTTCACAAAGACCTAGCTGTTTCCGAACCGGGTCGAGTGGCGAGCTA
>Ga0182024_10016390_pt1 | contig 14056 bp, 10 predicted proteins | sample P32metaG_FD_120480 | JGI IMG/M metagenome (GOLD analysis project Ga0182024, IMG submission 120480) | Permafrost microbial communities from Stordalen Mire, Sweden - P3-2 metaG (Illumina Assembly) | ecosystem: Environmental > Terrestrial > Soil > Wetlands > Permafrost | place: Sweden: Stordalen... | reverse complement strand
TCGCTGACTATCGCAACGGACATTTCGCTGCCGCGGCTTGAACTTGGCGTGGGGCTCGTGAATCAGCGCCGGCTAGAACTTAGCTCGTCGCAGCGCTGCTGCACTCGGCGAACGTATCGACGAAAACGTGGTAGTGTTTTTGCGGCGCTCATTTTACGTGGATTTGAAATCCGATCCTGACCGGTATTAAGGGTTCCATTCGTCGTTAACGGCGTCGCGAATCGCATACTGGTCGGTTTCCTCCCGAGAGCGCCGTCGGTAATAGAAGTGGTTGAGGGAGATCCAAGCGTAGCTCCCCCGAAGATCGATTGGGAGTTCAACGTCCGGATTGAATACTATCAGCAGACTCAAGAGAACCGACTTCCCGGGCCTGGCACGCTGAGGGGACTTGATCTGTATCCGGATCTCAAAGCGATCCTGGTTCAGATCGGTTTCAGCTATTGACCATCCGGTGGGGGAGCGGTGGCACACTCGGCGCGTGATTCTCCTGCCGGGCCGCTCGTCGTTGAAGAGCAAACCCGAAATCTATATGCCGCCTGCTTTAGCGCGATGGCGAGCCCCTGCGAGGTCCTCGTACACACATCAAACCGCGGGCACGCCTTGGAACTCGGCGACTTGGTCGCGCATGAAGCGTGGCGTCTCGAGCAAAAATACAGCCGCTATCGCGAAGACAGTCTGCTGGCATGGATCCATCGTAATCGCGGCAAGGACTGGTTTGAGTGCGCAGGGCGATTCCATTGCCCGCCTGTGCGCGAGTGTGTACCTCATGGATGTGCGCTCTCAATACTCGAACTGGTACATCAACCCAACGGTGCTTCCGGGATCGTTTTCCGGTGTCGTTCCCTGAGTGGTTGCCGTGCCGTTGCCGAGGCGCGTCTGTAACTTCAGGTGTTTCGAGAGATCCACGTCAACCTACACCTGGGTGAATCCGGTCGTACTCTGCTTGGCGCCGACGAACACGCGGTTGGATACGTACCGCCCCGCCTCGACGGCTGCGCCGGAGGTCTGTCCCGCAGCACCCGTGCTGGTTCCCCCGCCGACCGAGAGTCGGTCGAGCCCGAGTGCTTTCTGTACCTTGGCGAGCGGGTTCGGCCCGATGCCGCCGACGCCGCCCAACGTCGCAAGCGCGGCGCCGATCTGCGCGACCTGCAGTACCGTCAGCTGCGATGCGCTCTCACCGAAGAGAAGGCGAGCGAGAATCTCATCCTGGGGTAACGGTGGGGTGCTGCTCAATTCGAACTGCGGCGCATCGGCAAAGCCCGTGATATGCAATGTCGCAGTCGCATCGGCGGCCGTTGTCTGCGCGGTGAAGTCGAGAGTCGGTTCGATCTTGTGCCTGAGTCCTGCGCCATTGAAGCTGACTCGTCCATTCGTGAAAGTCAGTGTGCTGCTCGCGAGGGCAAACGTGCCGCGGACCAGATCGAAGCTGCCATTGGCGAGCAGGTTGTCGGTGCTGCCACCAAGGTGCACATCGCCGCCGAGCTCGGCGTTCAGCCCGCGTCCCTGTACCAGGAGGTCTCGCGGAGCATGCAGGTTGATGTCGAGAGCAATCAACAGTTTGCTTTCGGGGGCCGCCTGCGCTTGACCCGGACGGCGCACATCGAGCACCGCGACGTCGGGCGGCAAGCCATTGGGAATACCGATGACAGTGCGTTTCAGGTCGACCGTGCCGGATACGTCAATGCGCTCGCGCAACGTGCCTTTCACTTTGAGGTCGGCGTTCAAATTCGCAGTCAGAATGTCGCTTGCAATCGGCTGAGCGTTTTGCGCGGTGATCTGCAGGTCGATGGGAAGCTTCGGCTGTAAAACTCCGATCGTGCCCGTCATCGACAGCTGTCCCTGCGATGCATGTGCGACTAGGCTCGCGATTCTTAACGTGCCCTGGCTGCCGACGAGGTGACCCGTAATGCCGGACAGGTGCACACCCTGGGTATAGTCGCGCACGTCTCCTTGGGCAAGATCAAGGGTTCCGCCTATCTCGGGCGAGCGCGGATTACCGGCCACCGTGGCATCGACCGACAGCGCGCCCTCGGCACGCTGGCCGCGAGCCTCAAGAATCGGATTAGCGAGAGCCGCATCGAGCTTGCCGCTGAGTTTGAGATTCAAGGCGCCGACGGCGCCAAGCGGCGCATTGCCTGCGAGCGCGAGCTGCGATGCGCCGCCGGCGCTCAACTGAGCATCAAGCTGTGCGGCGTTGCCGTTGAGGTGTGCGGTGGCGTGCACGTCGACCGCGTGCAGGTCACGTACCGCACTGCCGGCGAAGCGCAGACCGGTCGCCTTGACAGTCACGAGACCCGACGGCGCTGAGGAGGTCCCCGCAAGCCTTGCGTCCGCATCGAGACTGCCCGCGGCGAGGATGCCCGGCACAAAGGCACTGACCAGCGCCGAATCGAGCTGGTGCACGGAGGCGCGCAGATCCAGAGCCGGCGCCACGCGACCATCGACGGAGATGACGGCCCGCTGCACTCCGAGCTTGAGCTTGTTGATTGCCAGTCCATCGGCGTACGACAGTCGGGCTGGAGCGAGAAGCCGCAGCGTTTGCCCGTGATAGTGCGCCTGCACTTGCTGCAGGCCGAGCTCATGAGCTGCAACATTGAGGCGCGCGGCGGCATCGACGCTCGCGGGCTCACCGTTGAGATGCGGCGATTGCACCGCGACTTGCAGGGACAGGTCATTGATGGGCCCTGAGGCCGTAAGGTGCGCGTTGCCAGAATATTCGGCCACGACTATGTTTTGCGCATCGAGTTGCAACTGCGCATTCGTGTGGCTCCCAGCGGGCTTAAGCGCGAAATTGCCGTTGATGCTGCCTGCGATGTTCGTGCCGATGAGGCCCTGCAGGTCCGCCAGGCGATCGATGCGCAGTTTCCCGCTACCGCTGCTAGGTGTCGTGTTCGCCACAGTCGTCAGATCACCTTGCAGATGCGCACTTTTCCAGTCCGCGCGCTGCACGGTGACGTGCAATGTATCGCCCGCACCGCGCTCGACCGAGGCGTCGAGCTCCACGGGCGCTTCGCCGTACTGTCCCTGCGCCTGTACCGTGGCGCTCGCGCGTGCGGGCAGGCCGCGCGCCTTGATGCTCGCCTGGAATGTCGAGCGCGGCGAGCCGTGGACGGACAAGTCCGAGGTCATCTGCAACTGCGCCGCCATGGAATTGATGGGCCCGTCGAGGGTGCCGTTCGCCTTCAGCGTGCCGGCGAGCGTAGGTGCGAGGACGGCGAGGTTCGTCACGTTGACCGCGTAGTGCGCGCGCAATGATTGCAGTGCTGACGCTTCGCTTGTCGTCCCGCGCTCCGCGGCGCCGTCCACGGACAGCGATAGCGTGCGTGCATTCAGCACCAGATGCTCCACGTTCACGCTGTGCTCCGTCATGGCGGCCGCGAGCTGCAGATGCGATACGCCTCCCAGGAGTTTCGCCAGCAAGGATGCCCCTTGTGCCACTTCAGTGCTCGCGGCCAAGTCGAGTCGCGTCGTCGCCGAACTCTGCTTCACGGTTCCTTTGATCTCACTCGTGCCGCGGATGTCCTGATGGGCGATCGCGGCGAGCGGCGCGAGGTCGCGCAGGCTCAGATCGAAGGTCGCGTTGACTGCTCCGGCGGTGTTGGCCCGGGCTTGCAGTAAGAAGAGCCTATGATCCACCGAAACCTCGAGCGGGCGCGCGGCGTCCTTCAGATGAACTGTGGCGTCGACGCGTACGGGTGAATCGGCAAGCAGCCGCGGCTGCGGCCCGGGCAGGACCAAGCCTTCGGCCGTTGCGTGCAATGCGAGATCACCCCCGTCGGCGTTCAGGTCGGCATTGAGCGTGGCGAGTCCCATGCCGCCAGAACTTTGGAGCGAAACGACTTCGAGCCGTCCGCTCGCGTGCGGCGCGGTGAGGGTGCCTTGCCAGCGCCCTTGTAGCGCGATCCTTTGCCAGGAAAGATCCGGGCGCGGAGCCATTGCGGAGGCGTTCAGGCTGTAGGCGATATCGGCTGACTCGCGATTGAGATCGAGGCTCCCCACGGCGTGAGCCTGCAGCTGTCCTGCTCGAGCGCTGACTTCGACATGCTCGGCACTGCGTTGCCCGGAGAGATTGGCTACGACCGTGAGCGCGCCCAGATCCGAGTAATGCAGCAAGTTAGCGAGCGCGCCACCGGCAGGCTCATCGAGCTTCAAACTGGCATCCATCCGGGCAGGATCGAAACGCAACGTGAGCTCGTAATCGCCACCTTCGCCATCCGTGCGCCGCGCCGTGATGCGCGCGGCCGCGTTCTCAAGCGATATCAAGTGCGCCGAACCCTGCACGGCGAGGGTTGCCCGCAGTCCGGTGAGCTGTGGACTCAGTTCAAGCGCACCAATCGAGAGCCGCCCGAGGTCGATCTGCGGCAGACGTGTGCTTGAGTGCTTCTTAGGCTCGCTCACGGGCGCGCGCTCGATCGCAAGCCGTCCAACGATGAGATTTTCGACCGTGATATGCCGTGCGAGGAGCGCAAGCGGCGACCAGTGCAGCGCGACGCGCTGCGCGGTGAGCCAGGTTCCGTGCGCGTCACTGAGCTGCAGTTGCTGCAGATCGATGGCAGTCGGAAAGGAGCCCGCGAGCCCCGAGATGCGCACATGGCCGGAAGTCACGCGGGCCGTGACGTGCTCAAGCCAGATCCTGCCCCCGGAGGTATTGCCCGCAATCAGGAGCGCGCCCACGAGCGCCACGACAGAAAGCAGCACCGAGCCGACGATCCAGGAGGTAATGCGCAAGCCGCGACGCATCAGAATGCCTCGCCGAGGCCAATGTAGACCTCGAGGCGATCGTCGCCGGGGCGGCGGTAGGTTGGCAGCGCAATGTCGAGCCGCAGCGGACCGATCGACGTGTAATAGCGCGCACCGACGCCGACACCCACCGCCCAGCAGGTCGCGTTGCCTTGCACGGGCGCTGTGCCCTCCAATGGTTGGCTTGAGCTGCAGCGCCTGCTGTGGAGGATGCCCGCCAAAGGGCTCAAGCTGTCGCTCGTTTCGCCCGCGTCGGCAAAGAACGCGGCGCCGTAGTCGGCGCCGATGCGTTGCCGGTACTCGAGATTGAAGGCGGTCATTGCGGTGGCGCCGACTGGATTGCCGTCGGGGAACTGCAGTCCCACGGACTGGTAACGATAGCCGCGCACAGTGCCGCTGCCGCCGGCATAAAAGCGCTGATCGGGGGGTAGATCGGGAACACGTACCTCCTGACCATTGACGTCCTCATCGATTCCACTGGCGCCGACGGCGTTGGCTGCCAGCGCGCGCACCGCGATGACACTGCGCCCCGGCTCGGTACGGAAGATCCGGTGCAGATCAAGATATTCGGCGATGCTCGCCTGGGTCACGAAAAAGGTCGCGTTCGGCTCGCCGCGCGAAAGGGTCGGCGCGATGCTGAGCGAAGCACGCTGTCCATGCGTCGGATCGATGAGCGGCGAGGCGAGGCCCGTCGAATCATAGAGAACGCCAAATGGCAGCGCGAACAGCGTGTACACACGGGTAATCGATTCTTGAATGATGGTCTCGTGCACCGCGGATATCCCAATATTTGCACTCCATTCGCTGGAAAACTTGCGGCTCAAGGTCACTCCGGAAGTCTCTGCCGTTTGGTCGTACGCCTGCAGCGACTGCTTGATGGTTCCCACCGCAAACTGCAGCTGCTGGTCACGATGTGCAAAATCCGGGATGATGTACTTGGCACTCGTGTCGTAGCCGAGGCCGGTGGTGGCCGTCCCACCGAGATTGATCACCGAGGCGGATAGAACGAGTTGCTCCGCGTTACCGAGCACGTTCCGATCGGTCCATGTGACACCGGCGCTACCGCCGAGATCGCTCGAGTAACCGGTATTGAGGCTCACGGCATGCCGTAGGCGCTCGCGCATCTGAAACGTGACGCCGACTCGCCCCTGCAGATCCGCGGCGTCGGCGAGGCGGATGCTGACTGCGTCGAAAACACCGAGCGTGAGCAGGTCCTTGCGTGCTTTCTCGATCGCGATGGCGGAGTAGGGCTCGCCGGTATGCAGCAGCAGCCGCCGGCGCAGGAGTCTTTCGTGCACGCGCTTGAGCCCTTCGAACTGGATCGCACCGATCTGAACGCGCGATCCAGTTACGACGTGAAAGCTCACGTTCAGCACGTGGTTTTCGGGGTCCTGATAGGCCACGGGTGCATCGACCTTGGCGAATGCAAAGCCGTTATTCTCAAGGGTCGTGAGCAAGCGCGCGCCCGCCGCAAGGATGTCGGCGGCGACCGCGGGCGCGGCAGATGCGAGCGCCAACTCGCCGCGCGCGAAGTCCGGGACCGATCCAGCAATCTCGATTCGGCCGATGTGATACAGCGGCCCGAGGATGAAGGTGACCTTGCACAGCGCGTCCTTTCCCTTGGGCAGCGCGCCCAAAGTGTCGCCGAGACTCGGCTCATCAAGCGTCTCGCCATTGATCGTGATAGCGACCGAGCCGTCGTAATATCCGAAGCTCTCCAGTACGGTCTTGAGCCGATCGATGTCGCCTCGGGCACGCGCGATCAGAGCAAACGGGGCCACGGGAACTGTCTTGCGCAATGCCTCAAGCTGCGACGTTGCCTTGAGGGTCGAATCGAATACGCGATTCCCGGTCGAGGCGATGTCCACCCGATACGGTTGTGGATCAGCCGCCCGTGCTATGGACGCGTGCAGAACAGCTGCCGCCGCGAGCACATGCAGCGCGGCAGCCAAGAGCGGCGGGCATCGCGCGTGCTCAGTGATGGGGAAAACCTTCGAAGAAGGTGCGGTTTTTTGAGCTCATTGGCAAGCACAACGAGTGTGCCGCATCCGAGTTCAATTTGCGCGCGCTGCCGTAAAGCGATGTATCGGCAGTGTCTTGTTTAAGAGACAGGCAGTGTTCCCGCGACAGGAAATGACAGCCGAAACTCGCTGACCGCGCAGATGCGGTCCGAAGATGAATCTATTTCATTTCCTGTGCTTTCGCCGCCTGCTCCGGAAGCTGTGCACTAAAGAGCGTCCGCCGGGTCCAGCGACGCTTTCGCCCACCAGCAAGAGACTGTCGCCATTCTGTTGCTTTGACTCGATGCCGCCATCGCTAGGGGAAGTCCAACGGAAAACGCGTCGATGCGACCACCAAGCCTTCCTTGGATCTGCCGTAAGCACTATAGATATCACCGGCGTTGTCAATGCGGCCGTGGAATGACGCTTGCGACTTAGCGCCGTCATCCGGTTGCGTGTCGGTCGCCTTCCAATAGCTCAGATATCTGAATTTGATTGATTCCGGTCACCTCTATTGGTTCCAATTGTCGGTCACGGTTGGCCAGATCAATCGGCTTACCTGTCAGGAAGCGCTCGCATTCATGTGCCGGGGTCGGCTTCGCAAAGAGATGCCTTGCGCGAGTATTGGAAAGTCCACCGGTAACGCCGGACGCCGACCGCCTCCTGACCAGACTTCCCATCGAAATTTAAGCGGTCGGCCTGTGCGGCAGAAACAAAAGATCAAACCAAGGTATCCAGGTCACCCCTCCATCGGTGGATCGCGCCGCCACCTCGCGAACGCCGTGGTCCAGAGAGCGCCATTCTCCGCGCACCTGCCGCGGTTTGCCGTTCGGCAAGTGGTCCGTGCCCGCCAAGGTCATGGTACCGCCCCGCAAGCGTCCCTCGATCGTCAGCAAGTAGCCGTGGTCGCTGACCCAGCTTTGGTGCCAAGTGTCGCGCGTGACATCGTAGATGCTAAAGCTCTCGCCTTGGTGACCATCTAAGCCTTCATATACTTCATGCAGGACGCAGCTATTGAGTATCAGTTCGACGCTTGCGTGCGCGACGACTACGGCCGGGCGTTCAACATCGAAGACATCCCAATCACCAATCCAAAAATCCAACTGCCGGTAGTTGGCGCCCGCGCAAGGCATGGTGCTCTGGACATTCGCAGCCACTGGATGGTCTCCGCACCAAGATGGCGCGGCGTACGCAAGCAAGAGAGTCGCGGCCGCGTACACCAGGACTGCTCGCGCCATACCGATTTCCATTTGACTGGTCGTCAGGGCTATTGGGTGTTGGGATCAAGGAGGCGGCGAGTTATCTGCCGCCTTCCCCGATCCCACCACACCTGTCATCATTCGTCCCAGGATTGCGCCGAGCATCATCGCTCAAATGCGCGGCCTTCGTTGACGACGCGCTGATCCTTCAGCGTCTCCACACCGGGGTTGCGATAATGGCCTGACCGGTCGTCGTGGTCCCGGTGATCTCCCCGCTGTCATTGATGTCAAAGGCCAGGGAAATCGGTCCGGTCAGGCCGGAACCTGGTTCGATCAGCTCGTTGAGATTTGTCGTCACGCCATTCGCCCACACCCAAGGATGCGCGTTACCCTGTGCATCGTTGGAGTAACCCACAATGACTCCCTGATTGTTGATACTGGTCGCGGCTCCCGCAATGTCGCCTTGCAAAAGCGGTATCCAATGCCACCCGTCTTTCTTACTCCAGCGGAAAGGCGGGGTGAGATCGCCGTTTGGATCGTTTGGCACTCCTGCAAACCCGACCACATCGCCGCGCTCGTTAATCATCATTGGCGTGTTCCACCACGGGGCTGCAGCCCCGTAGGGGTTCACCAGCTCGATCGCGACACCTTCTTCCCACAATACTGCATGCTTAGCTGAATCAAACCCCACCGCGTACTCGCAATCGCCGGAGATACCGACGATTTGTCCGCGGTCGTTAAGAGCCGTGGCAGCCCCTGATCCATCCCTTCCAATCAGGGGAAGTTCATGGATATCGTCTGGGCGCGGACCCCAGACGACAGGTTTGAACTGAAGGACTTGAGGCAAGACACAGGTTGAGTCGTGCACTGTATTCTCAGCCCACCCGACGGTTTCACCATAATTGTTCGTGCCGGTCGCAAACCCATTGGTGCCCCCAAGCGTGGGCAGTGGCCGCATCGTTCGGGTTAGTGGATCCCACACGAACCCGGAACAGGCATTGAAATTAGGATTCGGCAGAAACGCTCCACAACTCCACCCCTCCTTATTGGGATCCGACGCATCCGTGAGCGAGATGCCAGAGACCAGGCCGAGGACGTTTTTGACGGGCCATTGCACCCGACTGCTGAGGCCTGCCCCTGTTCCAAGAGTCTTAAGGTCCACCAGTTGACCAAACACCCACAGGCTTGCGTGGATTGCATTGTTAGTCAGGGTGTAACTGCCTGCGACGATACCGAGATCATCGATGCTGTTGCCGACGGCGTTGGCGCTCGTGAAAGTATTGGGGTCGCTCAGTATGGTCACGCGGTACATCGGCGGCGCAGGGGACTCTGCAGCGTACGGATGTGCGATGGCGACACAGCCGGCCACCGCGAACATGAATTGCGAAATCGGACGCATACGATTCTCCTCTTGCGGAGCGGAAGCTGCGGATGGGCTTTCGGGCTTCTCTGCAGCACCGCTTCCGTCCTGAATTGTTGATCTCAAGGCTCCCCATCGCGACGCTGCAAAACGCTTGAAACCAAATGTTCACCGCGATGCGCGATTGGGAAGACCTTACAGAGGAAGAATCCTAAGAACCGGCTGTTTTCGGACGTCGCACGAAGTCATGCGCTGCCCCGAAGTTGCGCGGCCGCCCAAAGGTGGAAGACCGCATAGCCTCGGAACGGGCGCCAACATTCCGCGCGGGCTTCGAGCGCCATTGGCGTGAGCGCTTTCGCGCCCGTGGATGCCAGGCGACGCAGCAGCAGGTCACCGAACGGAATGGCATCGGGTTCGCCTAGCCCCCGCAATTCGACATACCCGGCCGTCCACCGACCAACCCCGGGCAGCGCACAGAGCATGCGGCTGACCTCTTCACTGGGCGCGTCGAATCGGATGATCTTATCGAACACGCCTCGCGCCAATTGGCGCAAAGCCTCACCATGTGTGCAGGTAAGCCCGAGCTCTTCCATATTTGCATCAGCCAGCGTCGCTGGAGTGGGGAAGAGGTGGGTGATGTCGGTCAGTAGCGGCTCGATCGGCTGGCCAAATCGTTCAACCAATCGCCTAAGCACAGTGCTCTGCTTGGCGACACTGATTTGCCGTTCAACGATTGCACGCACACAACACTCGAACGGGTCCCAGACACCCGGAATTCGCAATCCAGGCCGACTCGCGACGAGTGGCCGCAGTAGCGTGTCGCTGCGCATAGCTGTCGTGATACGGGCTGGGTCGGCCGCGAGGTCGAACATTCGCCGAACCGATGAGAGCAATGGCGGCAATTCCGCGGGCATCGCTCCCCGGATCCGAACCTCCAAGGCATGTGCACGGGCCACGGGTCGGATCTGCAGAACGGCATGGCCGCTCGGCGTCTGTGCCGCGCGCGCGTAGCCTTCGGCAGTCACAGCTTCTACCCCCCGGATCGCGCCCCTTGCGAGAAAGGCGTGAATGTGGTCCCAATCGTAGGGGGGTCGATAGGCTAGCCGTAATGTAATCTCGACGTTGTTCTCACGTGCCTCACTACCGGTGCGCCGTCCTTTACGAAGTTCACGGGGCGATCTTCCGTACGTCGCCAGAAAGGCATCGTTAAACCGCCGAATACTTCCGAATCCGGAGGCGTGTGCAATGTCTGTGATCCGCAGATCGGTGTCATCCAATAGGCGCTTCGCAAAGTGCAGGCGCCGAGTCTGTGCGACCGTCGCAGGGGATGCCCCGACGTGCTGTGAGAACAGTCGACTCAAGTGACGAACCCCGATCCCAAGACGATTGGCGAGATGTCCCACTGAGGCCTGATTCAGTGCACCATCCTGAATGAGCTTGAGTGCGCGTTGTACAACTGCCGAGGTTCCTGTCCATGCTGGAGATCCGGGGGCTGCCTCGGGTCGGCAGCGCAGACACGGGCGATAGCCAGCTTCTGCGGCTTCCTCCGCTGTCGCGTAGTACCGGACGTTCGAGTCATCAGAGAAACGCGATGGGCAAATCGGCCGGCAGTAAATCCGCGTAGATCGAACGGCGATGAAGAATCGGCCGTCAAAGCGCGCGTCGCGGCTGCGACGTGCCCGATCGAGAACGTCCCGCGTCAGACCAGAAACTGCTTCCACGGCCTTGACGATAGTCTCGTGGCTCGAGCACTACTAGCCATATTCGGCTGTCACACGCCACTTCGAGTTTGCTTCAGCGGGCGATCGGTAGGACCGGCGCTCGCCCAGCTTGAGTAGCCGATTTACCGGCGCGAATCCCGCGTCTTAATGCGAACTAGACTCTCCCATTCACAATCAATATGTAACACCGCTCCCCCTGTAGATACTCAAGCTGATCTCGCACAACGGCTGACTCTTGCTCACGAACTGAAGATCTTTGCGCCAGTTGCTCGACATGGGGCAAGTTCACTTGACCTTGTGATCCTCTCCGATCACTCCCGCCGGCGTGCCCGTCGCGGCTGCTCGAACAGCGGCGATGACATAGGACGTTCGCCCGGGAGCGATCCAATATTCGGCGTGCACGATAGAGACCCGCAAAAGGGCGAGCCGCTCATCGTCTGGGCCTTTGGGGTAGAACGCTCCCTGCTCGATGCTCCACAGTTCCTTGGCCTGTTGAGGATCCCGAAGCAGGCTGGCCTCGCCGCAGAGAGCGACGTAAACATTTTTAGCTGGATCTGCGTATCCGAGGCTCACCCGAACGTCGTGACGTAGCTCGGTCACCTTGGGACTCGTCCAATCGGTGAAGAACCAAAGCGTCGCATCGGCTTCAACTTTCAACGTCTGAACCGGCCTCGTATGGAATTGCCCGTCGTCGCCAACTGTCGTAAGAAGAGCGATTCGAATATCCCGAATTATCCGGGTCAACTCCGCCAGGTCGCCAGCCGTTGAGTCCGCCATATACTCAAGCATAGTTTTATTGTCCGCTCTGGGGGAAAGAGGATTCGGCGACGGGTTCGACTTCCATTTTGCTGTCTAGGCATGCGAACACCGGAGGCCGCGGAGGTTGCTTTTCACACATGTCAGCGTGAGATAGATAATTTCGGACGGCGACATGCCCAGTGATCTAAAGCAATTCATCTAGCAGTTTGCGGTGGCCTGCCGCCAATGCGGGCGATCACGAAGGTCGCACGACGGAGCTCTTCGCCGACCAGAAAGGCTCGACGACATTGCCCTTCCTCACGGCTTTGGCCACGAGCAGAATTCCCGCGGCAGCACAAATCGCCACGGCAACGACCGACCCTTCCGCGCCAAATGCGCCGCCGGTCAGCCAGTCCGCGCCGGCTAGCTTGGCCTGCAGCAGACCTTTCGTGTGACCTCCGGAGACTCCGGCTGAGAAAATTCCGCCCTCCGTAAAGTTCCAGGCAATATGAATGCCAATGCAGAACCACAGGCGGCGCGTCAGCATATAGGCCGACGCCAACAACACTCCGGCTTCCACCATGACGGCAACGGCATTGAGCACCGTCGCACCGGGATTCAGCAAATGAAGCATGCCGAAGATAGCGGCCGATATCGCAAGAGCAATCCAACTTCCGAGTGACTGCTCCAGGATCCGAAAGACAATGCCACGCATTACCACTTCTTCAAGAACCCCGGACAGTATGAAACCGGGCACGGTGGCGAGCATCGCTGTCCAGCCGTTGCTGCCGGTCACCTGATAAACGCCGAGCATGGCGAGCACGCCCACCGTCAGACAGAACAGAAACGCCCCCAGCAGCACACCAGCGCCAAGCTCGCGGAACATCCGGGGCCGAGAAAGCTCGGTAACCGGGCGCTTCTCAACGATGCGCACGTATGCCCAATAAGAGCCCAAGACGATCGCCGAGAGCAGAAGCGCTCCCGCCCGCTTCAGGGACGCGTCCGAGATGAACATGTTGAAAGGCGTTGCTACAACAGCGAACGGTATCGCGATCGAGAGAAGCGCCAAGACTATTCGGACAACCGGGTTCTTGAGCGCCCGCGCACCCCATGTCACTGTGCGGTGGGGTGTACCCGCTGCGCTACTCATTGGCGTTCCAATCGGAGTTGGAGATGGCGGTTATGATGCCGTTTGGCGCTCGTTTTTGAAGATTAGGCTGACTGGACACTGAAAACAGCCAAATCGTCACCCTTGGAGAGGGTAATCACTATATACCGGATATGCTCCACGCGTTGCGCGGCTTACGCGCTCAGAGGGTTTTCGGCGCGATTCTTGAGCGCGGTTCATCGCAATGACGCGCGGCCTTAGTAAGGCCGTAAGTGAAGAGAGACATTAGGCCACTGTCGCGGCTCCGCCCCCTTCAGAGCCGGTCAAAAATTGGGTTCGCTGCGACTGGTTCGGGATCTAGAAAGCAAATCCCTTGGAGATTTTTGCCCGCACGCCAATACCATAGAGCACGTTCCCGGTCGCGACCGTGATCGGGCTGAACTGGGCCAGGTAGGCACCCGTGTAGTGCGCAATCAGGAGTCCCGCATACACGTCAAAGCGCTCATTGAGTGCATAGCTGGGTATGATCCCAAACTGCTGGATGGTGTACTGATCATTGTGGCTATTGGCTTCGTTGTTCACGTTGTAATAGCCCGCGCTCACCGTGAAGGCGTCCGTTACCCGATAGCCGGCGCCCGCCCATATCGTTCGTATCGGTGTGTCACCCCAAGTGGGGGCGAATGCCTTTGCCGTGACGAGGCCGGCGAGCGGCATGTTGTAGTACGAAGTGATTTGGGCGTTCCAGTTATTCGAACTGGAGGGTATGGTCTGATCGGAGTGCTCGAAGCCGGCGGAAATCGCGAATCTTGATGTGACATCGTACTTGCCGGTGACCATGAATCCAAAGGAGTCCGAAACCCGCAGGCCCACATCGTTCGTGAAGAGTTTGTACGACAGTGCCGGCGTGTTTTTGGCCTTGGATCCTGCCACTTCCACGCTCAATGGGCCGGCGCGGTAAGCGACCATTCCCTCCAGCACCGAACCGACGTCCGCGGCTTCAGAGCTATCGGTTTGACCGACCTTATATTGGACGCCGAGGCTCACGTCGCCGATCTTGTTGTCGTACCGGATGCTGTTGTCGAGCCGCGAATTTTCCGTAATGCCGAGGCCGCCGCCGATGGTGCCTGAGTAGCCAATCGGGGAATAAAGACCCGAGGCATGCAGAGGATCGAATTCGGAGGTTTGTTCGG
>Ga0182024_10016389_pt1 | contig 14056 bp, 7 predicted proteins | sample P32metaG_FD_120480 | JGI IMG/M metagenome (GOLD analysis project Ga0182024, IMG submission 120480) | Permafrost microbial communities from Stordalen Mire, Sweden - P3-2 metaG (Illumina Assembly) | ecosystem: Environmental > Terrestrial > Soil > Wetlands > Permafrost | place: Sweden: Stordalen... | reverse complement strand
TCTTGCCCGGCGAATGTGGCCAGTACCCGGAGCCGCCGTCGTGGGTGACGGCTCCGCAATCGCCATCCGTTCTCGGCGCGCCGTGGTATGACGGCAGCGCGGTGGTTCACGGCTGGCCGCTCCACTACCTCTGGCGCACTCCGCAAGGATGGATCGGCGAGCCGGCCAAGGCGAGCCCATATCTCACGCCGCCAATCGCCAACCCGGAGCGCGAGTACCGCTATGTTTCCTGGAAATTGACCGACTCGGTCCGCGATTTTCGCCTGCTTCCCTTGTTGGTCGACGTCGCCTTGATGTCAGCTGGCTTGGCTCTGCTCGCCGGGCTCGTCGAATGGCGGCGACGGCGACGATCGCGAGCGGTTCAATTCACGCTCCGAGAATTACTGGCTTTCGCCACGCTCGTCGCGGTTTTTCTCGGCTGGTGGAACGGCGAGCGCGCGATCTACGCTGGCGTCAAGGCACGATCCAGCAATCCCGACGGAAGCCAGTGGGAATACATGTATCCGGGATTGCCCCTTTGGATGCGAACGCTCGCCGGAGACGAGAAGTTGGAGTGGCTCGGAGTTGGCCGCCCCGTGGATTCGTTCACGCTCCCGTGGGGCAGCTTCGGCCGGCAACGGGACATCGAATTCCAGCACGTCGTCGAGCAATTTCCGCGCCAAGCCGTTCTTCAAACGAGCGAAAGAATATCGAACGCCGACGCGGCCGCGCTTGCGGCGATCGAGAAGCTCGAACGGCTCGAATGTGAGGGTATGGGCACGGCCGACCTGACGCGGCTGCTCACCAAGCTGGAGCATCATCCGAACCTCCGCCGGCTCGCGGTTTCGCCTGGCCCCGACGGGTCGGTCGACAACGGCCATCTGGCGTCGATCGCCACGCTCCCGCGACTTCAATCGCTCGCGCTGTGCTCCGGCGCGAAGCTTACCGAGCGGGGGTTGGACAGGCTTCGCGATTGCAAGAGCCTCGCCGAACTCGAGATCGACGACCTGCGGCTGACCAGCGGCGCTTTGGACATTCTTGCCGATATCGAGCGATTGCGACGGCTCAACCTCAGCGGGGCAATGTTCGTTCATGCCGACCTATCGACGCTCTCCCGGCTCGGCGGCCTGGAAGAGCTCTGCTTGTGGTGCACGAATCTCGACGACGCACACGCGCTCCAACTGCGCTCGCTGCCAAGCCTGCGCCGCCTGAACATCGCGTACAATCGGATTGGCACGGTTGGTGCGGAACGGCTCACCCCGGCGGGCGTGAAGCGATTGCTCGACCCGTCGGACGGCGTCTTCGCCCACAATCTCGAACAGATCGCGCTCGACGCCGATTTGATCGACGATGAACTGATCGATCTATTCAAGAATTTGCCGCGACTGCATTTGATTGCGGTAGTGTGGGTCACCGCGCCCGACTGCACGGACTATCGCCCGTTAATCTTGAAACTACGCAAAGCCCTGCCCGACCGCAACATCATCAACCTGCCCATCCAGCCGATCGCGATTTAGTCGCGGCCGGGCCATTGTGAGGCGCATCATGCAAGAACCAATCGCAGCAAAAGCGTCTCCACGCCGCCCCTGGTATCGGCTGCACCTTTCCACGTGGCTGACGCTGCCGCTCGGGCTCGTCGTCGCCGTGCTCGTGGTGCTGCCGGGCGGAGATGGGCAATATCCCGAGCGATCATCTTGGCTCCGCGAGTCCGCGATTTATGGTGGGCGCGCGATTGTTCATGGCTGGCCAATTCCATTTCTATGGCGCGATTTCGATTCTTGGCAGCGGCAGCGGCCACCCTCGCTGGTTGCATGGAACTTCGGCGATTCGGTTCGCGAGTTTCGGTTGCTGCCGCTGGTCGAGGATTCGATTGTGGGATTGGCGGCCGTGGGACTTTTCGCGTCGGTCGTCGAATGGCGGCGCCGGCGACGACGGCGAGCGATTCAATTCACGCTCCGGGAATTACTGATCTTCGTCACTGCCGCGGCCATTTGCCTCGGCTGGTGGGGCCACGAGCGGGCAGTCGATGCGGAAACTGCCACACGATTCTCGAAAGTCGATCCGCTGATCTGGCTGGGACCCGTGCCGCGTCTGCCGCTGTGGTTGCGGGCCTGTTTTGGCGACAAGAAACTGGAGTGGCTCGGCGTCAGTGGGCCCCCCGACGGGATCAAAGTCCGATGGCACCGATCTCAGCAGCAAGATATCGAATACATCGTCGGCCAGTATCCTCACGAAACGGTCGTTGACGCAAGCGGCGCGATTTCGGACGACGATGCGGCAGCGCTGGCCGGCGTCGAGCGGTTGGAGCGGCTCTGGTGCGGTTGGCCCACCCCCTCCCCGGATATGGCGAGACTTGTGGGCCGCCTGCAGCAGCATCCCGGCCTGCGGGAAGTGGAACTAAACGTTGGGAGTGAAAGTCCTTTCGGTGACACCCAGGTCGTCCAGCTTGCAACGATTCCACGGCTTCGGTCGCTCTCGATCGAAGGTGATTGCGGTCGAGTGACGGAGCGCGGAATCGCCGCGCTGGCGAACTGCGGCAATCTTGAGGTGCTTGAGCTCGACGGTCTGAGGCTGACGAAGGAAGTCGTGGAATCTCTCGGCGAGATCAAACAACTGCGGCGGCTAAACCTGTACAACGGCCAATTCATCAACGCCGATGTCTCCGCGCTCCGCCGGCTCGACTCCCTGGAAGAGCTTGAGCTTTCGGGCACGAATCTCGACGATAGCGACGCTCGTCAATTGCGAAGCTTTCCGGCCTTGTGCTGCCTGAGCGTCGTAAATACGCAAATGACGCAAGCCGGCGTCGATCAGCTTTTCGATCCGTCACCTGGCTTCTCCGCCCGCAGGCTCGAACAAACCGCGGTCGATGCGGATTTCATCGACGACGAACTGACTGCGGCGTTCAAGAAGCTTCCACGACTGCACATTATCCAGGTCGATTGGCCCGACGCCGGTTCCGCGGCGCATCCGGACGATGCGACCGATTATTACCATCGGCTAATAGAGCGATTGCAGCAAGCGCTGCCCGATCGCGACATCGTCGACGGCGGGCCACTTGTGGTCAGCTAAGCTGCCGGAGCGAGAATGCGTATGCTGGAGTCGAACCGCCAACAGAATCCGACACGCCGCCCCTGGTATCGGCTTCATCTTTCCACATGGCTGACGCTGCCGCTCGGGCTGATCGTTGCCGTGTTCATTATCGTGCCCGGCGGGAGCGGCCAGTATCCGGATCGGCCGACGTGGAACTCGGCGCACCTCAACAACCCCGCGATACTGCCTTGGAATCAGCGACAGCCGTTCTGGAACTCGCCGACCGGCGACAATGCGGTGATTCACGGCTGGCCGTTTCCGTTCCTTTGGCGCACTCCCCAAGGTTGGATCGGCGATCCTGCGCGGGCGGGTCCGCCAATCCAGTTTACGCTCACCGATCCTGCTCGGGAGTTCCGCTATCTCCCGTGGAAGTTGACCGATTCGGTGCGCGAGTTTCGCGCGTTTCCGCTGATGGCGGATTTGGCTTTGGCGGGAGTTGGCTTGGCGCTGTTCGCGGCGCTGGTGGAATGGCGGCGACGCAAGCGGTCGCGGGCGTTGCAATTCAGCCTGCGAGAGCTGATGATCTTCGCGTCGATTGTGGCAATCGCTCTCGGCTGGGGAAGCCATCAACGCATCGTCGGCCGGGAAACAAAGGACCGGCTCGGCAGGATCGGCGGCACGACCGGTGCCGGCTTTGCACCGCGGCTGCCTCTTTGGCTGCGCACGTTGGCCGGCGACGAGGCATTGTCGTCGCTTGGCCTCAATCGTCCGACCCGGCCGATTCGCCTCGACTGGGAATTGTCGCGACGGCAAGACATCCAATCCATCGTTGAGCAATTCCCGCACGACGCGGTGATCGAATTGGACAGCACGACATCAAGCGATGATGTCGCCGCAATTGCTGCTATTGACCGTCTGGAGCAGATTGAATGCAGCTACCCAACGCCGGAGCAGCTTACACTCCTTCTCGACGGTTTGCAGCATCTTCCCCGCCTTCGACATATGACGATCGTCGTGGCGGAGAAGTCGATGGACGCTGCCCAAATGGCTCGGATCGCACAGTTTCCAGAACTCGAATCGCTATCGATCATCGGAGAAACAAGCCGGTTGACGGAGACGCAGTTGATGGAGATTCGTAATTGCAGAAAACTGAAGGAACTGGAACTCCCTGGCGTCAGGCTGACGCAACCGTTGTTGGATTGCCTCGGCGAATTAAAGCAATTGCGTCGGCTCAATCTCAGCAGCGCGCGATTCACCGAAGCCGGCCTTGAGCCGCTCGTCCGGCTCGAGAGTTTGGAAGAACTTGATTTGCGGCTAACAAATCTCGACGACGATGACGCTCGCCAACTGCGGGCGTTGCCGCGATTGCGCTGGCTTGACATTGCCGGCACGCAGTTGACGACACTCGGCGTCAGAGACATGCTTGATCCGTCGGGCGGTGTGGCTGGGCGGAATCTCGAACAGGTCTCCCTTGAGTCCGATGCCATTGATGACGGGTTGATCGCGGTTCTCAAGAAGCTTTCTCGATTAAGGCGGATAACGGTCATTTCGAGCGACGACTGGCGAATTTCGGACGGCACCAGCACGCGCCTGACAATGCCCCAATTGTTGTTGAAGTTGCAAAAAACACTGCCCGATTGCGATATCGAACCGGTGCCGGTTTTTCTTTCTTTTCGGTCATAATGAGCGCGCCGGCGGAAAACACGGGTACGCCACCAATTCCCAATTCGGCGCTACGACGGATATGCGACCATGGAGAAATCGAACGCCACGAAAACTCCCGCGCGCCGCCCCTGGTATCGCCTGCATCTTTCCACATGGCTGACGTTGCCGCTTGGGCTCGTCGTTGCCGTGCTTGTGGTCTTACCAGGCGGAATGGGGCAATACCCCGATCCACCATCCTGGGGCTGGATGGGCGACGATAGCGCGATCGTACACGGTTGGCCGCTGGCGTTTCTGTGGCGGACGCCGGCAGGATGGACCGGCGGCTGCGCTCAAGCGGCCCCTTTCCTTCCTTGGAGATTGACGGACTCGGTCCGCGAATTTCGTTTGACCGCGCTGGTCGGGGATCTAGCGCTGACGGGGGTCTGCTTGGCGATGTTCGCGGCTATCGCCGAATGGCGGCGGCGTCGGCGCCAGCGGGCCGTTCAGTTCACGATCCGTGAGCTGCTGGGCTGCGTTCTCGTATTGGCGTGCGTCTTCGGTTGGTCGTCCCACCAACGCGCGATCAGCCGGGAGGTCGAACACCGGTTGGCTGCAAATAACCAACTGATGGAAGCCGGTTTCGTGCCGCGACTGCCGCTTTGGCTGCGAGCGGTCGTAGGCGACGACCGGTTGTCGTCGCTCGGATTCAATGGCCCCAAGGGAACGTTTTATCTGTCGCCGGGTATAGTGCCCATGCAGGATATTCAGTATATCGTCGAGCGGTATCCACGCGAGACATGCGTTACGGTGGGTAGCGTAATACCGCACGATCAGGCAAACGCCCTTGCGGCAATTGACCGCCTAGAACGAATTCGATGCACGTTCAATTCACGGGACGACCTCACTTGGCTCTTCGGGCGGCTGGAAGGACACTCGCATCTGCGCGAAATCTTTGTCGAATTCACCGATCAGAATGACACGATCAATGACGCCGACTTGGCATTAGTCGGAAAAATCCCGCATATCGAGTCGCTCACGATCGGCAATGCCGCACACCAGTTGACCGCGCGGGGGCTGGACGAGCTCCGGAAGTGCAAAATGCTCAAGGAGCTCGCGCTCAACGGAGCGACTCTTACGGACGAATCGCTGGCGACACTCGGCAACATGCCACAGTTGCGCCGGCTCAATTTGAGTGCGCCTATTCCCACTAACGCCGACATTTCGCCGCTCTGCCGCCTCCGCGAATTGGAGGAGCTTTTCCTGTATGGAGACGATTTCGACGACGACGCCCGCAAGCTGCGATCCCTACCGAATCTACGACGCCTGACCATCTTGTGCGGTCCGCAATACCGCAACGACGGCCTTAAAATGATGCTTGACCCGTCGCCCGGATCCGCGGGGCACAACCTCGAGCAGATTTATCTCAGCGGCGACCTTGTTGACGACGAGCTAATTTCATGCCTTACGACGCTTCCACGGTTGCATTTGGTTTCGGTTCAATGGGTGCCGCGCGTCGTTCGCGTGAATGGGGTTGCCCAGCGGCCCAAATTAATCTTGACAATGGACAAGGCGCTTCCAGGCTGCGACATCGTCTTTTTGCCGCTTAATCAATGAAAGGACGTAGATGCGGCGCTGGCGCGGATTTCGCTTCACTCGCGTTCGGGCACTCGTGATGACCCGCCAGCGCCGAACTCCGCGTCGGCTCCTGGCATCTCACCCCTTCCACCCCCGCGCCACTTCCACCAGCGTCCTCACCAGCGCTCCGCTGCCGCCGCCGTCGGTCCAGGGTTTTGGCTTTTCGTTGTAGGCCGGGCCGGCGATGTCGATGTGGGTCCACGGTTTTTTGTCCACGAATTGCTCCAGGAATTTCGCGGCCGTGATTGCGCCGCCCCAGCGGCCTTCGCCGACGTTTTTGATGTCGGCCACCTCGCCCTTGATCTGCTCGTCGTACTCCGCGAACATCGGCAGTTGCCAGACCGGTTCGCCCGCCGCGCGGGCCGCGGCCGACACCGTGTCGCACCACGATTGATCGTTCGTCATCAGCCCGGCGACATCCAGGCCGAGCGCGACGACGCAGGCGCCGGTGAGCGTCGCCAGGTCGATGATCTTGGCCGCGCCGGTTTCGACGGTGACGCACAGCACGTCGGCCAGCACGAGCCGGCCTTCGGCGTCGGTGTTGTGGACTTCGATCGTGCGGCCGTTGCGGGCGGTGAGCACGTCGCCCAGTTTGTAAGCCGCCGGGCCGGTCATGTTTTCGACCAGGCCCATCAGGCCGACGATGTTCACCGGCAGTTTCAGCTTCGCCACGGCTTGCATCGCTCCGAGCACGGTGGCGGCGCCGGCCATGTCGCACTTCATCGTCAGCATTCCGTCGGGCGGTTTGAGCGACAGGCCGCCGGAATCGAACGTCACCCCCTTGCCGACCCAGGCCAGCAGCGGCGCATCTTTCGCCCCGCCGTTGTATCGCAGAATCACCAGCCGCGGCGGGCGATACGAACCGCGGGCGACCGCCAGCAGCGAACCGCATCGCTCGCGCTGCAATCGCGGCTCGTCCCAAATTTCTATCTGAATGCCGCATTCTTTCGCAACCTTCTCAGCCTGCTCGGCGAACGACTCGGGATACATGTCGTGCGGCGGTTCGTTGACGAGCCGGCGGGTGAGATTGACGCTCTCGCCGAGGATTTGGCCTTGGCGGAGCGTGTTGGCTTCGCCGGCCCAAAGCAGGTTGGCCGGGGGCGTTCGTTTCTTTTCGGCTTTGAAAAGGTCCTGACCTTGGCTGCCGACGATCGCTCCGGCAACGGCCGCTTCGTTGATTGCCGCGGTGCCGTCGCCGAAGAAAAACGCCACGCGCTCGCGCGCCTTGCCGGCAAGCTGGCGGGAAGCGGCGGCGGCGGCGCGATAGGCCGTGCCGGAGTCGTAAGCCGCTCGATCGCCGAGCCCGACGACCAAAAGCTGCTCGGCGGCGATTCCCGGCGGAGCCAGCAGCGTCGTCAGTTCGAACCGCTTGCCGGTGATTTCTTTTCGTTCGATGAGTTTTGTCAGTAGACCGCCGGTCGCGCAATCGGCATCAGCCGCCGCGCCGGCAAGGGCGACATCGGAAAACAGACCAACAACCACGGCGTCGGCAGCGGTGGTGGCGAGCGGGGTATCGATGCGGGAGATGTTCATGAGGAAGGGGCTAGGGGCTGGGGACTAGGGGCTAGGGATTAGTGGCTAGTGGTTCGGGTGCAGGCGGGACGCCTGCCACATTGTAGCGGCAGCCGGTATGATTTCGAGAGCACCGCCCCGCCGACGTCCTAGCCACTAACCACTAGCCACTAGCCACTTGCTTCCTACCCCCTCACCCTCCACCCTCACCCTCCCCCTATGTCCTCCCTCCGCCAATGCATCGACGATCTGGCCGCTTCCGGCCGGCTCGTGCGCATTGAGGAGGAGATCGACGCGAATCTTGAGGCGGCGGAGATTCAGCGGCGGGTTTATCGCGCCGGGGGGCCGGCGATTTATTTTGCTCGCGTCAAAGGCTGCCGGTTTCCGATGGTCGGCAATCTGTTCGGCACGATCGAACGGATGCGATACCTGTTCCGCGATACGCTCGATTCGGTCCACCGGCTGATCGAACTGAAAATCGATCCGACCGCGGCGATGCGGCGGCCGCTATCGGCGCTCGGCACGATGTGGACGGCCCGGCGAATGCTGCCGCGATTTGTCCGCCGCGCTCCCGTTCTCGCCGGCACGACGACGATCGGTGAACTGCCGCAACTTCGTTCGTGGCCCGGCGACGGCGGGGCGTTCATCACCTGGCCGCTGGTGTACACCGAAGACCCCGATCGGCCCGGCTTCCCGCGATCGAATCTCGGCGTCTATCGCGTGCAGCTTTCCGGCGGCCAGTATCAGCCGAACGCGGAGGTCGGCCTGCATTATCAAATCCATCGCGGGATCGGCGTGCATCATGCCGCGGCGATTCGGCGCGGCGAGCCGCTCAGGGTGAATATCTTCGTCGGCGGGGCGCCGGCGATGACCGTCGCGGCGGTGATGCCGTTGCCGGAAGGGCTTTCGGAGCTCGCCTTCGCCGGGGCGCTTGGCGGACGGCGAGTGCCGATGATCCGGCAGCCACACAAGCCTGACGCGCTAGCGAAGGAGGCGGGCGGGCTGCCGATTTACGCGCAGGCTGATTTCTGCATCACCGGCACCGTCGAACCGAATCGCCGGCTGCCCGAGGGACCGTTCGGCGATCACTTGGGATATTACAGCCTGGCGCACGATTTTCCGGTGCTGCGCGTCGAGCGAGTTTATCATCGGCCGGATGCGATTTGGCCGTTCACGGTCGTCGGCCGGCCGCCGCAGGAAGACACGGTGTTCGGCGAGTTCATTCACGAATTGACCGGCCCAATCGTGCCGACGCTGGTCGCCGGGGTGCGGGCCGTTCATGCCGTCGATGCCGCCGGAGTGCATCCGCTGCTGCTGGCGATCGGCAGCGAACGCTATACGCCGTTCGAAGAGCGCCGCCGGCCGCAGGAACTTTTGACGCAGGCCAACGCGCTTTTGGGGCAGGGGCAGATGTCGCTGGCGAAATACTTGTGGATCGTCGCGGCCGACGACGATCCGCAATTGGATATTCACGACGTCGGGAAGTTTCTTTGCCACGCGCTGGCCCGAGTCGATTGGCGGCGCGATTTGCATTTTCAAACCTGCACGACGATCGACACGCTCGATTATTCCGGCACGGCGCTCAACGAAGGCTCGAAGCTGGTCGTCGCGGCGGCGGGGCCAGCGGTGCGCAGGTTGCCGACGGAATTGCCGGCCGATTTGCGCGTGTCGGCCGGCAAAGATGGCGGACGGGGCAGCGGTGGACATGGCAGCGGCGGACGCGGAGTCGCGGCATCGGGGTTCCGCAACCCGAAGATTTGTTTGCCGGGCGTGCTCGCGGTGGAAGGACCGAAGTTTTCGGCCGAGAGTGGCGACACCGGTTTGGCGATTCAACGATTCTGCGCGGCCTTCTCGCCCGACGAGGCGATCAATCGTTTTCCGCTGGTGGTGATCGTCGACGATAGCGAGTTCGTAGCCGCATCACTGGCGAATTTTTTGTGGGCGACGTTCACGCGCAGCAATCCGGCGGCGGACGTGTACGGCATTGGCGATTTCACGCAGCAAAAGCATTGGGGCTGCCGCGGTTCGCTGGTGATCGACGCCCGAACGAAGCCGCACCACGCCCCGCCGCTCGTGGAAGACCCGGCGGTGAGTCGCCGGGTCGATCAATTGGCGGCCGTCGGCGGGCCGCTGCATGGGATTATTTGACGGACCATGAACGGTTGATGGGGGGAGGGGTCAGCGGTCAAACCTAGGATCCCTCTTCGACTCGACGGGTTCAATTCCTCGTCGTATCGGTCGCGGCGAAGCCGGTTCGCGAGGGGCCGGCTTCTTGCAATGTCTTGATGACTTCGGCTTGACTGACCACGTCGAAGAGCACGATCGGTTCGTAGGGATGATCGGCCGGAAAGATCGCCAGCAAGGGAATCGAGGAGCTATGGTGGAGCTCGTTGAGCAATTGGTCGATCTCAGGCGACGAATCGCTGAAATCGGCCTTGATTGGCACGACCCCGTTTGCCTGCACGACGTGCTTGACCGGCAGGGTATTGAGCGCGCGAAGCGAATTCCATTGGCAGGTGACGCACCAACTGGCCGTGACATCGACCATCACGGTTTTCCGTTCGGCGAGCAACCGATCCAGCGCTGCCGTCGAATAGGGCTGCCAATCCAATTCGGCCGGATGGGGTATTTCCGGATGAGGCACCAAGACGGTGAGGGCAAACCAGCCGATCGCGGCGGCAAACGCCCCGCCGATGCCCCAAGCCCGCAGCTTGCGACCCAAATCGGCCGTAAGCGGCGTCCGACCGATCCACCAGCAGCCGGCCCAAAGTCCGACTATCAACGCCAAGACCGGCACGAAAAGGTTCTTATCCAACAGAGAGAATAGATAGACGACGGTTCCGAGAAGAACGAAGCCCATGAACTGTTTGAACGTTTCCATCCACGCGCCTGGCTTCGGAAGGAAACGGACCAGCGACGGAAATGTTCCGATCAGCAAGTACGGCGAAGCCATCCCCAAACCGATCGACGCGAAAACGATGTAGGTTACCAAGGGCGACTGCGTCAGCGCGTAACTGAAAACCACTCCCAGATAGGGCCCACTGCACGGGGTCGCCAGCACGGTCGTGAGCACTCCCTTGGCAAACGCGCCGGCGGCCCCTTCCTTCGCCGCCAGCTTGGCCGACTTGCCGGAACCGACGAAACCGGGGATCGGAATCTCCCAGACGCCGAGAAAACTGAGCGCCATCACGAACACGACGCCGCACATCACGATCACGAACGCCGCCGATTGGAATTGCTGCCCCCACTTCAAATGCAGATTGACCGCCAACGTGGCCAGCACCATGAACACCAGCACCAGCCCCAGCGAATACCAAACATTCAGCAAGAGCGTTCGGGCGCGGCTCTGACCTCCTTGCTCGACGAAGCCAAGAATCTTCAATCCGATGACGGGGAGCACGCATGGCATCAGGTTCAAGATCAATCCGCCGACAAGGCCGAAGAAAATCGCCGCGGCCAAACTGGTCGGCTCCGTTCCCTTGATTCTCGGCCGCAATCGGCTGAGAAACGCGGAAGCCGCGGCGCTCTTCGGCGCGGGCTGAGAACTGCCGGCTTCCGGGATCACGGCGCCGCCGAACGATGCTTCGGTGAACTTCGCCGCTTCGCCGTAGCCACCGGCCGGCAGAAACGAAACTGGGGTCGGCTCTCGCGCTTGACTGGAGCCGTTGGGCGCCACCGTCAGTTGACCCTTGAACCGCGCCGCCTTCGGAAAGAGACAGTTCCTGCCCGTGCAGGTTTGATAGCCGATGTATCCTTCCAGCGAAAAAGTCCCGCTGGCGTCGGAGGGAACATGGATGTCGATCGTCCAACGGATCGGACCGTTGTAGACGCTCTGTGCCTCGCCGTCCGTTATTTCCTGCGCCGGCGGCCGATCGGGCTGCGGAGCATCGACCGTCCAATGCGCAATCTTGCTTAAGATGATAAGAGTCGGTTTCCCTTTGCCGAACACGTTCGGATCGCGGGGAGCCAGCGCATAGACATGCGCGCCCAGTGCGGGAGCAATCGACAAGACCAGCCGAGCCGTGCTTCCCGGCGAAACCACGGCCGGTTCCACCCAACCTCGCACGACGGCGTCGCTCCCGACCGCCTTGTATTCGCCAACCGACCATTTTCCTTCGTCCGGCACCGGCGCGTTTTTCGGCGCCGCCGGCGTCTGTGCGGCCGACGCAGTATCGCCGGCCAGCGCGGCGGTGAATTTAAAATCCTTCGGCGCCAGGCAACTCGTCGAACAGCGCTGGGCGTTGACCGCGCCGGTGATTTTGAGTCGGGATAAATCGACCCCTTGGCGGAACACGAGCGGGGCCGTCCAAGTGACATGGCCGGTGTGCTCTTCTTGCGGCAGCCCGGGAAACGCATCGTCGAGATGGACGTGCGGCGCGGGATCGACGGTGTAGTCGCCGTCGAGCCGATATTCGTCCGACGGAGCCAGCTTGATCCGGGTCGGATTCGGACCGCCGGCGCGCTGCGTGATCGAATAGACGTGCCAGCCCGCGGGAACGTCGACCGCGATGGACAGTTGCGCCTGCCGGTTGCCCGTTGGAGGGAGAATGCTAGCGTGGACGGTCAGATCGGCGGCAGCCTCGCTGAAACCGGCGCCGAGTCCGTCGGCGCGTTGTAACCCGGGAGGCGCGTCGAAGGGGCTCGACTGGGCGCGAGCCGGACCGACGCCGAATGGCAGGATGCCCGCTGCCGACAGCACGGCGCCGAGTGCGAGCGCGCACCAAGCTGGTCGTCGAGAGAATCGTTTCAGCAGAAATCCTTCGCCAGCAGTCATTTTCAGCACCGGAGTGGACGCGGTCGTGCCACGGAGCATTATATAAACGGACTTCGTGCGATGGGAGTTCGCGCGGCGGAGTCTACCGCAGAAAGAAATCGCGGGCAATGGCGGCGTCGAAATCGCGAGAAACCGCTCGCTGCCGAGTCGGAAGTGGATTGCTACGCTTGAGTTAACCGCTCCAATCGCGCGACGATTCCAGCCAGGCGAACACGCACCGCCGCCAGATCCGCGAAAGTTCTCCTCTCGACGAATAGCCACTCCAGCCAGTTGATGCCAGCCAACAGCGTCGTGCTGCGGTCGAAAACGCCGACCAATTGCCGTTCGTCGGCCGACAGGGGCCGAACCGATTCGTAGGCGGCCAGACCGTCTCGCCACAACTCGGCGTCGGTTTCGCTCTTGCTTGCATCGAATGAATCGAATGAATCGAACGAAAAACTTCCCAGCAGCCGGGCAACGTCGCCCGCGACATTGTCGGTCCGCATGGCGCCGAAATCAATCAATCCGCTGACACGATTTTCCAAGAAGAGGACATGATCGTGCCAGATGTCGCGTATACAAGGTTGTAGCGGAACTCTTGATCGCTCGGCCGCGATGAGCTTCTGCAATACGGGCTCTTCGGCCCGGGCATAGAGCGGGAGAAGCCGGCGGGCTAGCCCGACAATCGCGGTCCGATCGTGGCCATCGATGCCGTGCGCAGGCCGCGGCGCATTGTCGATGGCCGCCGCGATCGCGGGCAATCCGCGGGTTCGAAGGTCGTCGATCTGCCGCCGTCGAGCGAGAATGCCTGGGGAAGGAGCTGGTTCCTGGTCGAGTTCGCGGAAATCGGCTGCCGCACCGTGAAACTCGGCCAGCGCGGTCAGCGCCGCCAGCAGCTTTTCCGGCCGTCGCAACGGCAAATAATCGGCCCGCCCTGGAAGCCAGGCAGTGAGTTCCCAATGATGGCCGTCTCGTCGCACATGGCTTGCGCCTTGGAGAGTGCGAATCGGCATGGGAACAAGCGAGAACTCGCGACGCGCGACATGTTCGAGCACGGCATGAATGAAGTCGAGCCGCTCCGGCCAATTTGGGTCGGCGTGCGACGGCCAGCGGCGCAGGCACAACAGTCCGCGTTTCGTGCTCAATTGCCAAAACGCCGCGCCGCTAAACCCGCCCGCTCCGCCGAGGTCTTTTATTGCCTGCGGGCAACAATCCGCCGGATAAAGCGCCAGCAGATCATGGATGTACTGCTCGTTCATCTGAAAAACCCCCGGCCAGAGAAGAGGAACCTCTAAGCCGAAAACCTGGAAGTCCCGCATTTTCTCTTGGCTACCGTTGCGATAGATTGTAGGCTTAATGGCAGCCGATCACCGTGGTGTGCGGCGAAAAATGGCGCAATTCGGATCGCAAGGGGTGAATCGTGGCCAATCGCGATAATCACTACGAAGCGGCATTCGAGGAATTTCTGCGCCGGCGACAGATTCCCTACGTCGCCGTCGACGA
>Ga0182024_10016388_pt1 | contig 14058 bp, 9 predicted proteins | sample P32metaG_FD_120480 | JGI IMG/M metagenome (GOLD analysis project Ga0182024, IMG submission 120480) | Permafrost microbial communities from Stordalen Mire, Sweden - P3-2 metaG (Illumina Assembly) | ecosystem: Environmental > Terrestrial > Soil > Wetlands > Permafrost | place: Sweden: Stordalen... | reverse complement strand
CATCGCCGGTTTGACTCTGGGAGCGGTTGGCGTGCCCGGTCTGCTCGCCGGAGGATGGATGGTCGATCATTTTCGCAAGGTCAGATGGGACGGCCGCCTGCTGACGCCCGCGATAGCCCTGCTGATTTCCGCGCCTTGCATCTTCTTCGCACTGAACCTTCGCCCCGGAAAGCTCGGCATTTTCGTCGCCCTCGCTAGCGTCGGATCGATGCTGGGCTACGTGTACTATTCCGGCGTGTACGCGGCGGTTCAAGACGTGGTCGAGCCCAGTCTGCGAGGCACTGCCATGGCGCTTTATTTCTTTGCGATGTATTTGCTGGGCGGAAGCTTTGGGCCAGTGCTCACGGGGAAGTTGAGCGACTATTTTGCCCGGCGCGCCATGATGGCTGCAGGCGCAAGCGTCCTTACCGAGCCATTCCGAGCTGTTGGCTTGCACAGCGCGATGTACGTGATTCCCCTTTGCAGCATGGTTCTAGCGGCCGTGCTGTTGGCTGCTTCGTTCACTGTCGAAGCGGACATGCGCGCGCTGGAACGGTGGATGAACGAACCCGCCGCGGAGCTCTCGCTGCCACCAGCGCCGCTGGAACCGACTGGCGACTGAGCCGAAGTCATGACGTCGACGGGCTAGCGCCATACCAGTACTTGGAGTGGTTAGGCGGGCCCTCGTCATCAGCGCCAGAGGCCGGCCAAGGAAGAAGATTTCCTCAACCACGCAAACGCTTGCCCCGAATGGCAATGTCAGCTCAAGCGCGCGTCACAGTTCCAAGACAACACGCGAGTTATCAATGAGTTGCCCGTCAATTGGGGGGCTCACTTGTGGTATTGCAGTTGCGATGCAATACGAGATGAGTCATCTCGCAAGGTATGTGCGGGGTGGCCGGGAGACCCATCGATCTGCTCAAATCGAGAGCTACAAGGAGAACAATATGAAGAAGTACGTGAAGCCCAGCTTGACCGGACTTGGCTTGCTGCGGGATGTTACGAAGTTCAGCGGCTGCGGCATCCAGACCCTGGTCAAGTCAGACATCTGCTTCGACTAACTTCGTCTGCTTAGGCTCCGGAAGGCGGGGAACTGTTGCTCAGCACTAGGCGACAACCTCCCCGCCTTCGGGAGAAAATTTGACCCGTAGGTTTGAACCGAATCTCTTGCGTGCCGGGTGTGTAGCGAAAGGCGCAACAAGGACTGCGAGTACTTTAGCTGCGCGATCCAACGCCAGCCGCTTCAGGATCGAAGAACCAGCCCGTCTGCGAGTACGACGCTGGTGCATCGCATGGTTTTCGCGCCGCTCTTTGCCGCGCCACCCGTGCAGGTGATGGTGTCGCCGGGCTTCACCGTGGTACTGGTCCAGCCGTTGTGCCTCAAGAAGTTCGGGCTATTGATTTCCATGGCCCATTCCTGCACCTGACCTTTATCGTCTTTCACATCGAGGTAGACGTAGGCGTGGGGATTGGTCCATTCGATCCTCGACACCACGCCCTTGTAGGTGCTGGGGTGTTCCATGTCGTACATCGAGACCGAGTGATGCGCGTTCGCCGCCGGTGCCATCAGCAAAAGCGTCATTCCTGCAAGCCAAACTGCAGCCTTGATTCTCATTTTCATGGGCCTCCTGATTGCACGTAATCGCAGACGCGCTGCGCGCCTCTGCGTTCTATCTCTGGTGCGGATCGAACAGTTCCCCGTAATTGTTTTTGTCCTCCCCGCACGTCCGCTTCTGGATCTGCCGTTCTGGCTGGAGGGTCATCGTCCCCTCCACTTTCCTCGCCGCCGAGAAAACATTTGGATCATAGGCTGATTAATTGTCTCTCATGCAGGCATCCCGTTGCGCGTCATAATGCGAACGCAGCCGCTGTGCTATTTGGTCTGGAGCAGATCCTTGTAGTCCTTGTTGTTGTCTTCGCAGACATATTCCTGGATTTGCCACTCCGGATGCAGCCTCATGCGGCTGCTCTGCTTCCAGGGAGCCGCAAAAACCTTGGGATCATCGATCGTGGCCTCGTAGTCGAGTTCCTGGTAGGAGACGCGATGGTAGCGCTCGATGACGTGATAGTCCGTTGTGTGCTTGTAGGAGCCAACGAAGGTCTTGTCATTGAAACCCACGACGTCAACCACAAGCGTGTCGCCGTCCCAGTGTCCTACGGAATTCCCCATGTACGTCGGGTCAAGGTCGTCCGGGTGAGTGCTGCCATCAGTAGGGATGACGCGGAATATGTGATAGGCCTCATACAGGATGACGACCAGACCGGGCTTCTGAATAATCTGCAGCGGATAGGGCTGCATCGTCGCGGCCGGAACGCCCGGCGGTACGCAGGTTACTCCCTGGCCGAGATCGTTTGGATCGGCGACAACCTTGTACTTCTCGGCGCCCGGCTTCAGCTTGATGTTGTCAACGGGCCGGAGACTGAAACCGGCGATATACACCCCGGAGAGATCCGGATGGCCGTCTGCGGCGCGCGGAACCGGTTGGTTATGCGGATCCCCGCATGCAGCCGCAGCCTCTGGGGAGGCCGGAGTGGTGCCAGCGACTGTAACTGTCACGGTTTTCGTGTCGGCCCCGGCGCGGCCCTTGACGGTGAACGTATAGGTAGTTGTCACCTTCGGGGAAACCTCGTGGCTGCCGATGGTCGCGACGATTCCCAGACAGTTATCAAAGAAGGTGTCGTCGGCATTTACGGCATGCCAGTGCAACGTGGCCGTTCCACCCGGCTGAATAGAGCTCGGATCCGCGCGAAGCTCTAGAATTTTTCCCGGCGGCCCAATCGGAAATCCGCCTACGACGGGGCGGCCCGGTTCAGGTGTTGGCGCAGGCGCTTGACTTGGCGCCGGTTGCTGCGCGGCCGCACACGAAACGATCGCCGCGGCTAGCACGATCACAACCCAAGCTCGGTTCACGACTCGCATGCTGCTTACCCCCTACCCTTTGGTTTTTTCCGGTCGCCTGACGAAGGAATTCTACGACCTGAGCTGCACGCCGTTTGAAAGTTGAATAGTCATGCCGTGCATAAATTTCGAACCGCTCTTGGCGGGCGCTCCGGTGCAAGTAATCGTGTCGCCCGGGTTCACTGTTGTGCTGGTCCAGCCGTTGTGCCGGAGAAAATTGGGACTGTTGATTTCGATGGCCCACTCCTCGTCCATACCTTTGCCGTTCTTTACGTTCACGTACATGAAGGTGTGGGGATTGGTCCACTCAACTTTCATCACCACGCCGGTCAGCGTAATCAGGTGAGCCATATCGAACATGGCGCCGGAGTGATGCGCGCGTGCCGGCGCGGCGAATAGAAACAGGAGGCATGCGAACAGGACGGCGGCACCCGTTCTCCTTGCGCGATTCCGCACCACGCGGCTCTCTATCTTTGCTTGATCCATGTCACCGCAGCGACAACGCCCGCATTAATAGCGGATGGCAATCCGCGGGCCGCTCCCCAAATCGGCGTAACCGGGGCATCATGCCATGAGCCCTGCACTCAGCAAGAATTATTTTCGAGCGACCAGCGCTAGACGCAGACCGCTAGATGGGAATCGGCATCGTTCGGCTAAAAGCTATACTTTAGCGCGAATTGCATGATGCGCGGATCGTTCACCGTTTGGGCCAAGGCGCCCAGGCCCGCGGTGGTAGCGGGAGTGGGTTGGCCGAAAGTCGGCGCGACGAATGCCGTTTGCGGCGCGTACAGGTTCGGGTGATTCGGAAGATTGAAAACCTCCCAGCGAAATTCTACCTGCTGTCTTTCCCCAATATTGAAAAGTCTCGACAACCCAGTGTTGACGATGATCGAGCCAGGACCAAACAGGCTGTTGTTTTTCAGATCGCCGAAGGTGTATGCAGTCGGAGCCTCGAAAGCGCAGGGGTTCACCCAGAATTGCCGATTCTTTACGGTGGCAGGAGCAATGCACGTTGGATTGGCCGCCACCGCCCCACCCCTGTAGGGGTCTCCCACCAGGTTGGGACGTTGCGTCAGCCCATTTCCGCTCCCGGAAAAATCGAGGATCAATATTGGAGAGAAATCCAAGCCCGATTGCACGATGCCAGAGACGGACAGCCTCCAGTGACCCAGGAGGATGTCTTCAACGTGGTTCGAGAACTTGGGAGTCTCTGCCACGAGAGATTGGTTGAAAATCAGATGCGTGTCCGCACTGGGGCAATTGCCGCGATCCGCGTGCCTATCATACGGCACCTCTTCGGCAGCAAGGAAGAAACCGAGCGTGGTGGTGTAGTTGTCGGAGATGCAGTGGGACCAAGTGAAATTGGTGGTTGAAGTGAAGTGATGGGCAAAATGGTGTTGGGCCGATAACAGGAGACCGTTGTAATTTCCCGTCCCTCCCTCTTCGAGCAGAAGCGTTTCGCCGTACAGCGAACCGCCTTGCAAGTCCACTCCGTCCACTACATCGCTGAATTTTTTGAACAAGCGATTTTGCTGCAGTCCGAAGGCCGGGTTCCGGAGGGGCGGGATTGGCGAGCTGGGTGAGCCGCACAGGAATGGCGGAAGACCGGGAGGACATGGGCCTGGCACGCACGCGCCGAACTCAGCCGGGATCGCATAACCCGGAGGACATGGGCCCTGATTCCCCGGGTTGGCTTCGTTATTGCCCCACAGATGACGCTGCTGATTTCCCAAGTATGACGCCGAAATGACCCAGCTCGAACCCAGTTGCTTTTCAACGCTGAGGTTGTACTGCATTACGTAAGTGGGTTTGATGGTCTGCGGATAGCTGAAGACCAACGAGCCCGGGAGATATGCGGCGTTCTGAGGACCCGTCCCAACGAACTGCGGGAACGGGTTCGCGCCCGCGTGAATGTTGCCCTGCTGGTCTGCAAAAGAGAAGTTCGCCCACGGGTTCGTGAGGCACGTGGCTGTACAGCCGTCGGCGGGCACAGTAACGGCCCCACCATATGGCTCTTCGAATCCGAACTGGTCGTAAGAGAAGTTCGGGAAGTCATAGAAAATTCCGAATCCAGCTCGTATGGACATGCGGCCATCGCCCTTGGGATCCCAAGCGATTCCAAGCCGAGGGCTCCATTTGTCGAGCGAGTTCTTCGTCAGCTTATTGCCCGAAGGTCCGCCTGGATCTCCCTGAAAAAGATACCCAGCCGGAGCGGTGGGAAACTTGGTGCTATGCACGTCGTTAATCAGGTTGGGAATCGAGATGCTGACAACCTGGCCGTTGGGATCCGTGTGGCCGAAAAATGGATCCCACCGAAGCCCAGCAGTGACCGTAAGTCTGCGACTCAGCTTCCAAGCGTCTTGCGCGTAGAGCGAAAAGACGTTCTGATGCTGGAGCGAAGGTATCGGAGCGTCTTGCGCGAAACCGCTGGCGGCCGAGGTATAGCCCAGCAGATAGTCGGCAAGACCCTGACTGGGGAGTTGTGCTCCCGTGCGGGTCCCGTCAAAAGTGAATTGCCCCTGGTTTAGCAGGTAATTGTGGGCGAAGGCTCTCAGGTTGATGAAGTCCCCTCCAAACGAGAGCTGGTGAGCGCCACGCGTCCACGACAGATCGTCGGAGAACTCGAGTGTGTCGTACGGCTGGAGACTGGGGGTCGAGGCGGTGAAGCCCTGAAAGCCGCCGTTTACGTCGAATCCCGCCATATAGTTTGGAAAGAACTTGCCCACCTGCGGGCCCAATTGATAAATATTGACACTGGCCGGGTCCACACCCGCGGCCGTGAACAAATCGTTAAGATCGACGGTCGAGTTCTCAACCGTAAGGTTGTAGCTTCGATTTCCGGTCACACGAATGCTGTTTACGACGTTTGGGGTAATAAGGTATGTGTCCCCAAGCGTGAGGTTCTGGACGCGGTCGGCTGCACCATCAATTGCGGCGATGAGAAGACCGCCCTCAGCCGCTGGCAAATTGGTCGCGCCGGGAGGCTGATTCCAATTGGTGATGAAGTAGCGAGCGAAGATCGTGTTCTTGCTGCTCTGTTGATAGTCGACCCTGGCCAGTCCCTGATTTTCGGTGAAGCTGGCCGGACCCTGATAACCATAAGCGCCGCACGCCCCCGGTGAGCCTACTGCGCCTACGCCTGGCGCAACTGGAAGGTGGCTCTCCAAGGCTAATATGACAGGGCTGAAGCTGGCGGGGTCAATCTCATTAGGGGCAGCGCCACCCGTCCCGTAAGGAGCGCCCAGGACGGTCGTGTTACCTGGAGCACCGTCTCCCGTACCAAGGCAGGGCTGGAAGTCTCCAGCGAGCATTGCCGCCGTCGGGAGGGTCGTCGTCGCCGGGTTCCTAGAGCGCTGGATGGTGTCCTGCCAGCCGAGAAAGAAAAATAGCTTGTCCCTCTTGACCGGCCCACCGATCGTGCCTCCAAACTGATTGCGCTTCAGGTTGTCCTGGAAGTATGGAGAGACGTCTCCAGCAAATGCGGTGTTCTTGGCGTCGAACATGTCATTGCGCAGGTATTCAAAAACATCGCCGTGAAATTGGTTCGTGCCGGATTTCGTGACCACGTTGACCGCGCCCGAAGGGTGGGTGCCGTACTGGGCAGGCAAGGAGCTGGTTTCAACCCTGAACTCCTCGACCGTGTCCGGGAATGGAAGCGGAAGATTCTGATTGCTCAGCGGATCGTTATGCGTGCCACCGTCCAGCCAATAGGCCACACTGCCCTGCGCGCCACCCGCGATGGAAGGAACGGCTGAGGAAGGATAGGAGGCTCGGAAGGCTCTTCCCTCCGAGACGGCGCCGGAAAGGTAGAGCAAATCGGTGAGCTGGCGCCCATTAAGCGGAAGATCCTGCACCTGCTGTGGCGCGATCACCTCGCCCACGCCGGTGCTGGTGGTATCCACCGTCGCGGCGTCCGCCTGCACCGAAACCTCCTGGGTTACGGCACCCACTGTTAGGGACACATCAATCGTCGGATTTACGCCGACCTGCAGCTCGATGCCGGTTTGCACGTACTTGCTGAAACCTGCCTTAGTGATCTCCAGTCGATATGTGCCGACCGACAAATCGGGCAGGGAATAGCTTCCGTCCGACCCGCTGTTCGCAGTTCGCACTGCGCCCGTCGCGATCTCAACCAACCTGACCTCGGCGCCGGCAACCGCCGCGCCGCTAGGGTCTTGAATTGTGCCTCTGATCTGGGAAGTAGAGATTGTTTGTGCTGAAAGGACTGTGGAGAAAACAGAAAGACAAATACAAAGGCCGAGGATCGATTTGAATCTCATGTACCCCCCCCTGAGAGATCGCTTACCCTAGTGCTTTACTACTCTTGGCCGGGTTGTTGCGCGAGCATATAGCAGAACAGTTTGGCCGTGTCAATCAGGGAAGTGCGATTGAAAAACGACACTCGAGCATACACAGAGCAGGAAGAGAAAGTTGTGTCTTGGCGCGCCCTCAGTCAAGACACGGCGGGCAGAACGGTTGCCGCCACCAGCGGCTTATTGTGCCCGTCCTCATCGGAGCAGAAGACACCGCAAGAAAACCACAGAGGCATGAGACCTATCACGCGGGGGCTCAGAGAAGTTACAAGCCTGCGCCGCACACAGCGCCGGCAATTCGCTTGAGCGGGCATGGCGGGAGGAAACTACTGCTGGTGGCCGTGGGTGGGGACGCCACGAACCGGCCTACCAATACGCGATCCATCGTCCGGCGGCGATTACGCCCACCCAGGCGATGAGCGAGACCAAAGCTGCGACCTTGGCGCCGATCGGCGCACGCGGTGCGTCGTCCCATTTCGCGATATTCCGAAAAGCCGTGTTTTCGAAGATAAGAGCGTTTAAACCGGCGAGCACAATGAGGAGCATCTTCAAGCGGAAAGCGCCGTTTTCGTACATCTTCGACGCTTCGGACGCAAACATGAGGCTTCCGGAAATAAACATCACTGCGAACCCAGTCCAGGTCCACCGAATCAGCTTATGGTGCATTTCGGAAACGCGCTGGTTGGTGAGAATTAGCCCGAGAAGGCGCAGGTCGAGCACGCCGGTCGTTCCCACTAGCAGGATAATGCCCCAGATGTGTACCGTCTCGATCAGAGGAAATAGCCACAGAGACTCCGACACCTCGACGCCAAGCGACGTATGCTGTAGCCATCTGCAAAACTCAAAAAGGTACATCATCGGTAAGGAATCCCCTCCCAATTCAGATGCGATCCGCCACTGACACCTGTGGATACCGCGCTAAGACTCTACCGGATCGAGCCGTCCCCAGTTCCCTGCGGCTTGCGAAAGCCCGACTACATTAGGTTCGCGTCCCCAGGTTGTCAAGGGCGTCCGGGCCCGGTCTTGCGATGATACATCGCAACCGATACATCTCAACCCAAGGCAGCTCAAGCCTGCCAATGGAACCGTCGTGGTATCATTCGTCGCCGCAGAACGCAGAGGAAATGGATAGAGTCGTCGCTGCCTTGGAAGCTCGTCGCTACCGACGCACAGGAATTGGGGCCAGACCGGGGGCAAGCAAGTGAAGAAACTCGTTATCCTTTTCGCATTCGCGGCCTGTCTATCCGCGCAGGAACTCGATCAGTCGAAATTGTTGAAGCAGCCGACCGATACGTGGCCGATGTACAACGGTGATTATTCGGGACGGCGCTATAGTCCGCTCACGCAAATCAATAACGTCAATGTGAAGTCGCTGACACTGGCCTGGGCCTACCAGACGCACGCGCAAAACGCGGTCTACTCGACTCCGCTGGAAGTGAACGGAATCCTCTATTTCACTCTGCCAAACGATTTATTCGCGATCGATGCACGCACCGGCCGGCAAATTTGGCACATCAATCGTCCCGCCCAGGGCGGATTACCGGGTGCCGGGCACCGCGGATTTGCGATGTATAAGGACAAGCTCTACTTTGCCTCGCCCGACGCGCAATTGATCTGTTTGGATGCGCGCAACGGAAAAATAATCTGGCAGATCCAGATGGCCGACCCGGCGCTGAAAGCGTTCGGAAGCGCGCCGCCGCTGGTGGTGGGCAATCACCTGATTGTGGGAATCTCGGGGGATATCGCAGACCTGCCCGGGTGGATCGAGTCGCGCGACCCGGAAACCGGAAAGCTTCAATGGCACTGGGACAGCGAGCCCAAACAGGGCGAGCCCGGTTGGGACACTTGGCCGCACGATACCGATGTGATCACGCGCGGCGGTGGAATGACCTGGCTCACCGGCACGTACGATCCGGAGCTGAACCTTGTCTACTGGGGCACCGGCAACCCGCACCCGGTCGAAGCCGGCGACGCGCGGCCCGGGTCGAATCTTTACACCTGCGCGATTGTGGCGCTGAACGCGGATACGGGGAAGATGGCCTGGTATTACCAGATTTCGCCGCACGACACGCACGACTGGGATGCGATTCAGACTCCCATTTTGTTCGACGCCGATTTTCAGGGGAAGCCGCACAAGATGCTGGCACAGGTGAGCCGTAACGGTATTTTTGCCGTGCTCGACCGCGCTACCGGAAAATCGCTGCTGACCAAGCCGTATCTCGACATCGACTGGATGCAGGGACTCGATGAACGCGGCCAGCCGATTCCCAAAAAAGAAACCGAGCCGCAACTTGACGGCGCGCTCGCAAGGCCCGGGGCGGCGGGCGGGACGAACTGGAATCCATCGAGCTTCGATCCGACCACGGGGCTGTTTTTCGCGCAGGCGCGTGACAGCATCGGCGTGTACTACGTGACGATGCCTGGCAAAAACGCCGAAGGGTGGGGCGGGCGGGATTTCATTCTCCACTCGAATTCCGTTCTGTACGCCATTGACTATCAAACGGGAAAAGTTCGTTGGACACGCGACATGAGCGGCGGCCGCGGCGGATTCGCCGGGACGCTCGCGACGGCCGGACACCTGGTGTTCACGGCGAACGACTCGGGAATGCTGATGGCGCTTGACCCCGCAACGGGCAAGACACTGTGGCACACCTACGGCGGAGGCGGATCGACGACCGCTCCTATGACTTATGAATTGGACGGCCGGCAATACGTGATCATTCCTTCAGACGGCGTCGTGTACGCCTGGGCGCTGCCCGCACGTTGAGGTAGCCGTGGCCACCGGCTAAGCTCGCAAGTTATCGAACGCGTGGCCATTTCCTGCCGCACCTTTGCTATCATTACATTTGCGACGCATCGCACCTGACGGGGTTCGCGAAACACCGTAGTGGCATCTAAACCAAGGGGATGTCAACCATATGAAATCGAATGAAAACGGAAGTTTCGCGCGCCGCGATCGGGGTATCGCACCGGGCCACATGTGGATCGTCGCGAGCCTCATCATCGCGATGGGCGCCTGCCTGGGCGGAGCGATTCGATCCGCGCGAGCGGCCAGCCCGGTCCGGCCCTCCAAGACCATATGGGATGGTGTCTATACCGACGATCAGGCCGCGCGCGGCAAGGCGCAGTACAGCACGAGCTGCAGCAGCTGCCACATGGAGGATCTGAGCGGCAGCGGCCAGGCGCTTCCCCTGGCGGGTGATGCGTTCACGGATGTTTGGGAGGGGCAGACGGTAGCCGATCTGCTTGGACTGGTTCAAGGAACCATGCCGCAGGACAAGCCGGGAAGCATGACCCCTGAGGCAGCCCTCGACGTGATTACCTACATACTTCAGTACAACAAATACCCCAGTGGAAAAGAAGAACTCAAGAGCGATCCGGACGCGCTGAAGAACATCCTGATTACCAAGAAAGCTCCGCCGAAGACGCAATAAGAAAGAGGATTCACGAGCGCGCCCACGCGGCGCCTTCAGCTACTCGGCTGAAATCGCGAGGAGCACGCTGCCGGCCTGGTCGCCACTGAATACCGGGTATCCGGAGCCGACGAATACCATGCTTCAATTGCGATTCGGTTCCGATGTTCACTTCACCGAAAACGCGAGCAGCACGTTGCCCGGCATACCGCCGCCAACGTTGGCATACCCCGATCCCACGTAGAGGATTCCGCCGGCAACCGTCGGGCCCGGTCCGCCCATCGAGCCGCCCTTGCCTGCAACGCCGTTGACGGTCGGGAATTCCTGGGCGGTATTAAATTGCCAGAGCACCTTGCCGTCCTCCGTCGATAGGGCGCGCAGGATGCCGTCCCACCCGCCCGTAAACACGGCGCCGGGAATTCCCGTGACGGCAGCGGATTGGCCGAATCGCAAGCCGGCCTTGGTCCTGTTCTCACCATTGGCCGTAGGCTGGCCAAGATTGTTGAGTGATTCAAGTTGTGTCGTCCACGCACGCTTGCCGGTGGCGAGATCCACGGCGACAAAATTGCCATCCTCGAGCGCCAGATATATGCGCTTGGAATCCGTGCTGCCTCCGAACGCAATCTCGCCATTATTCGGCGCGGGTTTCTGGGAGACATTCAGCCTCCAAACAACAGCCCCCTTGCGATCCGGATCAAGCGCAATCACGTCTCCACTTTTTGGCGTGGCGAGCAACAGCCGCCCGCCGGTGGGGCTGCTCACTAGAACCGGCGATGACCCGAAATCATAATCCGGTCCCAGGTCCTTCGGGCAGTTATCGGTCGGAATCGGGACGCAGCCGACCATCCAGGAATCACCCTTCACAGCCTGGAACGACCACAGGATATTGCCCGTTTGCAGGTCGAGCGCGACGACGGCATCGGAATTCTTCGCGGCTGGCTCAGTGAACGCATCGCCCGTTCCGACATACAGTGCATGCTGCTTCAAATCAATCGTGGGAGAGTTCCATACGGCGCCCCCGGCCGGAGCCATCAGCTGAACTCCGGCGGAGTTCTTGCGCACCGGCTGAGGCCTTTCTGGTATCACATACGTTCGCCAGATTTGCCGGCCCGTTGCCGCATCGAGCGCGGCCACACTGCCCCGGAATGTGCAGCAGGGATAGGACGGAGCTGCGCTAAAGGCTTCTTCGGTGGCCGCGATGGGTACGTACACTCGCCCGGCATATACGGACGGCGCTCCGGTGATGCGCGCGGTGTAATGGTCGGATAAATTCTGCGTCCAGAGTTGATTTCCGGTGGCTGCATCGACCGCGTAGGCGTTCGCGCGGATGTCTCCGAAATACACTGCGTACTTTGCGGCGCCCGTTCGCTTGACCAATGCAACGCTAGGAGCAGTGCGCACGCCCGATTTCGCGTGGAAAGACCAATAGACGCAACCCGTCGCTGCATCGAGCGAATAGACATAACCGATGTCGCTGCCGATGTAGACGCGCCCGCCAGCCACGGTCGGTTGTCCGAAGACTGTATCTCCGTTCGGAAATCCGAAAGCCCATTTCAGCTTCAGTTCGGAAACGTCAACTGCCGTCAGACCCGCATTCTTGGCCGCCGCGAAACGTGTGTTGCCGCGATCCGGGCTCCACCCGTTCCACGCAGGTTCAACGGAGGGGTCCGCAAGGGGCGGGTTGGTCGGGCAGCGATTGGACATGGATTCGGCGCTGCCGGAATGGCTGGCGTCGAGCGGACGGCCACCCAGATATTCTGCGATGAGGCGTTTCTGCTCCGCCGTGAGTTTCTGGGCGGGCAGGGCCATGGTCCCGGTCGTGACAGCCGCGTACACCGATTCAGGAGTGAACTCCATCAGCGTTTTCAGGTCGGGAGCCCGCTCCACATGATTGGGACCGGCATGGCAGGATGCGCAATTCTGGTTAAACAGCGTCTGTCCGGGAGATGTGGGAAGGGGCGAGGGGCCTTGTGCTTGAGCAGGCCTGAGGGTCGCGGTGAACAGGATGGCGCCACAAACGATCCACAGTCCGCCGGGTGAGAGAAATCGGTTCATGACCAGAAACCTCCGCGAAAACGTCACGAGCATTGCACGGGGCAGATCATAGTGTATTCAGCGCGGCCTTTCCATTCCTCTAGCCGTGTCATTGCACCGTGCGTGCAGCTGCGCAGGATTGCCCGCCTACTTCTTGGCGTAAAATTGCTTTGAGACGGTCAGTTCCTTCGAGGTGATGAATTCCAGCAGTGCGGGGACGCCCTTTTTTGTTTGTTCGATTCCCCGGCGGATCGCGGGAACAATTTCAGTTGGTTCTGTGATACGCTCGCCGTAACCCCCGAACGCGCGCGCCATCGCGGCATAGTCTCCAGAAATGTCGGTCGAGCGATATCTTTCCGTGGATACAGGCATGATCGGCAGTTCCATCGCCATGCTGAAGTTGTTGAGCAGGACGGAAAGAATGGGAATGCGCTCGCGCACGGCGGTTTCAAAATCCATGCCGGTAAATCCGATCGCCGCGTCGCCCCAGACATTGATACAGAGCTTTTCAGGGCGCGCGAGCTTCGCGCCCATGGCGAGACCCAGACCGTATCCGAGCTGAGTCGTCTTGCCCCAGCCGAGATAGCTGAGTGGTTCTGTAGTGACCCAAAACGGCGCGAGCTGATCGCGCGGGCTGCCTGCATCGTGCGTAATGATCGTGTTCGCAACGTCAACGGTGCGCTGCAAATCCCACAGCACTCGGTACGGCGAAAGTGGCGATTCCCCTGACGTCAGTTTCGGCATCCATTCCTCGAGCCACGCCTTGCGGACGGAGGCGATTTCATCCGTCACCGGCGAAACTCGCGGCTTCTGGATCAATCGCGCGACCTCGGAGGTAAGCGCCTCGAGGGTCAACTGCGCGTCGCCGATCAGTCCGATTTCGGAGCGCACGTCCTTGTTCAGATGGTTCGGATCAAGCGTGGCATGAACGAACCTCTTTCCCGCAGGCATGGCAATGCCAAAAGCAGTTTCGGTGAAGCTGCAACCCGCGCCAAGAATCCAATCCGCCTTCTCAAGAAAATGCAGAACGGCGCGCGGAAACGCGAGGCCTCCCGATCCAAGGGACAACGGATGGTCCTCCGGAAACGCGCTTTTGCCCTGCAGGCTGGTGGCGACGGGCGCGGCCAGCACTTCGGCCAGGCGCTTGAGCGGCGCCCATGCGCGCGCATAATGAATTCCCTGCCCCGCATAGATCACAGGGTTTTTTGCCTCAACCAGTGCAGCGGCGGCCCGGCGCACATCGGCGATATCCGGCCCATAGCGCCCGGAACTGACAGGCTCGTACACCAGGGGTCCCGGAATTTCTTCGGAAAAAACGTCAACCGGGATCTCGACCAGCGCGGGTCCGCCGCGTCCATTGCGCAGGCGGGAAAAAGCCCGCCTGAAAATGTTCGCGAGCTCGCCCGGTGATGTGACTGGT
>Ga0182024_10016387_pt1 | contig 14059 bp, 6 predicted proteins | sample P32metaG_FD_120480 | JGI IMG/M metagenome (GOLD analysis project Ga0182024, IMG submission 120480) | Permafrost microbial communities from Stordalen Mire, Sweden - P3-2 metaG (Illumina Assembly) | ecosystem: Environmental > Terrestrial > Soil > Wetlands > Permafrost | place: Sweden: Stordalen... | reverse complement strand
GACGCACGACGAATCGGCGTTTGCGCCGGAACGAGGAAGCACGGCTCTACCACTGGCGACGGCGCAACTGCCTGCCGCCTCGACGGTTTAAGCAGCGGACCTGACAGATACAGTAGAACTAAGCAGCCGGCCGTAATTGCTTATCACGTTCCGCGCGGCGACGGGATTTGGCTACGGCTTCCGACGCGATCATGGGCGGAACTCGCTTCGCGGCGGCCCGTCCGTCCGGGGAAACGATGGCAACTCAACCGCATCTCATTTGCCGCCCGTCTCCTTCGGCGGCCCCTCGAACACCACCTTGCCGTCGAAGCGTTCGGTCAGCACCGCCTGGCCGGGATTCGTGGCGACGGTCTTGACGAAGTCGCCGGGCTTGGGCGCGGTCAGACTCCAGTGGACCGTCAACACCTCGTCGCCCAGGTCCAGGCCGGTGATCCCGACGGCGTAGCCGGTGGTCGGCTTGGCGCCCGCCGTGGCCACGACGATCATCTGCGTCTTCCAGTCGATTTTTTCGACCTTAAACATCCGATCCATTAGCGTCGCGTCCCGCTCCTGCACGCTGTCGAGCGTGGCCTTGTCGGCCGGCTCCCCGTGGGCCAGCGCCAGCTGCTCGGGGTTGCGGATCACCAACCCCGTCGGCGCGGGGCCGGCGGCCAGCGCCCAATCCGCGCGGGCCAGCACCTTCAACTCCTTGACCGGCGGCTTCTCCCCGGCGGGGGGCGCGACCTCCAGCCGGCCGGGCAGGATGTAATCGGCCGGCTGACCGTTGATGATTCCCATGAGCTTCTTGCCGGTGATCTTCACTCGAATGCCGTTGTACGGCGCCAGGCGATCATAGTTGTTGTCGAAGAAATGCAGGTCCTGACGGTCGATGGAATCGGGCCGGTCGATGAGCAGCCGGTAGCCGACCGCGTCCTCGGCCTTCTTCTTTTGCAGGACGCCGACGTAATCCTTTTCCGGCGTCGGGTCCGCCACGTACACCTTGTTCTCTCGGAGAAGGTCGAGCGTCCTCGGGATTTCCGGCGGCAACCCCGGCGCGGCCGGCCCCTCGACCACTTCCAGTCGGGCCGGCCAGATCTCGGCGTATACCCGGCCCTCCACCGCCGTGTCCACGGCCTTGCCGATCAGCTTGACCTGCTTGCCGACGTAAGGCGCCAGCAACTCGGGGTGGCCGCCGGCGTAGACCTCGCGCACCACCGACTTGCCGTCGTCCTTCATGGTGAGGCGGTACAGGTTGAAGCGGCCGAAGCCGACCGCGCCCCCCGGCGGCTCGGGCGCCTTGGACAGCATGCCGACGAATTCCCGTTCGTCGCCCTTCTGGTTCTTGTACCAGCCTTCGCCGCCGAACAGCTCGGCCTTGGCGGGCGGGGCGTCCTTGTCGGCCGGGATCGCGGGAGGGGCCGCGAGCAGCAGGGCCGCCGTCAGTGTCGTCAACATGGTTCGGACCTCAAAGGGGAAATGAGAGGAAGAACCCTCCTTTATATTACTAGCCGGCCCGGCGGTCATGGGGACCGCGGCGGCCGCCGGGGCGGGTGGGCGGAATTGTCCGGCCCTGGCTGGACAAAATCCGTCGCCGAAGGGCCCTCGGCGCAGGGAGCGTCCGGCTCAAGAAGCCCCTGCCGCAACAGTTGTAGGAACTCGGCGACCACGCGCGGGTCGAACTTGCGGCCGCTCAGTCGCCCGATCTCGGCGGCCGCATCGTCCGCACTCCAGGCCCGTTTGTAGGGCCGTTCGTGCGTCAGCGCGTCGAACACGTCGGCCACGCTCACGATCCGCCCCTCCAGGGGGATGGCGTCCCCCCGCAGGCCGAGGGGGTAGCCGCCGCCGTCCCAGCACTCGTGGTGCGTCAGCGCGATCCGCTCGGCCAACCGCAGCAGCGGCGAGCGGCCCTCGCCGAGGATGCGCCCCCCGATGAGCGTGTGCGTCTGCATGACCCGAAGCTCGTCCGGGTGGAGTTTGCCGGGCTTGAGGAGGATGGCGTCGGGGATGCCGATCTTGCCCACGTCGTGGAGGGGAGCGGCGCGCCGGATCAGTTCCACCTCGTCGTCGGGCAGCCCCAGGGTCTGGGCCAGCAGTGCCGAGGTCCGGCCCACCCGCTGGGTGTGTCGGCCGGTGTTGTCGTCTCGGAATTCCGCCGCCAAGGCCAGCCGTTCCAGGACCTCGGTTCGGGCGTCCTCCAGGTCGCGGGTGCGCGCCCGGACCTGAGACTCCAGCAGCCGGTTCCGGTCTTGAGACTGGCGGTACAGCGTCTGAGTTTCCAGCAGGTTCCTGACGCGCGCCACGACCTCGGCCTGGTCGAACGGCTTGGTCAAGAAATCCCTGGCGCCGCCCGACAGGGCGCGCCGCTTGGACTCCGCCGTCGCGTCCCCCGTCAGCACGAGGATGGGGAAGAACTCTCCCGCACGGACGACCGGTCGGAGTTGTTCCATCACCTCAAAGCCGGTCAGTCCGGGCATGTGCAGGTCGAGCAGCAGGATGTCCGGCCGGAACTCGGCGTAGAGTTGAAGCACGGCCCGAGAGGCCGTCGCGCCCCGGATGTTGGTGTAGCCGGCCGCGCGGAGAACTTCCTCCAGTAGCCGCACGTTGGACGACTCATCGTCGATGATTAGCACACGACGGTCGTAAATCTCCTCCGCGTTCATCGTTCAACGGTCCTTGGGCGAGCGGCGCGGCGTCAGCCCGCCGGTAAGGCTGCACCGGCGGGCTGACGCCGCGCCGCTCGCCATTAAGTTACGTTACCGTCGCTTACGCTTTCGGCTCGGACAACACGCTTCCGGATGCCGTCCTGGGGCCGTCCAGCACCTCGCGCACCTTGCACGCCAAGGCGTCCACGGTAAACGGCTTCTGAAGAAAGGCGGTCTCGGCCTGCAGAACGCCGTGCCGCACCACGGCGTCGTCGGTGTAGCCCGACAGGTACAGCACCCGCAGCCCCGGCCGCATTGCCGCCACCCGGTCGGCCAGCTCCCGGCCCCCCAGCCCCGGCATCACTACGTCCGAGATGAGCAGGTCGATCCGCCCCTCATGTTCCCCGCAGATGCGCAGGGCCTCGTCCCCGTCGCCGGCCTCGAGCAGCGTGTACCCCTGTTGCTGAAGGACCAGCCGCGTCAGGGTCCGCACGCCTTCCTCGTCCTCCGCCAGCAGGACCGTCTCGCCGCCCCTCGGCCCCTCGGAGAGGCCCGCGTGGGGCGCACTTTCGGGGGCGGTCTCCTCGACCGCCGGCAGGTAAATCTTGAAGGTCGTGCCGCGCCCCGGCTCGCTGTAGACGTAGACGTGGCCGCCCGCCTGCTTGACGGCACCGTAGACGGTAGCCAGCCCCAGGCCCGTGCCCTTGCCCGGCCCCTTGGTCGTGAAGAACGGCTCGAAGACGTGCCCCCTGGTCGCCTCGTCCATGCCGCAGCCGGTGTCGCTGACCGCCAGCAGGATATAGTCGCCGGGCCGGGCCTCGGGGTGCGGGCGGGCGAAGGCCCCGTCCAGCTCGACGTTGGCGGTCTCGATGGTGAGTTTGCCGCCCTGGGGCATGGCGTCGCGGGCGTTGACCGCCAGGTTCAGGAGGACCTGCTCGACCTGCACGGGGTCGGCCTTCACCCGCCGCAGGCTCGGGGCCAGGACGGTCGTCAGCTCGACGTCTTCACCGATCAGCCGCCGCAGCATCTTGCCCACGTCGGCGACCACGGCGTTGAGGTCCAGCACCCGGAGCGCGACCACCTGCCGCCGGCTGAACGCCAGGAGCTGGCGCGTCAGGGACGCGGCCCGCTCCCCGGCCTTGCGGACCTCTTCGAGGGCCATCCGCGCCTGTTGGCCCTGGCCGGAGTCGCTCAGGAGCATCTCGGCGTACCCGTTGATGACGCAGAGCAGGTTGTTGAAGTCGTGGGCGATCCCGCCGGCCAGCTGGCCGACGGCCTCCATCTTCTGCGCCTGGAGGAACTGCGCTTCAAGGCGCTTGCGGTCGCTGACGTCCCGAATCACCCCGAGGACGGCGCGGGCCTTCCCCTGCCCGTCCCTGATCAGGGCGGCATTAATTTCGGCGTCGAGGACGCTGGCGTCCTTCCGCATTATGCGATACTCGACGTGGACCGTCCGCCCCGTCTCCAGGATGGCCTTCCAGTTGTCCACCCCCTTCTCACGGCTTTCTGGGGCGTGCAGGTCCTTCCGGTCGCGGCCGATCATCTCCGCGGCGTCGTAGCCGAAGGTCGCCAACGCCTGCCGGTTGGCCATGCGAACGCGGCCATCCAGGCCGAAGAGGATGATGGCGTCCGGGGAGGTTTCCACCAGGCCGCGGTACAGATCCTCGCTCTGCCGCAGGGCCTCTTCGGCCTGCCGGCGCTCCTCGACCTCACCCCGCAGGGCGGCGTTGGCCTCGGCCAGTTCCGCCGTCCGCTCGCGGATGCGGGCCTCCAAATCCACCTGCGCCCCCAATACCAGAGCGTTGTAGCGTTCGACCTCGGCGCGGGCCACCGCTAACTCCGCCCGGCTGGACCGCAGCTCCTTGCTGGCGCGGCCCACGTCCTCGCAGGTCGAGAGGAGGAGGTCGAGGATCTGTTTCCGATCCGAGGAGACGGCGAACGTCTTGCCCAGGAAGGTCACCTCCGCCCCGACCCGGCGCTTGCCGTCGGCTTGCCGGCTCCGGTTGGCGAAGATGTAGCGGAGGCGGCCGAGGAGGTCGTCGGGCCGGTAGGGCTTGGTGAGGTAGTTGTCGGCCCCGCATTCCAGACCCCGGAGGATGTCCAATGGGTCGTGGAGCGTCGTCAGCAGGACGACGGGAGTCCGGCCCTTGACCGGGTGGGCCTTGATCTTGCGGCAGAGGTCGTAGCCGGACAGGTCCGACAGGAGGACGCCGGTCAGGATCAGGTCGAAGTCCGAGGCGGCAAAGCGGTCGTAGCCCGTTTCGCCGTCGGGGACGACCTCGACCTCGAACCCCTCGGCCTCCAAGAGGATGCGGAGCTGTTCGGCCTGGGTGGGGCTGTCTTCCGCGACGAGAATGCGGGGCATGAGCTTTCCTTCCACCTCCGGCGGTGCGGTCGCGTGGGCCGGTTCTTGATGTGAATCGATGCCCATCACGTCACGGGCGCGGCTCCGGCCGAGGAGAGATCGAGCGAACCTTGCAATATCTCTTGCAAGATTATAGGAAGTTTGGACATTATAGGGAACCCCCGGCCCTTTTCCATCCCCTCCGGCGAAGCGTCTCACGCCGACCGGCCGGGATCGACGTCCCAAGCGGAGGGCGCCCGCTAGACACTTGTACCGCGCCTGGGGCGAACGCCGTCATGGCCAGGGTCTTCGGCTCGCCATCGCCCAGTCGGCTGGCGAACTCGCGGCCCAGGAACCAGTCGCCGGCGGGCCGGCGCGGCGAGGCGTGGCCGTTGTATCGGCGGCTGGCCGAGGGAACGTGGGACGGCGGGGAGACCTTGACCTACGGAAGCAGGCGCGGGCGCCGCTCGGCGAAGAATGATCGGAGGACGGCCGCCGGACGTTTCCGCGAAGATTTTGCGATCCGCTGTCCGCCCCGAGGCCGGGTTCCGCATTCCAGGGTAGAGGACGAAGTGAAGGGCCGCCAGGCCCGACAAACGCCATCCTAACCCTGGAGCCTCCCATGAAGAAGCTGTGCCTCTTGGCCGCCCTGGCCCTGACGACCCCGATCGCCGTCCCCGCCGCCGTCCCCGCCCCCGCCCGTGCCGCCGAGTCGGCGGCCCACAAGGAGTTCATCGAGTTCGTCGTCGGCCCTTCGGCGACGAACATTGCGCCTGCAAAAAGGCTGAGGAATTGCGCGACCGCGGCTTCCACACGGAAGTCTTCCGTGTCCACCGCCACGACTGGCAGGTTCGCGCCTGGCGGCGCGAATGAGCGTCGCGGAGAGGCAAGTCGCCCCGCGCGGCCGACGTTAAACTGGATTATAAGAAGGCGAAATGATTTCCTTTGCGGACGGCCCGGCGGATGCTATGCTGACCCTTCGATCGGCTCGTCGCGTCCCTCGATCCGCGCGGCGGCCGCACCCCGCCGCGCATCTCCGAGGGGATGATGAAATTCGTCTTCGCCATATGCCTCTTAACGACGCTCGCCTGCCCCACGCTGATCGCCGCGGGGCCTCCGGCCACGTCCGGCCCGGATCGGCCGATCTTCCAGGGAAAGCCGCGCGATTTCTGGGTCCGCCAACTCAAGGGCGATCCCCTCGGCCGCGATGAGGCGCTCGCCGTGCTGACCGACGCCGGCCCGGCGGCCTCGTCCGCCCTGGCCGCCCTGAAGGAACTACTCCGCGACCCGGCCGAAAGCGTCCGCGTCCGGGTGGCCGAAGCCCTCTGGGATCTGGACGGCAAGGCCGAAGAAGTCCTGCCCGTACTGGCCGACGGCCTCAAGGACGCCGACGTTCGCGTTCGCGGCCGCGCCCTGACGATCCTGGCGCGCCTCGGCCCCAAGGCGAAGGCCGCCCTGCCGGAATTGACGGCCGCGTTTCGAAAGATCCCGGCGTGCGCTTGTCGGCCCTGGGCGCCCTCGGCGTCGTCGGACCCGAGGCGAAGGCGGCCGAGCCGGTCCTGGTGGAGGCGCTGGGGAGCAAGGCGTTCGGCGTCCGATCCACCGCCATCCAGGTCCTGCCGCGCTTCCGGCTCGACGCGGCGGACCTGCCGGCCCTCGACGACGCCCTCAAGGACGACAACGCTTACGTCCGCGGCGTCGCGGCGGAGCTGCGCTGGCGCATCGATCGCAAGACCGGCGCGGCCGTGGACGCCCTCACGCCCCTGCTGGCCGACCGGACGGCCGGCGCGATGGCCTGGCAGGCGCTGGGGCGCCTCGCCGCCGCGGACAGGGTGGCGGTCCCGGCCGTCGCCGACCGCTTCAGCGACCCCGACGCCCCGACGCGGGCGCAGGCGCTCCGCGCCCTCGACAGGGCCGGCCCCAACGCCGCGGCCGCCATTCCCCAGTTAACGGAGGCGCTAAAGAGTGAAGACGCCGCGACCCGGCTCGCCGCGGCCCGGCTGCTGGCGCGCCTCGGGGCCGCGGCGACGGCGGCCGTCCCCGTCCTGGCGGAAGGGACAAAGGGGCCGCCCGATCTGGCCACGTTGGAGACCGTCGAGAGCCTGGGCCGTTACGGCAAGGAGGCGGCCCCGGCGGCCCCGGCGCTCCACGCCGTCTTGAACAGTCCCGACCTCCTGTTCCGGTCGGCGGCGGCCGAGGCGCTGGTCCGGATCGATCCCGCGAAAACGGCCGTCGCCGCCGCGGCGCTGCTCGACGGCCTGTCGATGCCGGCGCCGCGGCTGTCGCGGCTCATGGCCGCCGCCGTCCTTTGTCGGGTGGACCCGTCCGAACGCAGGGGCCTCGCGGTGCTGCGGGCCGGGCTGACGGACACCGACCCCGCCGTGCGCGCCGGCGCCTACCTGGTGTGTGGCGAGGCCGGCCCAACGGCCAAGGACCTTCTGCCGCTGCTCGAACGGGCGCTGGTGGACGAAACGGAGTATCTGCGCCTGGACGCGGCGACGGCGCTCTGGAAGGTGAGCGGCCGGCCGGAGAAGCCGGTCGCGGCGCTGGTGGACGGCCTGAAGGACCCGACTTACGCCATGGTACGGAGCCAGGCGGCGGCGCGCCTGGGCGCGATGGGCGCGGAGGCCAAGGCGGCGGCCCCCGCCCTGCGCGCGGCGCTCAAGGATCGCACCTCGCTCGTCCGTTTCGCGGCCGCCGAGGCGCTGCCCAAGGTCGATCCGGAGGCGGCGGCCAAGGCGAACATTCCCTGATAAAGAGATTTTCATCACCCGCAAAGGATTCTCTCCATGTTCCTACGTCTAAGCGCCGCGTTCGCGGCCGCCTGTCTGATAGCCGTACCTTCCCCGGCCGCCCGCGCCAACGCGCCGGCGTCTGCCCCGGCCGACCCCTACGGCGACCCCTTGCCGCCCGGCACCGTGGGCCGCCTCGGCACGATTCGGCTGCGTCACAACTGCGTCTCGCTCGCCTGGGCGCCCGACGGCAAGACGTTCGCCACGGTCGGCGGCGACGGCACGGTGCGCCTCTGGGACGCGACGAGCGGCAAGGAGGTTCGGCAGTTTCGCCAGACGGGCGTGTTTTACAATTCGGTCCTCTTCGAGCCGGACGGCAAGCGCCTGATCGCCGGCGGCACGGACGGCGGCCTGCACCTGCTGGACGCGGCGACGGGCCGCGAGGGCCGAACCCTCACGGCGGCGTCGCAGCAGATCACGGCCGTGGCCGTGCGGGCCGACGACGGGATGGTGGTCGCGCTCGGCGCCGACGGCGGGCTGCGCGTTTGGGATCCGACGACGGGCAAGATCGCCCGCCAGTCCGGCGCGGGGCCGGCCGGCGTCGCCTCCCAGCGGCGCACGGGCCTCTCGCCCGACGGACGGCGCTACGCCTCCTGGGGGCCGACCGACGCCTTGACGGTGCGCGACGACGAGGGCAAGGAGCTTTTTACCGCGCCGACGCAGTTCCGGGCGGTGGACGGCCTGGCCTTTTCACCGGACGGCAAGACGTTGGCCGTGTCGTCGATGATCGCCTCGCAAGTAGCCCTCTGGGACGCGGCGACGGGAAAGGAAATCCGCCGCCTCGACGGCATGCGCGTGCTGGGCCGCGCACTGGCCCTTTCGCCCGACGCCAAGTACCTGGCCGGCGTGGGCGCCGACGGGGCGGTTCGCGTCTGGGGCGCCGCCTCGGGCAAGGAGCTGCGCCAGTTCGAGCTGCCGCGCGGGATGCTGATCGGCTTGGTGACTTTCTCCGGGACGCCGCTGGCGTTTTCGCCGGACGGCAAGACGCTGGCCGCGGCCCAGGGACTGGCGGTCCACCTGTGGGACGTGGAAGGCAACAAGGACCTGCACGAGTTCGTCGGCCACAACGCCCCTATTGACGATCTGCAATTCACGCCCGACGGCCGCGGCGTCCTGACCTGCGGCAAGGACGGCGCGACCGGCCAATGGGACGCGGCGACGGGCAAGCTTCTCGCCTGGCGGACGCGGTCGGAGGGGGGCGGCCAGTTCGGGGCGGTCGCCGGGGCGGACGGCAAGTCGGTGTTGTTCTCCGTGCAGGGCGGGGTGGCCCGCTGGGACCTGGGCGCCGACAAGTCGACGGAGCGGCCGTTGGCGACCGGCGTACCCGGCTTCCCGACCGGCCTGACCCTGTCGGCCGACGGCAAGACGCTGGCGGGCATGGGTCAGGATCGCTTCATCTATGTATGGGACGCGCAAACGGGCAAGGAAAAGGCCAAGGTTCGGGTTGAACTGCCGTATCCCATCTCCTTCGCCCTGTCGGCCGACGGCTCCCTGTTGGCGATGAGCGCGCCGAACGCGGCGGCGCGGGTGTGGGACGTGGCGATCAACCGAGAGGTCCGTGTCTTGGACGCCGACCCGCCGCCGGGCGCCGCCGTGGCGCCGCCCGCGCCCTTCGCGCCGCCGGTGCGGTACCGTAGCGCGACCACGCTGCTCTTCTTCTCCCCGGACGGCCGGGCGGTGGTCACGGGGTCCGGGTGGGAACTGGTCGTCTGGGAGTTGGCGTCGGGGCGCGACCGCATGCGCGTGACGCGGCCCGGCGTTTCGATCGGCCGGATCGCCTTTTCGCGCGACGGCGGCCTCGCGGCCGTGGGCGCGACGACCGGGGAGGTGCGGCTGCTGGACGCGACGGACGGCTGGGAACTGGCCCGGTTCGCGGGCCACACCGGCGGCGTCACGGCCCTGACCTTCGCCCCGGACGGCAGGACGCTGGCAACGGCCGGCAACGACGGCCTGGCGATCCTTTGGGACGTAAAAGAGTGGGCCGGGAGGAAACCGCCGATCTCAGAGCTGTCGCCGGAGAAATTGGCCGACGCCTGGACCGGCCTCCTGGACGGCGACGCGGGCCGGGCGTACAAGGCGGTGCTGGCGCTGGCGGCGTCGCCGAAGGCCGCGGCGCCGTTCCTCAAGGGGCAGCTGGTCGGCGCCAAAGGCCCCGACGCGGAACGGATCGCCCGGCTCATCAAAGACCTGAACGACGACCAGTTCGACGTACGCGAGAACGCGGACAAGGAGCTGGACAAGATGGGTTCGGACGCCATGCCTGCCGTGCGCGCGGCGCTGGCGTCCGACCCGCCGCCCGAGTCGCGTCGGCGGCTGCAAGGGTTGCTCGACCGGCACAAGGAGGCCGCCGCCGTGTCGGAGGAGGTGCGCGGCGGCCGGGCCGTGGAGGCGTTGGAGCGTTCCGGGGCGCCGGAGGCGGCGGAGGCGCTGCGGGCGCTAGCCAAAGAGGCGTCCGAGTCCGCGGTGAAGGAGCAGGCCGTCGCGGCGCTTGGCCGCCTGATGCGAAAAGACGCCGCGCCATAATGGATACAAAAGAGCCGCGACCGTAAGGGAGCGCGTTGGCCTAGGAACCTTTCCCGCTCCCTTACGGTCGCGGATCCGACGGCCCTTCATGCTCCGCCGCCTTCGCTCGCGCCCGGTACTCCTTCACGCGCGCCGACCCCGGCTCCAGTCCCTCCAGCCGGGCGATCCACGGGCCGGCCTCGTCGGCCGCGTCGTGGCGCAGCAGGCCGTCGATCAAATAAGCCAGATATTCAGGATTTCGCCGATCCGAAGTGAGCACGCCGACAAGTTGCTCGCGCGCCTGCGGCCAGTCGCCCGCCGCGTCGTACATCCGCGCCTGCCGGAATTGCTCGTCTGGCGGAAGCGGCCCGAGCTTGCCCGCCTCCTCAAGAAGGCGCAGCGCCTGCTCGCGGCCCTCCGGCCGAGCGCCCAGCACGAACGCCCGCGCCCGCCGGAACGCGGCGGCGTCCTCGCCCGGCTTCGGCCCGGCGCCGAGCACGGCCGCAGCCTCGTCAACCTTCGCATCGCCGCCGTCGGCCGCCAGCACCATCGCCAGCTCGCGCCGCGCCCACGCCAGGTCCGCGGCCGACGCTTCGACCCCGGGACCCGGCAGCCGGCGCAGCAGCGACTCCGCCCGCCCGGCATGGTCCAACCGCAGATGGAAGGTCGCGGCGGCGATCAGCGTCGCCCCGTCGTCGGGCCGCCTGTTCACCGCCTCGCCGTAATACCGTTCCGCCAGGTCCAGCCGGCCTGCCGCTTCGTAGCACCGGGCCAGCGGCAGCGCGGCGTAACGCTCCGGCAGTTTGGCTTTCAGCCCCCCGACGACGGCTTCCGCCTCCCGGCGACGGTCGCGCCCCGCGAGGGATGCGGCCAGCGCCGCCGTGGCGTCCCAGCCGGCGTTCGGGAACGCCGCCGCCCGACGCAGTTCGTCCTCGCCGTCCGAAGGACGGCCCACCGCCGTCAATAGATTCCCTATCCAGATGTGATATGTATAGGTATCGTCGGCCGGGGCCGCCAGTCGGGCCAATTCCGCGGCGCGCCCGTCGTTATGGGTCTGCAGCGCGACTTCCGCGGCCCGCCGTGCCAGGGCGCCCCGCGGCGCCATTTGCTCCTGCAACTTCCGGAACACCCGATCGGCGTCGTCCCAGCGGCCGAGCGCCGTCAGCATTTGCGTCAGCGGCAGCGCCACGTCCAGTCGCCTCTCGCCAAGGTCGAACGCCCGCTGGTATCCGTCCCGCGCCGTGGCGGCGTCGCCCTCCAACTGTCCCAGCCGCCCCTGGAGGAGCGCGACCCGCGACCACTCCGGCCGCAGGCGGGCCACGTCGGCCAGCAGCGTCCGGGCTTCGTACAGCCCGCTTCGGTCGCCGCGGTAGGCGCGCGTGACCAGATAGGCCGCCCGGCCGTAGCGCTGCCACGCGCCGCCCTCGCCCTCCAACCGGGCCACGTCCGCCAGCACGGCGTTCACCAGGGCGTCGTCTTCGCTCGACAACGCCGCCTCCATCAACAACAGCCGGCCGCTCAGGTCGGTCGCGGGAGCCGAAGCCAAAAGCCGACAAAGGCGGTCGCCTTCCGACGCCTTGCCGATCCGGTAATACGTCTCCGCCAGCCGGCTCAATAGCAGGGTCCGCTCCTCCGGCGTGAAGCCGTCGAGACCCTTTTCCAGATCTTGCAAGGTCTTTTCGCCTTCCGCGCCGGCGCACGTCCGCAGTGCGGCCAGCCGAAATTCCACCCGGTCGCCCAACCGGCGCCGGGCGTTCGCCAGAAGGGAAGCCGCCTTGGCCGCGTCCCCGCGCTGGGCCGCGTCGAGGGCGAGGTTCGTCCAGGCGTCGGGCCGATCCGGGTGTTGGGACCAGGCCCGTTCCAGCACGGCCGTCGCCTCGCCGGGTTCGTCCCGCGCCCGCAGCGCCGCCGCCCGGAGCCGCGCGGCCTCTGGTGTAGGCCCGGCGCGGTCGAGGGCTTGGTCCACTTCCGGCCAGTCCCGCTGGTCCCGCGGCAACGCCTGATTGTGCAGCAAAAGCGCCCGGGCCAAAAGCGCCCACGCCGCCTCCGGGGCTTGCGGCAGCGCCGTCACGCCCCGCAGTTCGTCCAGCGCCTCGTCCGTTCGGCCCGCGTCCAGCAACGCCGCCCCCAGCGCGGCGCCGGCGGCCGCCGACGACGGCGCCAGGCCCACGGCCTGGCGCAGCGCGGCCAGGCGGCGGTCGCCGTCGCCGAGACGTTCGTAACACGTCGCGGCGCAAAGCAAGGTGCGCACGCCCTGATCCACGGACATAACGGATGTCTTCGCGTAATCCTCCAGCACCCGCGACGCCGTTTCCCAGCGGCCGCGGTACATGTCCAGGCGTGCGTCGAGGTAATCGGCCGTGCCGACCGCGCCACTCTCGCGGGCCTCGGCGGCCAACTCGTCCACGTCGCGCGTCCGCCCCTGTTGCAGCCGGGCTTCGGCCAGCAGGGTCAGCAGCCCCGACAGGTCCGGCGCCGGCTCGGAGTCTTTAAGGAGCTTCTTTCCCTCTTCCAGGCAGTCGGCGGCTTCGTCGGGCCGGTCGGTCCCCAGGTCGAGCGTGGCGAGGGCGAGACGTAGGCCGAGGTCTTTGGGGTACAGCCCCAGGCCGCGCCGGAGGGCCGTGCGGGCGTCGTCGGCGCGGCCGCGTCGGGCGGCGAGGTCGGCCGTCGTCAGCAGCGCGCGCGCGTCGTCCGGCGCCAGCTCCCGGGCGCGGGCGGCGTCCCGCTCGGCGTCGTCGAGGGAACCGTAGGCCACGCGGTAGGCGGCCCGGTCCAGGTAGGCGGCGGGGGCGCGGTCGTTGGCGGCGACGAGATCGTCCATGACCTGATCCGCCTCCGACGGCCGGTTGAGCGGGCCGCGCAAGAGGCGGGCCAGGCGCGTGTAAGCGTCGATCCGATCCGGGGCGTCGGCCACGGCGTCGCTGTACGAGGCCGCAGCCTTCTCCGCGTCGCCGAGCGCTTCCTGGCACTGTCCGAGAAGGTCGTTCAGCTCGCCGTCGCTGGGGCCGTCATGGATCAGCGCCTCCAGGTGCGTCCGCGCCCGGGCGAAGAAACCCTGTTGCATCGCCAGGTCGGCGGCGGCGCGGCGCACGGCCTTGCGCCCGGCGTCTCGTTCAAGGATCTTTTCGTATACCGATAGGAGTCGTTCGCGATCCGCGGCGGTGCGCGTCCGGGACGCCAGCAGGCGGCCGTAGCGGTCCAGCGCGTCCACGTCGTTCGGCGCGTAGATCAGGTAGCGCTTCAGGAACTCGACGGCCCGCCCGGGGGCTTGGTGGCCCTCCTCGGCGCGTCCGGCCTCGGCCAGCAGGGAGGCGGCCTCACGGCGGACCTGCCAGGCGTGGACGACGACCACGGCCGCGGCGCCGATCACGACGGCAGTCGTCAGCCCCAGCAAGAAGCGGTAGTTGAACCGTCGCATCATGGCGGGGCGGGCCTCCGAGATTGCGTCCGCGGTAGGGGACGAACGAGCCGGTCGGGGAAGGGGCATACAACGTCCGGACGTGGGAACTCTAACACATTCGGCCGCGGGAGGCGGGGAGTCGGCCGACTCCCCGCCTCCCGCGGCCGAATGTGAGCACTGCCCCTCGGGACTCAGGTGACAACCGCCGGTGCGGCCTGCTTCTTCCGGCGAAGGAACAGGAACAGGAACGGCAGTCCCAGCAGCGCCGACGCCAGCGAAGCCGGCTCCGGGACCACGTTGCCCGGCGTGCTCGTGGTGGTTTGCTGCTGTTGCTGTTGCTGCTGTTGGGCCTGTTGCTGCTGTTGGGCCTGTTGCTGCTGAACATTGATGGAGATAATGT
>Ga0182024_10016386_pt1 | contig 14060 bp, 14 predicted proteins | sample P32metaG_FD_120480 | JGI IMG/M metagenome (GOLD analysis project Ga0182024, IMG submission 120480) | Permafrost microbial communities from Stordalen Mire, Sweden - P3-2 metaG (Illumina Assembly) | ecosystem: Environmental > Terrestrial > Soil > Wetlands > Permafrost | place: Sweden: Stordalen... | reverse complement strand
TAGTTTGTTCAGAGTTTTGGAATTGGCGCGGGGGTGTTCGCTGATGAGGCGCAAGAGATAGAAATCTTCTTCGGGGGCTTGTTTGACGAGCTTTTCGAGCATGTCGGGCTTGGCGTCAGCGCTGAGCACCAGGCCGATTTTTTCGTCCCAAGCGGTGTTGATTTGATTGAGTTCGCGAGTGCGGGCGTGGATGAGCTCTTCGAGAATACGGCGCTCCTGTTGCATGCGAGCGATCTGGAGCGAGGTGCCCTCAAGAGAATCAAGAACGCGGAGGAGATGCTGGCGTTCGCCAAAAACGATTTGAGAAGTGCGGGTGATGCCGGGCTTGTCTTTTTCTTTGTGCTGTACCAAATCGGAACGTCGCATTCTTGGTGCTCCAGCCGAGCTAGTTGCCGGCGCTAAAGAACTGATTCAAGTGGAAATCAGCTGCGCGGCCCGGTGGATTTTTTGAATCCTGTCGCGGGCTGAGCAAATTATGGTATGTGGCGGCTGTAGGGTAAAGTTTGCTGCGGGGCTGTGTGCCCGATTTGCTACGGAGCGGTCGTGGTTCGGTCGGAGTCGCGTCGGGCAACTTCAGGCGCTGAAGCGCCCATCGGTCAGCGGCTGTGATGTCGCGGCCCACCTAGGTGGGCAGGCTGAAGCCGCGACCTACAAATCGCAAATTTGAGGAATGATGAACGCATTTTCAGAACACCGGGAAGAGCTGGAACGTTACGAGCAGATGTTTGGAGTGGAACGCGGGCGGCTGGCGGTTTCGCTAGACCGGCTGACGAATGCGTTGGTGCTTGTGGGGCAGCACGGGGTGTACTGCACTAGTAATCGAAATCCGATGGTGCCGGCGATGGACTTGCGGATTATTTCGACGGAGTTGACGCACGCTAAGGAATTGTTGCAATCGGTGATGGAAGAATTGCGCAAGAAGAAGGAAGCTGATGGCGTTAAGTAGTCAGCTTCCCTGCAATCACATCATCTCCGAGTCTCAATTCTTCTGAGTAGGTCCATAGCTTGCACAAGCGCCTGCTCGTATTTAATTGCGTCGAATGTGAAAGGGCCAATGGTTCTGTAAGCGTCTAAAGAAATCTTGTCTTCCTAAGTATTCTCGTAACCAAAGTCATTCCACGTAAAACTTTCGGCTTGTCTTTCGACGACCGCCGTTATCGCGCCGCACCCCAAATCTCCACACTCAGAGCAGATAAAAAGCGAACGCCTACCGTTTGGAAGGTCGGCTTTCTGATTCAACAGCAAGCGACTGATGGCGTTCGCGGTTTCCTTCTCGGCATATTGAGCACACAGAACCGAAACCATGTCAGGCTTCCGCAGTGTTTCCCAGAGCGATTGACCGTCGATGACACAGTCAAGAAAGTGCCGCTCCGATTTGGAAGTACCGTTTGGGTTTTGCACAGCCATACGCGTGAGAGTGCGAAGTTCGAGACGAGAATCCATATGGGAGCACTGAGCCGCTACGAGTATAAGTCTGATTTGTATAGTACCTTATCAGTATCAGTGCGATAGCGCACGGCTGACTATGGGGAGAAGAGGCGTAACCGGGACATTTCGTTCTGAGAATAGCGCTACGCGATGAGGAAGGGGTTGGTGTGGCGTTCTTTGGCTATGGTGGTGGCGGGGCCGTGGCCGGGGTAGACGATGGTGGCGTCGGGGAGTTGCAGGAGCTTGCTGCGCAGGGAGTCCATGATTCGGGGCATGGAGCCGCCCCATAAATCTGTGCGGCCGATGCTGCCGGCGAAAAGAGTGTCGCCGGCGAAGAGTTGCGGCGCGACTAGCGTTACGGTGCCTGCTTCCTGCGGGACATACAGGCAGACGCTGCCTGGAGTGTGGCCGGGGGTGTGGATGATGCGGGCTTGGTAATCACCCCAGCGGAGGGTGTCGCCTTCTTTCAGCAAGTTGTCGATGCTGGTGATTTCGGGCGCTGCTACGCCTAGAAACGCGGCTTGCATTTCCATGGCTTGATAGAGCGGCAAATCTTCCTGGTGCATGAGGACCGGGGCGCCGGTGAGTTGATGCAATTTGCTGAGGCCGCCGACGTGGTCAATGTGCGCGTGAGTGCTGACGATGGCTTTCACGGTGAGATGGTGGCGGGCGAGTAAATCCGTGATGCGGGTTACTTCATCGCCGGGATCGATGACGAGGGCTTCGAGCGTGAGCGGATCGCCAATGATGGTGCAATTGCATTGCAGCATGCCTACGGGGATGGTGATGTGGATCAGTTCGCGGCGTGCCGTTTCCTTGGCTTTGGCAGGTTGTGATTCGGTCATCTGATTTTTCTCAACTGATCGAGTATAGCATTTGATAAGTTGGGCTTTTTTGCGTTGCGCAGAGCGTGTATCAGCGGTTTGCTAAACTGTGGGTGAGGCTGTGGAGCTTGAGTAAGGAAATGGTGATGCAGAACGCTGGAGCAACAATCGAGACACCGCTGGCGGGGGTGCATCGACGCGCGGGCGCGAAGATGGGGGTGTGGTTCGGTTGCGCACTGCCTGATGATTTTGGGGATGCGCGGGAGGAGCAGCGGTTTGCGAACGAGAGTGTGGCGCTGATCGACAAGAATTACCGGGCGTACTTCACGTTTACCGGGCCTGATCGGGTGCGGTATTTGAACGCGATTCTTACTAACAATATTAAGGATCTGGCGAATGGACAGGGCGTTGTGTCTCTTTTGCTGAATGCGCAGGGGCGGATCCTGGCGGAAATTGAAACGTTTGCTGAAGGGGAAAAGCTTTTTTGTATTTCTTATTTGATGATTCGAGAACGGCTGGCGGAAGTGCTGGAGAAATACATCATCATGGATGACGTTACGTTCAGCGATGATGCGGGGAAATTGGGGACGCTGGCGGTGGAAGGGCCGCGGGCGGCGGAGGTGGTGAAGGAACTTACGGGTGTGGATTTAGATTCTTTGCCGCAGCTTGGTTGGGCGGACGTCACGGTGAGTGCGCGTACGAGTGAGGGGGCGACCGCGGGCAAAACAAGTTCTGAGAATTCTGAAGCAGCAATTCCCTGCCGGGTGGTGAGGCGTTTTGCCGGCGGCGAATTTATTGTGGAGCACGACAGGCTGGAGGCGCTTTGGGATGTTCTTTTGCAAGCAACGCGACGCCACGGCGGCGGGCCGATGGGATATACGGCGCTGAGCGCGCAGCGACTGGTGCAGGGAGTGCCGTGGTTTGGCTATGACTTTGGGGAAAAGCAAATTCCGCACGAAGCGGGATTGGAGTCGAGCCATATCAGCTACACGAAGGGTTGCTACACCGGTCAGGAAATAGTGGAGCGGGTGCGGTCGCGCGGGCAGGTGAACAGGCGGCGGGTGGAGTTGTTGTTCGCTGGGGACGGCGTACCGGAAAACGGCACAGAGCTTACTGTGGATGGGAAGGCGGTTGGATTCGTTACGCGTGCTGCGCGATCGTGGTATCCGCCTGGTGTTTTGGGGATGGGTTATTTGAGTAAGGAGCATCGTGGCGTTGGCGCTAAGGTGCAGTGGAGCGGTGGCAGCGCGACGGTTGTGGAATTGGGGGACGCGTTGCATCGCTGAGTTTAAAAACTTTTTCTGGCGCGGCGGAAAAGCTGGCGAGTCTAAACGCGGCGGTCGGTCGCGATTTTTTGGCGCTCGAAAAGCAGGCGCAACAAACCGTTGAGACGGCCACGGTCGTCGGCGTTCATGGCGGTAAACTCGATGGCCATTCCCTTGGCGGGGGCGACCCAGCGGACCACCCCTCGAGCGCGCACTGCACCGATTCCGGTCGATAGGACGAGTTTGACGAGGCTTTGTTGCGGGGGCGGATCAGGAGTGCGGATAAAAAGTCCGCCTAAGGCAATATCTCCGACGCGGGAGACCGAGCGTTTTGTTCCTAGTTGCCAACCGACAAGCGTGCCGTTGGGAGCTTTGACGCGCGGGTAACGCCGTGTAGCTTCGGTATTCGCCATTCCCCAAGCCCGATCCATGGCGTGACGCAGAGCGTTGCGTTAGCGGCAGCGCGGAAGTGCGTCAATCCAAATTTAAAGCGCGCTTGAAGGAACCCGTTTCCGCATCGATCTTTTTTTGCAGCTGCAGAATCGAGTACAAGAGCGCTTCCGGGCGGGGGGGACACCCTGGAACGTAGACATCCACTGGAATAACCTGATTGCAACCTTGCACGATGGCGTAATTATTGAAGACGCCGCCAGAAGTGGCGCAGGCGCCCATGGAGATGACCCATTTGGGCTCGGGCATTTGATCGTAGAGGCGGCGAATGACGGGGGCCATTTTTTGCGAGAGGCGGCCGGCGACGATCATCAAGTCGGCTTGACGCGGGGACGGGCGAAAAACTTCCGCGCCGAAACGAGCGACGTCGAAGCGCGCAGCGGCCATGGACATCATTTCGATCGCGCAGCAAGCGAGGCCGAAGCCAAGCGGCCAGATGGAACTTCTGCGCGCCCAGTTTACGGCTTTGTCGAGCTGCGCGAAGATTACGCCTTCGTCTTCGAGTAGCTTGCCAAAGTCGTCGGGCTTGGTGAGGGTTACGCCTTGACCGAGAGATACGCTCATGTGACCTCGTGCCAATTATATTCGCATATTTCTACCGACGGCGACAAATTGCGGTTCGATGTGCAAGTCTGAGGAGCTAATAAAAGGAAGCGGCTGGATTGATTTTGCGTCAATCCAGCCGCTCACCACAGAGCATTCCTGAAGCACTCCGTGTCAAAACAATTCGGCCGTGGAACCCGGTCGAGTTGTTGGCTATTGCGGGAGTGGTGCGGTGCAGCCCACGGTTTGCGAGACGTTTGCCGAGGTCAGAACGTTGGTGTCGGGGTAGCTGTAAGCCTTGCTGATAGCGGTGGAGGGTGTGACGCCCGCGAACCACTGCAAGAGCGCCTCGTTCTGCGGGTGATAGGTTTTGCCATCCAAGACGATGGGATACACCGAGTTCGGGAGCCCCTCAATAACGTCGCCGGTTTCCAGGTTGTTCTGGCAATTGCCATTGGGCGAAAGCCACCAGGGAGTCGCGTTGTTAACAAAGGGGTCATTGAAGGTCTCGGCCATTTCGTGACTGAGAGCGGTGATGTCGGTGAAGGTCGGGCCAAAAAGGCCCGGGGAAATCCAGCTGGAATAATTCAGCACGTACCGCTTTTCGCGGAAACCGTTGCTCGCGCCGCCTGGCTCCAGGTCGTAGCTGTGGAAGCCGAGGACGCAGCAGTTACCGGGAACGCCAAAATAGAGAAAGGCGTTAGGAAAGAGGAAAGAGGAAATGTCGGCGGTGTGAACGTCTCCGGCATTCTCAGCAGCACCAACAGGAGTGGTTGTGTCTGTGGCCGTGGCTGGAAAAAGGGCATTCACGAAAGTGTTGTAGTCGATCAGCACGTAGGCGCAGCAAGTGCCATCAGCGTTAAGAGAGAAAAAGTACGTTCCTTTGAGCAGGACCATCGTCCTGGGAGTCGCGACACGGGGCTTCAAAAGGGTGTGCCACTGGTCGTCGGCTTTTTGAATGAACTCGGCACGCTGAATAGCGTCGGTGAACTGCGTAGGTTCATCACTGGAACTATAAAAGCTGTCAGAGAAGACCGGTGAGCTTAACACTGGCTTTACGTACTGGGTCGCGTCGGAATACAGACGCTTTCCGGCGACGTAGCGCACCGTGCCGTCAGCGTTCCGCAAGTCAAGATTGACTGGGACCACCGGAGCACCGATGACTGCGGACTCACCGTTTGGATCGTTTCCCTGGCCACCATTTCCCTGGCCCTGATTCCCCTGGGTAAAAGGGGAGTTACCGACCATGGTGTAGTCCCAAGTAAACTGCAGATTCCCGTTGCTGTCGACTCCCGGGTAGTAGAAGTAACTGCTCCAATTTACGACGGAATCGATGCCGAGGAGACTTCCATTCGAACGGTTTCCTAATTTGCCACCTCCCGCTGCATTAGAACCTACTTGCAGCGTGTGAGGATTCGCGCTGAGCGTGAAGCTCAGTGGAAGTTGATCATCTTGCATGCTTCCCTGTGCGAAAGCACACACAGGCAAGGCGACACACAGAAGTACAGCGAATACAAAATTGCGCATCTATCCTCCGAGGATCTACTTATCTTTTGTCCGATGGGACCATCGGAATTATTCCCGGGAGAGTTCCACTTCGAGAAGGAATCGACCGGGCGGACAGACTATAAGGAACCCTTACCAAAGATACAAGAAAGATTATGCAATGCACGTGATCGCGAAGCTTTAGGAGGCTAAAGGTGACTTGAGGCGGTCCTGTGTCTCCTAGGCCTATTAAAAGAGATCAGGGGCCACGAAGTCAGTGGTTTATAGCCTGAGAGCCACCTGAGCGTGGCTCTCTTTTTTTGCGATTTTTTCAGACTCTCATCCGTTTTGTTCTTTGGATTGCGAGGCTCCCACTGTCAGAACGACTTTGCCGAATTGGTCGCCGGATTCTAGGTAGCGGTGGGCGTCGGCGCAGGAGGCTAGGGGGAAGGTGCGGTCGATTACGGGTTTCAGATGGCCGGAGGCAACGAGTTTCATGACGGTGGCTAATTCGGATTTGGCGCCCATGTAGGAGCCGAGCAGGGAGAGTTGGCGGGTGAAGAGGAAGCGGAGATCGATTTTAGCGTCGTAGCCGGTGGTTGCGCCGCAGGTGATGAGGCGGCCGCCGACGGCGAGGCTGGCGACGCTGTCGTCCCAGGTGGCGATGCCGACATGTTCGAAGACGACGTCGACTCCGCGCTTGTTGGTGATGCGGCGGACTTCGTCGCGGATCTTTTGCGTTTTGTGGTTGATGACATGGTGGGCGCCGAGTTGTTTGGCTTTTTCCAGCTTGTCGTCGTTGCCTGCGGTGGCGATGATGCGCGCGCCGAAGAGTGCGGCGATTTGGATGGCGGCACTGCCGACTCCGCTGCCTGCGCCTAAGATCAAGACATCTTCGCCGGGTTGGAGTTGCGCGCGGGTGAGGAGCATGTGCCAGGCGGTTTGGAATACCAGCGGGATGGAGGCGGCTTGCTCCCAGGTGAGATTTTCAGGGTAGGGCGTGCAGTTTACTTCCGGGCATTTTACGAATTCGGCGCAGCCGCCGTCGATCATGTAGCCGAGATTTGAGAATTGGCGGCAGCAGTTGTCGCGACCGGCCAGGCATGCGGCGCATTTGCCGCAGGAGACTCCAGGGGCGAGGACAACTTTTTGGCCGACTTTCACGGTGGTTACGTCGGCGCCGATCTCGGCGATTTCGCCAGCGATGTCGCTGCCGGGGATGTGTGGGAGCGGGATTGGGACACCTGGCAGGCCGCCGCGAACCCAGAGATCAAGGTGATTTAGAGCGCAAGCACGCACGCGCACAAGTACTTCGTTGGCGCGGATGGATGGCTTGGAGGCGTCCGTGTATTCGAGGACTTCTGGTCCACCGTGTTTACGGAAGAGGATGGCTTTCATGCGGCTCCTGAAACTGGATGCGAATCGCAAGGTAACATTGCGGTAGCTGAGTGTCCATCACGAGGAAGCAGGCTCAACTAGAAGTTGATAGCCGGGGCGAAATGGCATAGTTTTGCGCCCATTCAACTCGGTCGCCTACCAGACACCTGATTTCACCTCTACGGTGAACGCGGTTGATCAGGAATTGACAAAGTATCTGGAATTCTTTCTGGAAGTTTCGGTAATCACACGCTACATTTCTGGACAGGAGCAATGGGCTACTCGCTTTCTTCTACACCTAGCAAGGTATCTGTTGTTATAGCGCGTCGCTTGAACCTCGCGTTTTTGCTTTTTTTCCCAGCCTGGGTGGTCGGGTGGACGGCCTTGCTGTTAAAGGGTCTGGGACAACCCCCATCAATAGTTGGAATTATCTTGTTTGGCCTCGTAACCGGTCTTCTCGCGTACGCGTGGCTCTGGAATCTTTGCGGAAAGGAAGAGTTGGAGTTTACCGCCTGTGTACTCACCTGGAAGCGAACTCTATTGGGGATTTCTCGCAATCGCGATTTTCGGATGAATAGAATTGACAACCCTCATTTTGAGAACTCTCAGAGCAGGGGAAAATCACGCATACCCAGCGGCATTGGCTTTTCGTATGAGGGCAAGCAACTCAGGATCGGCGACCACCTAACCCAGCGTGACGCGAAAGAAATCGTTGCAGCCGCAATTCGGCAACTGCCTGAGCTTGGTAAATGCTGGGGCAGTTACACAGAAGGTTTGCGTGAGTTGAACGAGGACATGAGCCTCAACCTCAGATAGCGGATGCGGGAAGTGCGGCAATTCAATCTTAAAAAAGGCAACTCCCGGTAAAGTCGCGTACTCGGAAAACTGTCCCATCACACCATAAGGTCGCGTTGACAGAGTGTCGGGCGGGACTTAGGCTCTAAGTGATGACTGACCTATTTGAAGAAATAGTCAGGATGCGGCGGGCGGGGGCGCGTGGGGCGTTGGCTACCATTGTGCATACCAATGGGTCGATACCCAGCTATGAGAGTTCGCGGATGCTGGTGCGCGAGGATGGGTCCATCGCGGGGACAATTGGCGGCGGGTGCGTGGAGGCGGACGTTTGGGCGGCGGCCAAGGAAGTGATGCAGAAAGAATTGCCGCGGAAGATGGTTTTCAATTTGAACCATGAGGCCAGCTACGACAGCGGGTTGATTTGCGGGGGGACGCTGGAAATATTTGTGGAGCCGATATTGCCGCAGCCAGTGGTGTATTTGTTTGGCGGCGGACATGTGTCGATCGCGGTGGCGAATGCGGCGAGCGCGGCGGGATTTGGTATTGCGGTGGTGGATGATCGCGAGGCGTTCGCGAATATGCAGCGGTTTCCGATGGCGCAGGCGGTGCACACCAGTTACGCGGAAGCGTTTGAAAAGATTCGGCCGAATGCGAGCAGCTATTTGATTATTGTTACGCGCGGGCACAAGGAAGATATGCGGGTGCTGGCGTGGGCGGTGCGGACTGAGGCGCGCTACGTGGGGATGATTGGCAGCAAGCGCAAAGTGCTGTCGGTGTACAAGGCGCTGGAGAACGAGGGCTACCGGGCGGGAGAATTTGCGCGCGTGTATGCGCCGATGGGGTTGGATATTGGGGCGCTGTCTCCCGAGGAGATTGCGGTGAGTGTGGTGGCGGAGTTGATTGCTGTGCGGCGAAATGCGGGAGCGGCTGCTGCTCATAAGAAATTGAATTATGAAGCGCGTGCGGCTTTGAGCGAGCGTTAAGCGCGCCGCTATGCTGGCGGCCGTAATTTTATCGGGCGGTGCGTCGCGCCGCATGAGTAGTCCTAAGGCACTTCTTCCCTACCAAGGCGGGACATTTCTTGAACATTTATTGAAGGTTACGGATCATCCGCGCATTGGATGGCGACGGGTGGTGCTGGGTGCGGACGCGGCGGCGATCGCTGAGAGCGTTGAGCTGCCGGCGGACGAAGTGGTTATCAACGAGAATTGGAAAGATGGGCAACTGAGTTCTATTCAGGCTGGGGTGCGGAGCTTGCCAGTCGGGTCGGATGGGATGCTGCTTTGTTTGATTGATCATCCTTTAATTAGTCGCGAACTGGTGGGCGCGTTGGTGGAGCGTTTTTATGAGTCGGGGAAAGCTGTTGTGTTGCCAGTTTACAAAGGGCGGCGCGGGCATCCGGTGATTTTTGCTTCGCGGCTGTATGAGGAATTGTTGAATGCGCCGCTGGAAACCGGGGCACGGGCGGTGGTGTGGGCGCACCGCGAGGAAGTTTGCGAGATGGAAACGAACGAGGAAGGTTGCGTATTGAATTTGAATGATCCGGATGCTTTGGCGAGGATTCGCGAACGGGATTAATGAGATTTTAATTTGGCCAACAATTGCGTGAGGGCGTCGGTGGCTAATTGCGCGGCGTGCAGGGTGGCGGGGGGTAAGCCGCCTAGTTGGTTGGAAAGATATTCGGCGTTGATGTGCGCGGCTTCGGAGATGGTTTTGTTTTTTAGCTCCACGGTGAGAAGAGATGCGCAGGCGATAGCCGTTGTGCAGCCTTGACAGAGGAAGCGGGCTTCGGCGATGCGGTTGGTTGGGGGTTCGAGGCGCGCGGCGAGATAGAGGATGTCGCCGCAGACGGGGTTGGTGACGTCGACGCTCGCGGTGGCGTTGGGAAGTTTGCCTGCGTTGCGCGGGGATTGGAAATGATCGAGGACCGCGTCGCTGAGCATGATTTGAGTATCCCAAGGGCGGATGGATCGGGCAATGGATGGATGCTGGGTGGAGTGAAGAAGGTTTGAAGATTTCATGATTGTGGTGGCGGCGGTGATTGAGCGCGGGGATCGGAGGATTTTGATCGGGCAGCGGAGGCGTGGGGATACTTCGCCGCTGAAATGGGAATTTCCTGGCGGGAAGATTGAGGCGGATGAGGAGCCGGAAGCGGCGCTGGCGCGGGAGTTGTGGGAGGAGTTGGGGGCGAGGTTGGTGCGCTGCGTGGAGATGGGGCGGGTGCGGCATGTTTACGCGAACAGTTTGAATCCGGTAGAGATTCGGTTTTATGCCGCGGAGATTGCGGAGGAGAATGTTGAGCCGAAGTGTTTTGAGCAGATTGCCTGGGTGTTACCTAGGGAGTTGGGGGATTACGATTTTTTGGATGCGAATCGGGGGTTGATTGCGCAGCTGGCTACGGGAAAAGTGAAAGCGGCGGAATTGTTGCGGAATACTAGAACTTCAAATTGACAGGTTTTTCAACTTACGAAATTAATGAATCGAGCGATTCTGATTCTTTTTTGCTCCTCAGATAATTCAAAAACAAATAAAGTCAAAAACCCCACCCTTGCAAAAAACGCAAGGATGGGGCACCCTCCGCACTTTTGTGGTTTTTAATTTTCGACGAACGTTGCCGTCTGGATGATTATGACAACGCGACTAGGAGATTACGGGGTTTAGTTTTTCGGGGTCGATTCCCAGGTCTTTGATGGCTTGGTCGATTAGTTTGCGGTCGATTTTTCCGTCGATGAAGAGTTCGTGCAGGGTTGCCAGCGTGATGAAACGGGCGTCGACTTCGAAGAATTCGCGGAGCGAGGCGCGGCCTTCGCTGCGGCCGAAGCCGTCGGTGCCCAAGGAGGCGAGGCGGCGCGGGAGCCACTTGCTGATCATGTTGGGAAGGGTCTTCAAGTAGTCGGAGGCGGCGACCAAGACGCCGGGAGCGTCGCCTAAGGTGCTGGTGACGTACGGGACGCGCTGCTTCTCGCCCGGGTGCAGACGATTCCAGCGATCGGTCTCGTTGCCGTCGACGTAAAGCTGCTTATAGCTGGTGACGCTCCAGACGTCGGCGGCGACACCGTATTTTGTTTCCAGAATTTCCTGAGCTTGGAGAACTTCGCGAAGGATGGCGCCGCTGCCGAAAAGTTGGGCGCGCAGCTTGGACTTTTTATTTTCGGAAGCGCGGAAGCGGTACATGCCGTTAAGGATGCCTTCTTTGACGTCGCCGGGCATGGCGGGCATGGCGTACTGCTCGTTCATGACAGTGATGTAGTAGAAAATATTTTCGCCGTCTTTGTACATGCGGCGAATGCCGTCTTGAATAATGACGGCGATTTCGTAGGCGAAGGCGGGATCGTATGCGCGCAGATTTGGGACGGATAACGCGAGGACGTGGCTGTTTCCGTCCTGGTGCTGCAAACCTTCTCCCGCCAGTGTGGTGCGGCCAGCGGTTCCACCGAGGAGGAAACCGCGCGTACGCATATCAGCGGCGGCCCAGATGAAATCGGCGATGCGCTGGAAACCGAACATGGAGTAATAAATAAAAAATGGAATGGTGTTGATGCCGTGGGTGGCGTAGGCCGATCCGGCCGCGATGAAAGAAGCCATGGAGCCGGCCTCGGTAATTCCCTCTTCAAGGATTTGGCCGTCCTTCGCTTCTTTGTAATACAGAAGAGTGTTGACGTCGACGGGTTCGTAGCGTTGACCTACGCTGGAGTAAATGCCTACGGTGCGGAATAGCGATTCCATGCCGAAGGTGCGGGCTTCGTCGGGGACGATGGGGACTACCAGTTTGCCGATTTCGGAATCCTTGAGCATTTTGCGCAGCATGCCGACGAAGGCCATGGTGGTGGAAACTTCGCGGCCGTCGCTGCCTTCGAGAAATTCATTGAAGAGTTCGTCGTGATCAGCGGCGAGGGGTTTAGAGCGCACGCTGCGTTGCGGAACATAGCCGCCCAAGGCTTTCCGTCGCGCGCGAATATATTGGATTTCATCGCTGTTTTCGGGCGGGCGATAAAAAGGAACTTCGACGCAGTCGTCGTCGTTGAGCGGAACGGCGAAGCGCGAACGGAAGACGCGCAGCTCGTCTTCGTTTAGTTTTTTCTGCTGGTGGGTGACGTTTTTGCCTTCGCCGGCTTCGCCGAGACCATATCCTTTTATGGTGCGGGCGAGGATGACGGTCGGGGCACCTTTGTGTTCCGTGGCGGCTTTGTAGGCGGCGTAAACTTTGCGCGGATCGTGGCCGCCGAGGCGCAAGCGGCGCAAGGCGTCGTCGGAGAAGGGCTCGACCAGTTTCAGCAGACGCGGATCGGAACCGAAGAAATGCTGGCGCACGTACGCGCCGGATTCCACGACAAGCTTCTGGTATTCGCCGTCGACCAGTTCGCCCATGCGCTTGACGAGCAGGCCTTCGGTGTCGCGATCGAGAATGGGATCCCACTCGCTGCCCCAGAAAACCTTGATGACGTTCCAACGCGCGCCGCGGAAGGCGGATTCGAGTTCCTGAATAATTTGACCGTTGCCGCGGACGGGGCCGTCGAGGCGTTGCAGGTTGCAATTGATGACGAATATCAGGTTGTCGAGTTTTTCGCGGGAGGCCAGAGTGATGGCGCCGAGGGATTCGGGCTCATCGGTTTCGCCATCGCCGAGGAAGGCCCAGACTTTGGCGTCGGAGACGGGTTTCAGGCCGCGATCTTCGAGATAGCGGTTGTAACGTGCCTGGTAGATGGCCATCAGCGGGCTCAAGCCCATGGAGACGGTGGGAAATTCCCAGAAATCAGGCATGAGCCAGGGATGCGGATACGAAGAAAGGCCGCCTCCGGGTTTTAGTTCGCGGCGAAAATTTTCGAGTTGCTGGGCGGAGAGACGGCCTTCAAGGAAGGCGCGCGCGTACATGCCCGGCGAAGCGTGGCCCTGGAAGTACACGGTGTCGCCTTCGAATTCGTCGGTGCGGCCGCGGAAGAAATGGTTGAAGCCGACTTCGTAGAGCGTGGCGGCGGAAGCGAAGGTGGAGATGTGGCCGCCGATATTGTGCTCAACGCGATTGGCGCGCACGACCATGGCGAGCGCGTTCCAGCGGACGAGGCTCTTGATGCGGCGCTCGAGTTCCTGGTCGCCGGGATAGCGAGGCTCTAGGCGATGGGGGATGGTGTTGGCGTAGGGAGTGTTGGCGGTAAAGGGTAAGTCGATGCCGTTGACGGTGGCGTGGGCGCGGAGGCGTTCGAGAATTTCGGTGGCTACTTCCGCGCCGCTGGATTCGAGGACGGCGTCAAGCGATTCAAGCCATTCCTGAATTTCAACGTCGTCGACGCCGTGAGGCTGCTGCGTAGGGGCCGGGGCCTGCGCCTCGTCGGGCTGCGCAAAGGTTTCGTTTGGGTGAGTGAAGATTTCGTTGTCCATAACCGGGCTGCCCTTCTTTTGAAAAATAGGAAGCGCGAAGTGCGAGCGCTAAAGACTTATACGTGCGATAAGGAGAATAGAATACACCCTCCGGGCGAATTTTTGCTGGGCACAAAGGCGGGCGAATAAAAATTCCGGGCTAAAGAGTGCGACCGCCGTCGAGGAGCAGAACTTCGCCGGTGATGAATGGCGAGTTGATGAGGAAGGAGATGGCGGAGGTGACGTCATCGGTTGTGCCGGTGCGCTGGAGTGGAGCGCGCTTGATAAAGTCGGCTGCTAAATCTGGCGGGTCGCCCGGCATGGTGATGGTTCCCGGAGCGATGGCGTTGACGCGGATTTCTGGAGCGAGCGCTTTGGCGAGGACGCGTGTGAGCATGGTGACGCCGGCTTTGGAGACGCTGTGGGGGATGTAGCCGGTCCAGCCGAGGAAACCGGCGACGTCGGAAAGATTGATGATGACGCCGTTGTTTTTTTTGAGTAGGGGGGCGGCGGCTTGGGAACAGAAAAATGGGGCTTT
>Ga0182024_10016385_pt1 | contig 14060 bp, 14 predicted proteins | sample P32metaG_FD_120480 | JGI IMG/M metagenome (GOLD analysis project Ga0182024, IMG submission 120480) | Permafrost microbial communities from Stordalen Mire, Sweden - P3-2 metaG (Illumina Assembly) | ecosystem: Environmental > Terrestrial > Soil > Wetlands > Permafrost | place: Sweden: Stordalen... | reverse complement strand
GGCGTCGGCTTGAAGTCGTCGGGATGCACTCGGTATCTAGCGAGCAGCTTGTAGAAGTCGGTGCGTGTTCGCTTGGCGATGCGCGCGGCCTGGGTCACATTTCCCGAGGTCCGCTGTAAATTGCCCGCAAGATATTCGCGGGCGAATGCGTTACGCGCTTCGTCGTACGTAGGTATCTCGCCCCGGCCTTCCGGGGTCGTCGACCGGACGATCTCCAGCGCAACTTTTTGCTTCACCAAGTCGAACAATTGTCTCACACGGGCCGGCCAATCGGTCGTCGCCAGTCGCTCGATGGCCTGGGGCGTGTATATCGCCTCTTGCCCGCCGGGCTCCTTCGCCTGGGCGAGGAAATCCGATACCAGAAGCGGCAGGTCCTCTCTGCGCCGCCCCAGCGGCGGCATCTCGATCGGCAGCACGCCGATTCGCTCACAAAGCTCCCGCGAGAACTGACCCGTTTCCACCGCGGCTCTGAGATCTTGCGAGGTCGTGCAGATCAGGCGCACGTCGGCCTTGGCGGCGTCCCGAATATGGCGCGGTGCTGTCGGCTCGAGTTCCTTGCGCAAAACGCGCAGTAGCGCAAGCTGCAGGCTCGCCGAGAATTCCCCCACCTCCTCGAGCATCAGCGTGCCTCCGTTGGCACGCTCGAACGCCCCGAAAAGCTCGGCTTCCGGGTCGGCGCCGGTCGTCGCCTTGCCTGAGACCGCGACGAACGGCTTGTCCCGCCGCGAGCTCGCCGCATGGATTGAGCGTGCCAGGAGCTCCTTTCCGCTGCCATACGCGCCCGTCAAGAGCAGCGGCATCTCGCTGCCCGCCGCTCGATTCGCGATGGCCATCCGGCCCTCCCTGAGCCGGCTGCGCGCGGCGATCTGGTCTCGCCAGTCGCCATCCGACGGAGGGAGATTCGACGCCGCAGTCGCCCGCTCCACGTGCCCCAACAATTCGTGTTTACCTACCGGTTTGACGAGGAAGCTGAATGCCCCGCCCTGAGTCGCCTGCACGGCCTCGGATATGGTTGCATGGGTGGTCAGGATGATGACTGTGATCCGTGGCCAGCGGCTCTGAAGCTCCTTGAGCAGCGCCAGACCGTCCACATCGGCCAAACGCAGCTCGGAGATCACTAGATGGGGGCGGATCCGTGCGCAGGCATCCAAGGCCATCAGGCCGCTTTCCGCGGTATCCACCGCATAGCCCGCATTGCTCAGATGAGCAGTTATGATGCGGCGCCGCGACGGGTCCTGATCGACCACCAATACCTTGCGCTTCGGCGGGTGCGATTGTCCGGATGGCTCGGGATCAGCTTCCTTTTCCCGTGGAATGAGGCCGAAACCCAACGAGAGGGGGCTAGAAGAAGGATGTTTCATACGCTGGCTTTATCCTACGCCGAATGAAAGATCGTTCAATTCCATGGGCACGGTTCGTATTTGTAAATAGCCTCGACCCTTGGCTAGGATTATCCAACGACGCCGGCTTGGCCGTGACGCCGTTCACAACCGAGGATGCGAGTTGATTGAGTTCAGCCAATCCCGTTCAAATCACCCAAGATCTGCCGCGTAAGAGCGAGCTTGGGAGCGGCCAGATTTTCGCGCAGGTGCGCGACACTAGAGGTTCCGGGGATCAGCAAGATGTTCGGCGCGCGCTCCAGGAGCCAGGCGAGCGCGACCTGCATTGGGGTGGCCTCAAGCCGTTTTGCAACGTCCGACAGCGTGGACGACTGCAGCGGCGTGAATCCCCCGAGCGGGAAGAACGGGACATAGGCGATTCCCTGGGCCGCCAGGTCATCGATCAGGGCATCGTCGGCCCGGTGCGCCAGGTTGTAGTAATTCTGCACGCAGACGATCTCGCAGATCCGCCGCCCATCCGCGATTTGCTTGGGCGTGACGTTGCTCAGCCCGACATGACGTACCAAGCCCTTTCGCTGCAAGTCGGCAAGGACCGCTAGCGGCGCCTCGAGCGATCCTTCCCCGGGTTGATGTATATCGAACATGGCTCTCAGATTGACGACCTCGAGGACATCCAGGCCGAGATTGCGCAGATTGTCGTGGACCGCCTGAGTCAATTCTTCACGCGAGAAGGCCGGATTCCATGATCCATCTGCGCCGCGTCGGGCGCCGAGCTTGGTGACGATGACCAAGCCCTTCGGGTAGGGATGAAGCGCCTCGCGGATGATCCGATTGGTGACGTGCGGCCCGTAGAAGTCGGCAGTGTCGATGTGATTCACGCCGCTGGCAACCGCCTCGCGCAGGACGGTGAGCGCTGCGGCAGGTTCTTTCGGGGGACCAAACACCCCCGGGCCCGCCAGCTGCATGGCGCCATAGCCGAGGCGGCTCACGTGCTGGTTGCCGAGTTGGTAAGTATCGGACTTATCGTTGCCGGGCATGCTTTAAGCTCCTGTGAATTGGCTATGACTTCAAACCGGCCGCCCGAGGGCTATCCAGACCATGGCAGTCGCGTTGTAAGCAAGCCAAGCTACCACGTAAGGCCGCGCATTGAGTTGACGACGAATGTCGAACGCGATCAACACTGCAAGGCACGTCTCGATAACTGCGAGGCTAATCGTCTGGGAGGTCACCTGCTTAACACCAAACCAGTACCCCAGTGTTCTGGCGAGACCAGCCGGCAACAAAAAAAACGCAATGCATATCATGTAGCGCATGTGCGCCGGCACGTCACGTTTTTGAATGCGCACTATGGCCAACACATACATCGTTACCGTTAGCACTAGCTGGGCGGCCGAAACGAATTCCGCCTTTAGCGCATCGATGCTGGATGTTCCGCCCGAGAGCTTCTCGTGATACTCCTTCCAGATCATCGCCAAGGTGAATGGCACGATCAATGCCATCACAACATATGACACCTTCCCGAGAAGTCGATGTGCCGAGAATGCTCGGTATCGAATGGCGAGGGGTTGAAAGACCAACAGCGCGATCCATGTAAAGAGCAACAATGCATGTACGTGCACGGCAGGCGTAATGGAAGGATCAAATGCAGGGATCTCGGATAGATATGGAATCCAAAAGCCTGCAACAAAAATTGGCAGAAGTGCGAGTAGAAAATAGCCGAGGTTACGATAGGCCCGTTCCATAACTTACTGTGTCAGCATCCCGTCGGCGCTGGACGTCGCCGATCCCGGAATGGATAAGGCCGATTTGTTTCGCGAAGCGATGAGGGTGTTCGTTCGCGTTCAAGCGGCGAAGCGACTATCCGCGCTTGGCGGCCAAGCGCCAAAGATGAAGATGATTCCACGTCGACGTCCCGCATAGGGTCCCTAGCCGTTGGCAGCCGTGCCTGTGGATTCGTCGGTCTGGGTTGCACATTTCCGCAAATCCAACGGGTTACTTCAGTCGCTGTTGGCGACGGACCTAGTATTGTGCCATCCGCTGATCGTCTTGGAACTCGCCTGCGGAACACCCCCAGCGCAGCGTGAGCGTACGCTCGGCGATCTCAAGATGCTGCAGCAAGCCGTCATTGCGACGACCGAAGAAACTCTTGAACTGATCGAGCGAGAGCAACTTCAGGACTTGGACTGTGGGGCTGTGGATATGTCCCTGCTTGCCTCCGTCCTTCTCACTCCAGACACATTGCTCTGGACCGTCGACAAGAATCTCGACGCCTTGTCTACCCGATTTGGCGTAGCCTTCCACGGCACCTTGGTTTGATCACGTTGTGACAGTTCCCGGGCGGCAGCGTCCGAGATCTCAATCATATCGCAGGCTTCACCACCATCAGATAGAAGACGACGAGCACTCCGGTGAACGCCGGCCACCCGAGATAAAACCACCAGCGATAATATCCGAAGTACGCAGTCGGCAACGCCGTGCCGTCCTGCATCGCGCGCACCGCTAGATTCCGCATCCGGACCTGTAGCCATACCACCGGCAGCCAGCAACACCCAATCAATACGTACTGCGCGATCGACCATCGCAACCACGGCAGGGAAAGCGGAAATCCGGCGAGTCGCACCATTGCTAAACCGGTGGCCGGCTGCAAAACGACTGCGCTCGCCGTGAAGATTGCATCTGCGACGACGACCTCTCGCCCAACTGCTGCAATGACCCGCACATCTTCCGTCCTCTGCGCCCGGACGAAAAAGAAGGCGATTCCGGCACCCATCCCGAACAACACGGTAGAGGACACAACATGCGCCCATTTGAGCCAAAGATAGATTTCGCTCATGCCGCCACTTCCTCTATTCGTGTCGTGATCCTCCAACGAGCAAACTCGGGCGCGAATTCCGAAAGGGTCAAGAATCCCATGCAGGGAAACGCACCGGATTTGAACACCTCGCCTCGAGCTAAGCGACGCGCGAGAAGATTCGCCGCCATGCAAGGAATTTCAGGACCATCCATGGCCGGCGCGGTGAGTTGCCAAGTGCGCCGCACGCGGCCTCCGCCGCCGCTCCGATCTCCCACGACACTAACTCGCATTCCGCCCTTCTCGCCTGCACTGGCATCGAATATTCCGGCCAATCGGTTCAGACCCACGGCCCAGCGGGCCACTGGAAACGGCAAGCCGATCCGTCGCAACGCTGCCAGAGTCCAAAGAACTAGATGCTGCACCCCGAACTCCAACGCAGCGTGAAAGATTACCGTTTGAACACCGGCATAGCGCGCTGGGAACAATTCGAGATCGGGTACATCGCATGCGGCAGCCAGCCGGCGGCCGACATCGAGTCGCGCTTCTTGCAATTCCATCCATCCCCACGCCCGCCTCCACTGGCCCCTCCGCCAAACCTGGAAGGGGCGACCCAAGTAGCTAAACACTGCCTCGAGAGTTGCCTTCCCGCGAGGTGCGCGCTGCCCGGGCGCAATGATTACTTCAATGGATTCGAGCGAAGACAACCCTACGCGCAATTCCTCGACCACTGCCGATGAAAGTGCGGGTAACGTACTCGCTCCGGAGATCGCTACCCGGCCTGCTCTGACCGCCTGGTCATTTATCCGCGCAGCAAACTCGACGATGAACTGTCGCCCATCCGCCAAGTCCAGATAGTGCGCCCCGGCTGCGAGTGCCGCATTTGCGACACCATAGTCCTGTCCCTGAAACGGGCCCACACAATGAATTACGAGTTCCGGCGACAATTCTCGCAATTGCTGCGTAAAGTCTGGCGCCCTAACATCGAGCACAGCACACGGCACGTCTTCAGCGCCTGGCACCAAAATGGACCGACGTCCTGCGATTAGCAGATCGATAGCAGGATTACCGCGTAACGCCCGTGTAATGCGTGCGCCAAAATTCCCTGCGCCGCCCAACACGATTACGCGCATCCTGAACTTCTCACCTGGCGATATCGCTTGTCATCACCAGCGTGTTGATCGTCCCGGTGCGCGGTCCGGTGGTGGATTGTCACAGGGACCTTCCACCAAGGCGCGGCCAGCACATCCGGCGCCAGCCATTCAAGCGTGTTGCCTGTATGCAGCAGCAGCCCGGCGCGAGCCTTCTTGCCATACTCGGTGCGGAACGTGCGCAGGCCAGTCGAGGAAGGGCCTTCATGCCGTGAATGATAGTCATTCACGGCGAGAATGATAAAGCGATGACGGTAAAATTCCGTTCTGACCGCTCAAACAGTTGGTGACCCATCAAGCCGCCGGCTACTATTGACTCTTGGTTGTCTCCTGCGTAGATAACTCATTGATAGATCGGAATAATTTTTTGGCGGGAAAATCCGCTCACTCCCACTCAATAATCTCCTGGCGTCGTAACTTGCTGATGCAAGGGAATTTCGAGAGAGCACTCCTCACAATACCAAGAAACTATTGCGGCCATTTTGGGGCGCGATCCTTGACATTACGATATTTACCGTAATATCGTATCCCCATGAAGACTCCCCGCGTAATCGATGCGCTCGGCGCCTTGGCGCATGAGCACCGGCTAGCGATTTACCGGTTGCTCGTTCAGCGTGGGCCTGAAGGGCTGCCGGCGGGCGCCATCGGCGACCGTGTAGGACTTGTGCCCTCGTCACTGACGTTCCATTTGCAGAATTTGCAGCGAGCCGGACTCATCACGCAGCGGCGCGAAAGTCGTCAGCTTTATTACTCGGCTGATTTCGCCGCGATGAACGATCTGGTTGGCTATTTGACTGAGAACTGTTGCGCAGACAACAGCGCCGAGTGTTCACCGAGCTGCGCCTCAGCCGCGAAGCCTGCGAAACGTGCCGCCAAAGTCGCTTAGGGCGCGGCATATATGCCCGAACCCATCATGATCCGTGGACGACCGCCTCGATCGACCGCGGTGGCGTTGCTTCAAGCTCAAGGGTTGCCGGTGTCGGATATCACGGACGAGCACTTAGAGCATTTCTTCTTCGTCGGCTCCGATGGCTCACCGACCGGGCTCGTCGGACTTGAACTATACGGTACCGATGCTCTGCTGCGGTCGCTCGTCGTCGGGGAAAACGCCAGGAGCCAAGGCTTGGGATCGGCGCTCGTCGAGCATGCCGAGCAACACGCCGCCTCGAGGAGCGTGCGGTCGATTTACCTCCTGACGACAACCGCGGGAGTGTACTTCCAGCGCCTGGGTTATGAGCGCATCAATCGCTCGCAGGCGCCGCCCTCGATCGAACGAACGCGAGAGTTCGCGAGCCTTTGCCCGGCAAGTTCGGCCTTCATGGTGAAGTCCATCTAACCCACCAGGTGATATATGAAACGACTCCATGTGCATGTCAGCGTGAAGGATCTTTCCGCCTCGATCCGCTTTTATCGGACCCTGTTTGATGCGGAGCCGGTAGTGACAAAGTCCGACTATGCGAAGTGGATGCTCGAGGATCCCCGAATGAACTTCGCAATCTCGACGCACCGCCAACCGGTGGGCGTCAATCACTTAGGCTTCCAGGTGGAATCCGACGAGGAACTGCGTGGCATGCGGGCGCAGCTTGAAGCGGCGGATGCTCGTATGGTTGAGGAAAGCGACCAGCCTTGCTGCTACGCCAAGTCAGACAAGTACTGGGTGACTGACCCCACAGGAATCGCGTGGGAAACCTTTCACACGCTCGGTAGCATCCCGGTTTACGGCGAAGATACGCCGGTCTTCGACCACGGCGCTTCGGTCGTCCCCGTGGAGAAGACAGCAGCTTCTGCATGCTGCGTTCCGGCGCAGAGGTCTGAACCCGCGGCGAGCTGCTGCGTCAAATGACCGAACAAGTCTACAACGTCCTCTTTTTGTGTACGGGAAACTCGGCGCGCAGCATCCTCGCCGAGTCACTCCTGGATCACTGGGGCAAGGGCAAGTTCCGCGCCTTCAGCGCGGGAAGCTATCCCAAGGGCCAAGTACATCCATTGGCCGTCGAGCTGCTCAAGCGCACGAATCTTCCAGCGGAGGGTTTTCGCAGCAAGAGTTGGGATGAGTTCGCAGCGCCGGGAGCGCCGCCGATCGATTTTATCTTCACCGTCTGCGACAACGCCGCCGGAGAAGTTTGCCCCGTCTGGCCGGGAAAGCCCATGACGGCGCACTGGGGAATCGCCGACCCCGCGGCAGTCGAAGGCACTGATGTCGAAAAGGCGTCGGCGTTCCGTAAGGCACTTAAGGAGTTGGAAACTCGAATCAAGCTCTTTACGAGTCTTCCAATCGCATCGCTCGACAGCATGACGCTGCAAGCTCAGCTGCGCGAGCTCGGAAAGAACAACACCGCGTCAGAGTCGGCTTAACGTGATCCATCGAGCGCTGGTCGCCGAAGCTCTAGGATCGATGCTGTTGTCCGCGACCGTGATCGGCTCTGGCGTCATGGCGGAGCGACTGGCGGGCGGCAATCTAGCCGTCGCGTTGTTAGCGAATACTGCGGCAACGGTCGCCGTGCTCGCAACACTGATCGCGCTCTTGGGTCCTATCAGCGGCGCGCACTTTAATCCGGCGGTGTCGATCATTGAGGCATTGCGCGGGAAACTCACCATTCCCGAAGCGGCCGCCTACGTCGTCATTCAAATCAGCGGCTGCTGCTTAGGCGCCCTCCTAGCGCACGCGATGTTCGAGCTGCCCTTGATCCAGGCATCTTTGCATCTTCGGACCGGTCCTGCGCAATGGCTCTCGGAGGCCGTCGCCACTGCCGGATTGATCCTGGTTGTCATAGGGTCTACAGGTCCGAACGAGGCGGCGTGGAGGGTGTCGGCTTGGATCGGCGCAGCCTATTGGTTTACGGCGTCAACCTCGTTTGCGAATCCCGCAATCACCATCGCACGTTCACTGAGTGATACCTTTGCCGGCATTGCACCGGCCCATGTGCCGGCATTCATCGCCTCCCAACTGGGCGGAGCGCTGGTGGGGCTATTGCTCGCGAAATACCTTCTCATCGGGCGCCGCAGGGGCCAGGTCCCCCTTAAAACCTACCTGCTGCGCCACATTTTGTGACGCCGCGATCACAATTCCCACGGACGCCAATGCCCATGATTTGCTTCGGCAGTTAAGCTTTTGTGCATGAAGAGTCAGCTCATCGCGGTCATCGTGATGCTCGCCATCGGCCTGCAGGGGTCTGTGGTCGCATTCGCGGGGACTTCCCCCTTGATGTCCACCGATTGCCAAACCGCTGCCATTTCACACTCAGGTGCATCTCAAGATTCCTGTTGCCCGAAAGGCCAACACACGATGAGCTGCTGGCCCGAGGCCGCCGTTTTGATGCATTGGCGGGCGCCGAAGATCCACGTTTCCCAATCTCATGGGCCGACCACCTGGGTGACTGTCTCGGTGGTATTCGCGCTGTCGGTTGCAGACGGCGTTTGGAGTGTCAGCAGGAAATCGCCCGAATTGTCCGCGTAGTTGGTGTCGGCCACAATGAACCTGATCTGCGCATCCTGGACGGAGAATTTCTGAAATCCCAGTTCCCGGAAGGTCGGCGCTGAGGCTGTAAGACTGGTCGGCGGCAAGATGCTATTCAGGCCGTTCGCTTTAACCGCGGGAAACACTTGTCTTTGGCCGACGCCCTCGATGGATATCAGAAGCGCGCCATAGTTGAACTCGAGGTCGGACCCGTCGGGTTGGTGCTCAATGAAATAAGAAGTCTGGCCTGGGGCGGTGGTGTTACCGGCCGCGGCCGTGACGATCCCGGCGGCGTTCGTGCAATAGCCAGCCCTCAGGCACACCGAGCCTGTCACGTTCGTCAAAGTGATGGTGGACTCCTCCGTGACGGTCCCGGGAATATTATAAACTGGGCCGCCTTTCTCCGCGATGGCGGGCAGAACGTAAGGCGGCGCCCCTAGACACCGCTCCTGATCGGGGAGGTCGCATCCCACGTAATACACGGCGACAAAATGATCGCCCGCCAGACGCGACGTGCCCAGGAAGCCAGTGCCAAATGAGAAGGCCCACTCGGCAGGCGGACCGGGAGGCGGATTTGGGCCACCGGCTTCGCAGGCGTCCTGAATCGTGTCCGCCAAGCAGGACCAATAGGGAAAAGGCAGGAGGTGATGGAACGGGCCGACTGCAATGTCAGGCACCGGGACCACAGGCGTGCCCGCAGGGAAATTCAGTTGGTCATGGTAAAGGTGTTGGTCATAGTAAAGGTTTCCCATCGGATTGCGGTCGCCCCCACAGCCGTAGGTGGGGCAGCGCGCATCGACTGATGGCAAATCCCAGTTGGTCTGGCCCAGGTAGCCTGCGCCGCCATTATAGGCGTTCATGTTGATGATGAATTGGGTGGCCGAAGCGTAGTTCATCGAGCCGTCGCGGGCGACACAAGGGGTCGTGTCGGGAGCGGTTTTGCAGCGTGGCAAGCCGAAAGTCTCGTGGGCGGCCAGGTTGGCATCCGCCAACCAGGTGACGTTCGTTTCAGGGTCATAGACCGTCTTACCGTCTGGATTGACGTGCAGCTTATTAGTGCCGCCGGGGATCGGCAATCCGAGTATCTCGCCTTCTATCATCGGTAGAACATACAGAAAATCAGTTTGGCAACCGCCGCCCTGGGCCCCGTTGGCGAAATTGAAATTGGCAATGTTGCAAGACAGGCCGCCACCGGGCGAATGCGACCAATAGGGATAAGGTTGGAAATTGCGGAATGGGCCCACCATATTGGGTGGAATGGGAACGGCCGTATTGGGAGCCCGGAAGCCCAACGCCGTGTGATAGAGGAAACCCAACGCGCCCGCATCGCAGCCGAACCCGAAACTGTTGTCAGGTGGCCCCTTTTCCGCGCAACCTGGATCCTTGAACGGTGCGGTGGGCAGTTGCCAGTTCTTATGCCCGAGGTACCCATTTCCGTTATCGTAGTTGTTCAGGGCCGTGACCCATGCCTCCGCGGAGTTGTAGTTCATAGAGCCGCTGGCCCAAATGCACGGATCCGGTTCTGTACTGGAGCCATCGCACAACGGAAAGTCGAATCGGAATTTATCTTTGCCAGGCAGATTCATGTCCGCGAGCCAGGTGACATGGTTGACTATGTCATAGACGGTCTTGCCGTCCGGGATCAGGAACGTTTGCCATGGGCCAGGAGCCGAACCCTGGGCCGAGCCGACAAAGGTGAGCGCGGCTAAAAGGATTCCGATTACGCAGTGGTGTCTCATAGTGTCCTCCATCGATGCTGCAGCGACTGGCCGAGCAGGTGCTTGAGACTATTCGCGATCGCCGCCCAATCGTCTTTAGGTTCACCTCAGATTTTCTCAGTAATTCTCAATGAGCAGGCCTGCAAGGTGGACGTATTTGTTCCAATCCTGAGCGCGCCCCGGATAGTCCACATCGGCTTTGGGCCCATTACGTTCAAGCGTTTGATTTCATGATAAATTGTTCGCATAGCATTAGGATTTAGGAATACCGTCGGAAATTCGTCGGAAACTTCACAGGATGAACCAGTGCTCAGCGTGAGCGACGACAGGCCGCGCTTCTACGAGTTCGGCCCATTCTGCTTGGATGCCGCGCAACGATTGCTTCTGCGGGATGGCCACGCAATCGTGTTGCAGCCCAAAGCTTTGGACATCCTGTTGCTGCTGGTTCGCAACCCCGGCCGGCTCATCACCAAAGAGGGGGGGCATCGCTACATCGTGACGCTGCCACGCCGTGGCTACCAGTTTGCCGAGCCGGTGAATATCCGGCAGAACGATGTCGCCGCCATTGCCGCCCCTCCGCCGACAATACCACCCGATGTCAGCGGCGAGACCGCGAGCGCCGCCCGACGCCAAGCGCGCATTCGTATCTCAAGGCCGTTCTTGATACCGGCGATTGTCGGCGCCACCATTGCCCTGGTGGTGATCGCACTGGCGGGCTCGGCGTACTTTCGGCGCCCACCCGTCGTTGCAGAGTCAGATACCATTGTCTTGGCTGACTTCGCCAACAACACGGGCGACCCGGTTTTCGACGGTACGCTGCGCCAGGCGCTCGCCGCACAACTCGAGCAGTCACCCTTTCTGAACCTTCTGTCGGATCAGCGTATCGCCACGACACTGGCGCTCATGGGGAAGCCCAAAGACGCGCCAGTCAGCGCGGATTTGGCGCCTGAGGTATGCCAGCGCACGGGCAGCACGGCCGTGATCGATGGCGTCATCGCGAAGCTCGGGACGCAATACCTGCTCACGCTCAGAGCATCCAACTGCGCGAATGGCGATACGTTGGGCCGCACGCAAGCGCGGGCCAGCGACAAGGATCACGTTCTCGACGCTTTGGGGAGCGTGGCCGCGGTTCTTCGCACCAAGCTCGGTGAGTCGCTCAGCTCCGTGCAGAAGTATGATGCCCCGCCAGAGGCGGTGACCACGCCGTCACTTGATGCGCTGCAAGCGTATAGCCTCGGTTATCGGACGATGATCCGCAAAAACGACTATCCCGCGGCCATCCCACTTTTTGAGCGCGCGGTCGCCCTGGATCCGAATTTTGCTATGGCCTACGCTCGCTTGGGGATCAATTTCTTCAACTTGGGAGAGCCTGGCCGCGCGGCGGATAGCCTTCAGAAGGCCTATGATTTACGCGCTCGCTTGAGCGAGCGCGAGAAGCTGTACATAGCCGCCAGCTACAATGCGATGGCGATGCGCAATTTTGCGGTGGCTCGCCAGAGCTACGAACTGTGGGCGCAGATTTATCCGCGAGACCCATTCGCAATCGGCAATCTGGGCGTGGTCTATGGCTACCTTGGCGAATACGACAAGAGTCTCGCGGCCATCGAGAAAGCCTGGGAACTCAATCCGCAAAACGCCTTGGTTTATTCGAACATCGTCGCGACGTTGTTGCAGCTGAATCGTTTGGACGAAGCCAAAGATATGGCGTTGAAGGCAAAAGCTTTGAATGTCGACAGCCAATCGCTTCACGCCAATCTCTACATGATAGATTTCCTGCAGCAGGATCGGGCCGGGATGGAACAGGCAGCCGCCGAACTTGAGGACAAACCGGATGGGGGCGACGTTGTCCTTCACGCTGAAGCCAATACCGCAGCTTACGCGGGACAATTTGCGCGGGCACGTGAGTTGACGCAACGCGCTGTTGATACTGCGGTGCGCGCCGACAAGAAAGAAACGGGCGCGGCCTATGAGGCCGAAGGCGCGGTGCGCGAGGCGCTGGTGGGCAACAAGGAATTGGCGATCCGGCAGGCGACGGCCGCCCTCGCCCTATCGAACGGCAAGACCGTAGAGACATTCGCCGCCACCGCGCTGGGCCTGGCGGGTGATGTCACCCAAGCCGGGCGGTTGGCCGACGATTTGGCGCGCAACTTTCCGCAGGACACGGTATTCCAATTCAACGCGGTGCCCACAATTCACGCAGCGTCGCCACTTTGGGCCGGCAATCCTGGCCAAGCAATTGAGACGCTTCTAGCGGCGAAACATTATGAATTGGGTGAGACGGACCAACCCGTGAATTTTTCTATGTATCCGGTCTATTTTCGCGCCGAGGCCTATCTCGCCGCGAAGCGCAGCGAGGCCGTGACTGAGTTTCAAAAGATTCTAGAGCATCCGGGTATCGTTCAGAACGAGCCCATCGCCGTATTAGCGCATTTGGGGGTTGCGAGAGCGTACGCAGCGGCGCATGACGCGAGCCAAGCCAAGGCGGCATACCGGGATTTTCTGAACCTGTGGAAAGACGCCGACGCGGACTTGCCGATTCTCAAACAAGCGAAATTGGAAAACGCGAACCTGCCATAAGGCAGTCAAGACGCGTCGCCGAGCACTGTTGCCGACGTCGACTGAACAGATACCCCCGCGGAGTTTGCTCGTGACGATCGGGGCAACGTCCGCCAATTGTACCGCTCAGTTTGGCAATCGTGCGCTAGTCGGAAGCCCTAGCGCGACGAGCAGGGCGCTGTCGAGTTCGCGCAGTTTGTCGGAAGCCAATTCGCCCACGTAGTCTGTCAATCGAGATTTCTCCAGGCTCATCAGCCCATCGCACTGAATCGCGCTTTCGTGTTTAAGGCCTTCGGCAGTGTTCACCGAAACCTGGGTGGGCAGTCCGTGCTGCTGCGTGAATATCGGCTGAGCGCGATGTAAACTTCAACTCGATCAATGAACGCTCGTGCGGGTTTCCTCCATATTTTCCCCGAATCCCCCCCCTGCGCTGGCGCGCAATCTGTGAGAACCTACCTGATATGAACCTTGGTCACAGCAAGAGACAGAAAACCGCGAAGCGCTCTCACGAACTTCGGCAGGCGGTACGCGACAACTCGTGGGGCTTGAGTGATCGCGTTCTGTTGGAACGCATGCAAGCATCGCATGAGGCGTGCACAGTCGACGTTGCTCTCTGCGAAAAACTCCCTTATTTGTAGGCGTTTGAGCAATTATAAATTTAGTTTCGCGCCACTGGGACAGGACACTTTGAGGGTACTGCGCAACATTGCAAGCCTGAAGCCGACGATCGCAAGGGTACGAAAGGCGCTGGATAACCTCAAACGCGCAGGAATATTGGCCAAGCCGGGCGGCAGTTACATCGTCGAAGATCGTCTGTTCGCGGAATATTTGGCAACGATCACGGATTCTGCCGTACCTGACCCAATCGCGAAATCAGCAGGCGCTCGCGTCGTTGTCGAATACCGCCAAAAGTCGCGGGCGAAGAAATGATGCGGCCGAGTACAAGCGAACTCGGCGAACTCAAAGGTCGCAAGTCGACCATAGCGGCCGGATGCGACCGGCGGGTATCGGGCAGCTCAAGTAGGCTATTTCTGTGCGTTGAACCGC
>Ga0182024_10016384_pt1 | contig 14060 bp, 9 predicted proteins | sample P32metaG_FD_120480 | JGI IMG/M metagenome (GOLD analysis project Ga0182024, IMG submission 120480) | Permafrost microbial communities from Stordalen Mire, Sweden - P3-2 metaG (Illumina Assembly) | ecosystem: Environmental > Terrestrial > Soil > Wetlands > Permafrost | place: Sweden: Stordalen... | reverse complement strand
TCCTGACCGAGAGCATATAGGCGCTCAATGGCCGTAGCGTAGGACATAACTCCATTTTAGTGGATTCCTATTGCTATGCACCAAGGTGACGGAAAGTCAGAAACGCTCTAAGAGAGCATCATCAGAGTTACGGTGATGTGGACATAGCGGTTATGTGCAGCCGTTCTTTGATGGAACGTCTGCGTAGAGAGCGGTCTCCCAGACTACACCAACTCTGAAATGCTCTACACGGATGGGACCATGAAGTCGAGTGCGCGATCCAGATAGGTTTTCAGATCGCGGCGAGCGACGATCGCGTCCAGCATGCCGTGCTCCAGCAGGAACTCCGATCGTTGGAAACCCTCAGGGAGCTTCTGGCGAATCGTTTGCTCGATCACCCGTGGGCCAGCGAACCCGATCAACGCGCCGGGCTCGGCGACGTTGAGATCTCCCAGCATGCCAAAGCTGGCGGTCACGCCACCGGTGGTGGGGTTGGTGAGCACCGAAATGTAGGGCAAGCCCGCATCGTCCAATTGCGCCAGCCCGGCGGAGACCTTAGCCAATTGCATCAGGCTGGCTACCCCTTCCATCATGCGTGCGCCGCCGGACGCAGCGACGATGACGAGGGGCTGTTTGCCGGCCAGCGCGCGGTCGATGGCGCGCGCGATCGTTTCCCCGACCACGCAGCCCATACTCCCGCCGATGAAGGCGAACTCCATGACACTGAGAACGATGCTATGAGAACCGAGCATGCCCAGGGCATTGATAATCGCGTCATTGAGGCCGGTCTCAAGCTGGGCTTTTTTCAGCCGCGCCGAATACGGCTTCACATCGACAAATTCGAGTGGATCGGTTGACATGAGTTCCATGTCAACCAGCTCATATCCTGGCTCAAGCAGGCTCGCGATGCGGCTGCGCGCGTCCAGCCGGAAATGGTGGCCACATTTGGGGCAGACCTGGAGATTGTCTTCGAGATCCTTTTTGAAGAGTAATTGAGCACAGCCATCGCACTTTTGCCACAGCCCTTCGGTACGCACGCTCTTCTCCGCTGGATTGGGTTCAATCTCATTTTCCTGCCGCTTAAACCAGGACATGTCTTCCCTTTCGCCGCGCCTTCGCGGAGCCCATTGCTGTCGCCTCCAGACCTTGGAGCATTTTTTACCGCGCCTGCCACCTGCCTCAACAGGCTGAGAGTGCTGGCGACGCTCGCATCAGTGCCCGGTGTGGTACGGATGCCCAGAGAGAATTGTAAATGCCCGGTAGATCTGTTCGGTCAGTACGAGGCGAGCAAGCTCGTGCGGCAGGGTCATCGGACCCATTGACAGCAACATCTGTGCCTGCCGGCGCGCTTGGTCTGACCAGCCGCTCGCCGGGCCGATGGCGAAGACGATCCTCTGCTGGCCGGAATCCCGGCACACGCCAAGCCATGCCGCCAACTCTTCTGACGAGAGAGCTTTGCCGCGGCCGTCAAGCAGCACCAGCCAGGCAGATGTGCGCGCCCGTTGCCGGGTCACAAAAGCGAACAGCGCCTCTTCGGTCCGGAAAGCAATCGCTTCGATCTCCGCATAGGGTGCTATGCGGTCGAGATACATGTTTGTGGCCGGCCCGAGGAGATCGTTCCGGGTCCGCTGGGCGACAAAGGCAAGGGTAAGGTTCACGCTGGTATAGCCGAATCAGGCGGCGAATGGAGAGGAAACGGCAGATCCCTCCACTGCGCTACCCCGGATTTCCCGTCGAGCTTGGTGGCGTCGGCGAACTTCATGCGGCTTTCTCTAAGGAAAGCCGCACACGCGACCGTGACCGGCGCCGCGCAGCAGGAAATCCGGGTACGCTCCGGTCGGGATGACAAATCTTACCTTGGTTCTGGATCTTAAGGTTTGTCTTGCCGAACAGGGTGCCCCATTGATACTTGTCGCTAACCTTTGTTATCCCGACCGCAGTGGATCTGCAGTTCCACTTTCGGTTGCAAAGAGCTGGCATGAAAATAGGCGCATTCACTGGCTGGGAAAACGGTTAACCGCGGCCGCTTTGAGAACTCACGGCTGCCTGTTCCCGGACGGCAGCCATGCCGGCTCCGTCAATGACGGCTTGGATCATCGCGTCACAGCCCATGCATGAGTTGATCATCATGTGATAAAGCCGCCGGTCGGTCCAGTCCCGGTCGTAGTAGCGCCGGACGTAGCTCTCGCGCCGGCTATCGGTAGCCTCAATCTCCGCCCTGGCGCGCCCAGCGTGCTCCGGGAAGTGCTCTTCAAGCCAGCGGATCTTCCGCGCCATCGACGCGTAGACGAAAATGTTGAAGACGCCGGGAACTGTCGCCAGCGCGCACGCGGCGCCCCGGCCAACAATTACGCAGTGGCCGTCAACCGAACACTGTTTAAGGTAGTTGCGCACGAATTCGACCATGCGCTCGCTGTCAAAGACCTGGTCTTTGGGCGGGGCGGGCATGCGGTCCACGCTGCCATGCCAGAAGGACTTGCCCACCATGTGATACCACGGATCCAGGCGTTCATCGCAGTGCTCAGCCATGCTTGTGGGCACCCCGGCTTTGTGGGCGATTTCATCGATAAGGCAACGATCGATGAGCTTCCAGTTCAGCCGGTTCGCCAAGCGGTGCGCGAATTCTGCTCCCTGGCTGCCGTACTCCCGTTCGACGGTGATGACCTTGACCATGGGGCGTATCTCTCGTGAAACCGGATACGATCTGCCGGTGGCGTGATGCTAGCACCGGCAAACGGAATAATCCAGATGCAGAACGCCCCCTGACCACGCGGGTAAACCACCCGGTTTGGTCCAAAATCAGGGTTCGGCGAGGACGGGGTTTCGGAGGCTGCCGATTCCGGAGACCTCGATTACCACATCGTCGCCGGGCTTGAGCCACCGCTGCGGGGTGCGGCCCATCCCGACGCCCGCGGGAGTGCCCGTACTGATGATGTCTCCCGGCACCAGCGGCATCATGGTCGATATGTAGGCGAGCAGCTGAGGCAACTTGAAGAGCAGCTCGCGGGTATTGGATTTCTGCAGGGTTTCCCCGCTGATGGAGAGCGAGATATCGAGTTGGTGCGGATCGGGCACTTCGTCTTTGGAGATGATCCACGGTCCCATCGGCGCGAAGGTGGGGAAGTTCTTGCCCAGAGTCCATTGCGAGGTCGCCAGTTGCACGTCGCGGGCGCTGACATCATTGTGGATGGTATATCCGAAGACGTAGTCCTCCCAATCTGCCTCAGGTATATTGCGTCCGCCCTTCCCGATCACAACCGCAAACTCGGCTTCATAGTCGGGTTGCTTGCTGGCGCGTGGCAGCAGGATTGGCTGCCCAGTGCCGATGAGGGCCAGTGGGTATTTGGTAAAGACGGTGGGAACCTTGGGCGGCTCCATCTTCGATTCCACGGCATGGTCGCGGTAGTTGAGGCCGATACAGAGCATCTTGGAAGGGCGCAGGAGGGGAGCCTCGAGAGTAACCGAGGACACTGGCGCGAGCAGATTCAGGCCGGTCTCCTGAAGCTGGAGATTAACCTCGGCCCATCGTTTGGGACCGGCATTGATGAAAGCCAGCGTGTCCTGGTATCCGAGCGGAGAAAGGGGGAAGACATGGCCGTCCTTGAGGAGTGCAGGGGCCGTCGTTGCATCGCGACGATACGTGATAAGGCGCATGCTCCGATTGTCCAACGGACGGCGAAGGAATGGGAAAAAATAATGGAATGGCCCAGAGTAATTGACAACAGGGCTGCCCGTGTTTACCTACATCGCTCGCTCCATAGGGCGCGGGGCCAAGCGCCATCGCAGGAAACCGCATCTGCCTACAATAGGATTGTACTTAAAGCAATCATCACACTGAACCTATGCCAGTAACCGAAGCTGGGCTTGCCGGCGGCACATGATCGATTTTTTGCGTTCACAAAGCAAATATGTGATTGCCTTAACCTAAGGGGAACGATGGCGAAACCGATCAAGGGACGAAGCCGGGTAGTGATTGAGAACGTCGAGCCAGCGGTGAACTGCGGGCGCTTTCCCATCAAGCGGATCGTTGGCGACATGGTTGCCGTAGAGGCGGACGTCTTTGGCGACGGGCATGACGAAGTGTGGGCGCGGCTCTTGTGGAGACAAGAAGGGGCCCGGACTTGGCAGACGACGGAAATGCGCCCGCTGGGAAACGACCGATGGCAAGGGGAGTTCACTGTCTTGGAAGCCGGTCGATATCGCTACACCATCGTGGGCGAGGTCGATCATTTCGGGACCTGGCGCAGTGACCTCAAGAAACGCGTAGCGGCGCAGCAGGACCTCAAATTGCCGTTTGAAATGGGGGCAGTCCTGCTTGAGCAGGTGCAGGCCCGGGCGGGCAAAGAGGACAGCGCGAAACTGGCAACCTGGGCCAAAGAGCTCCGCACCGGGAGTGGCGAGGCAACGGTCGCGATCGCATTGCAGGACGAGATCGCAGCAACGGTGAAGCGCTATCCGGATACCTCGCGCGAGACATGGTACGACAGCGAGCTTGAAGTTGTCGTGGACCGGGAAAAGGCCCGTTTTTCCACCTGGTATGAACTCTTCCCGCGTTCCTGGTCGACCACCCCAGGCCAGCATGGCACGCTGCGCGACGTTACCGGCCGGATGGACTACGTGGCGGAAATGGGGTTTGATGTGCTTTACCTGCCGCCGGTCAGCCCCATCGGAAGCAGTTTCCGCAAGGGTAAGAACAACGCGGTCGAGGCCGCCCCCGGAGATGAGGGCAGCCCTTGGGCGATCGGCTCGCCGGAAGGCGGCCACACTGCGATTCATTCTGCGCTGGGCACCATGGCAGACTTCGCCAAACTGGTGGAGCGCGCCCGCCAACTGAAGATGGAAGTCGCCCTTGACATTGCATTTCAGTGCTCGCCGGATCATCCCTGGGTGAGCGAACATCCTGAGTTCTTTAAAAAGCGGCCTGACGGATCGATTCAATACGCGGAGAACCCTCCCAAGAAATACCAGGATATCTATCCGCTGGATTTTGAATCTTCCAACTGGCAGGGACTGTGGGATGCCCTGAAGGGCGTCTTTACCTTCTGGATGGATAAGGGCGTGCTTCTCTTTCGCGTGGATAATCCGCATACCAAGGCATTTCCCTTCTGGCAGTGGTTGATCCCCGAGCTGAAGGCGCAAAATCCCGACGTGTTGCTTCTAGCCGAGGCCTTCACCCGGCCACGCGTGATGGAGCGCCTGGCGAAGCTGGGCTTTTCCCAGTCCTACACCTACTTCACCTGGCGCGACACTAAGGAAGAGCTCACACAGTACCTCCTTGAGCTCACCACCACCCCGGTGCGGCAGTACTTCCGCCCCAACTTCTGGCCCAATACCCCGGACATTCTGCCGTTAGGTTTGCAAACTGGCGGACTACCGGCTTTTCGCAGCCGGTTGGTGCTCGCCGGTACCCTGGCCGCCAACTATGGGATCTACGGGCCTGCCTTCGAGTTGGGAGAAAACACTCCTGCGAAGCCCGGTGGCGAAGAATACCTGAACTCGGAAAAATACGAGATCAAAAGCTGGAATTTACAAAATCCCGCAAGCCTGAAGCCGCTGATCACCAGGTTGAATCAGGCCCGGCGGCAGAACAAGGCGCTGCAGAGCGACGAGCGGCTGCATTTCCACCCTACCGACAATCCCTTCCTCATGTGCTACTCCAAGCGCACGGCGGATGGCAGCAACACGATTCTGGCGGTGGTTAACCTCGATCCTTTCCTGGTACGGGCGGGATGGATCACCCTGGATTTGCCGATGCTGGGACTCGATCCGCGGGATACATTTGAGGTCTACGATCTATTAGCGGACCGCTCTTACCGCTGGCAGGGGTCGAGGAACTATGTTGAGTTGCGGCCGGCGGAAATGCCGGCGCATCTGTTCCGCGTGCAGCCAGCGGGTGCGGCGCGACCGAAAGTATGACTGCCATTGTTACGATTATCGTGGCGATTCATGTGCCGATTCATGTAACCAGGCCGGGGAGGCAGGATTGAAGCAACCGGGAAGCGCGGCAGACCCGCTATGGTACAAAGACGCAATTATCTATGAGCTCCATGTTCGCGCATTCATGGACAGCAACAATGACGGCATTGGAGATTTCCAGGGGCTACTGAGCAAGCTCGATTACGTGCAGGACCTGGGCGTGACCTGCATTTGGCTGCTGCCATTTTTCCCCTCTCCGCTACGGGACGACGGCTACGACATCTCCGATTACGAGAACGTGCACCCGAACTACGGGACGATAGAAGACTTCAGGGAATTCCTCACCCAGGCACATAACCGTGGACTGCAGGTGATGATCGAGCTGGTCATCAACCACACCTCCGATCAGCATCCCTGGTTTCAGCGCGCGCGCCTCGCCCCGAAAGGCTCGCCCGAGCGCGATTTCTATGTATGGAGCGACACCGACCAGAAGTATCTGGACGCGCGCATCATTTTTACCGACACGGAGAAATCCAACTGGAGCTGGGACGCGGAAGCCCAGCAGTACTACTGGCATCGCTTCTTCTCCCACCAGCCGGATCTGAACTATGACAACCCCGCGGTGATCGAAGAGGTGGTAAGGATCATGCGCTACTGGTTGGACATGGGCGTGGATGGGCTGCGCGTCGATGCCATTCCCTACCTGGTAGAGCGGGAGGGAACCAACTGCGAGAACCTTCCGGAAACGCATGCGGTGATGAAGCGCATCCGCAAAGAGATCGACAACCAATACGCAGCCAGGACGATATTAGCGGAAGCGAACCAGTGGCCCGACGATGTTCGTCACTATTACGGCGATGGGGATGAATGCCACATGGCATTTCATTTTCCTCTCATGCCGCGGATCTACATGGCGTTGCGGCAGGAAGATCGCCTGCCCATCACCGACATCATGGCGCAAACGCCCGAGATCCCCCACAACTGCCAGTGGGGGTTGTTCCTGCGCAACCATGACGAACTGACGCTGGAGATGGTAAGCGATTATGAGCGCGATTACATGTACCTGGCCTATAGCGCCGATCCGCGGATGCGCATCAACATCGGTATCCGGCGGCGGCTGGCTCCGCTGGTGGATAACAACCGGCGCCGCATCGAGTTGCTGAACAGCTTGCTCTTTTCCTTTCCGGGCACGCCCATCGTTTATTACGGCGATGAGCTTGGGATGGGGGACAACATCTATCTGGGCGACCGCAACGGCGTGCGCACCCCGATGCAGTGGAACGGAGACCGCAATGCGGGCTTCTCCCGCGCCGTCCCGGCGAAGCTGTACAGCCCGGTGGTCATGGATCCGGTGTGGGGCTATGAGGCTGTGAACGTCGAAGCGCAGCAGAGCGATCCCTCATCGCTGCTGAGCTGGATGCGCAACATGATTGCCCTGCGCAAGCTTTTCCAGGTCTTTGGCCGCGGCACCTTGACCTTCCTCAATCCCGCAAACCGTAAGATCCTCGCCTACGTCCGGGAGTATCAGAGCGAACGCGTGCTGTGCGTGGCCAATCTCTCCCGCTTCGCGCAGCCGGTGGAACTGGACGTGGCGGCTTACGCCGGGATGGTGCCGGTGGAGATGCTGGGTTACGTTGAGTTCCCGCGGATTCGAACCGCAGCCTATCCCTTGACCGTGGGCCCTTACGGCTTTTTGTGGCTGGAGTTGCAGCCCTCGCCGGAACCGGTGGCGAGCCTGCCGGAGGCCGGTGAACCAGAGCTGCAGATCAACAACGCCACCGACTGGATGAGTGTCCTTGAAGGCAACGGCCGCCGGGAGCTGGAGGAGTCGGTGCTGCAGGGCTATATCACCCGCCAGCGCTGGTTTGGCGGCAAATCACGCACCATCACCGGAACCAAGATCGAGGACTGGGCGATCTTCAATCAAGGAGTCAGCACGCTGGTGCTGGTCGAGGTCCAGTATGCGGAAGGGGAACCCGATACTTATCTGCTCACTCTGGGATTGCTTTTTGGCAAGGCCGCCGATGCGCTGCGGGAAGAGTCGCCGAATTCCCTGCTGGCGCGGGTGAGTTCGTCCGCAGCCGAGGGCATACTGCACGAGGCGATCTTTAACGACACCGCCAGCGAAGCACTGCTGGCGCTGATTGCAAAGAGCGGGCAGATTTCATCGCGCGAGGGCACGGTTCTTGGCATGGTCAGCAGCGCGCTGGGTCGCTTGCGGGGAGAAGCCGGAGACCATGCTACGCCGCGGCGCGGCTCGGCGGAGCAAAGCAACACCTCGGTTATTTTCGGCGACAAGCTGATTATGAAATTGTTCCGCAGGCAACAACCAGGGCCAAACCCCGACACCGAGATTGGGAGTTATCTCACCGAGTCGACGGACTTCACCCATACCGCGCCCTTCGGAGGTTCCATCGAGTACCTGCGCAAAGGGCGGGAGGCTTCGACCCTCGCCATGTTGCAGGGGCTGGTCAGCAATGAAGGCGACGGATGGCAATGGACGCTTGAAGAGCTGGACCGTTATTACGAGGCGAACGCTGCCCAGATTCTTCCTCAGAGCGGTGTCCTGGATAGGCAGCCCGATCTTCTCCATTGGTCCGAATCCGTGGAGAGCCCGATTGCGCGCGAGCATATTGGTACTTATCTCGACGCGGCTGCGCTCTTGGGCAGAAGAACAGCGGAGCTGCATGCGGCGTTGGCTGCTCCGAGCCAGGACCCTGCATTCAAGCCGGAACCGCTGCGGTCGCAGGACATCGACCAATTGCGAGAGGACCTGATCGTCCACGCCAGCAGCGCCTTCGACGCGCTCAAGGAAAATGTAGCCCGCTTGCCGGATAGCGTCCTGGAAAGGGCTGGGTTGGTCCTCAGCCGCAGAACCCTGGTGCTCGATCGCTTCCGCCAGTTAACCTCCAAGGAGACCCACGCGCTGCGCACTCGCATCCACGGGGATTATCATCTGGGACAGGTGTTGCGCTCCAAAGGAGACTTTGTCATTTTAGATTTCGAGGGTGAGCCGGCGCGACCGCTGGCGGAGCGCAGGACCAAGCAGTCGCCTCTCAAGGACGTCGCAGGCATGCTGCGTTCTTTCAGTTATGCGGCTTTCTCGGCCCTGATGAAGTACTCCACGCGCCGTCCGGAGGATTTTCACCGGCTGGAGCCGTGGGCCCGTTTGTGGGAGCAATCGGTCTCGTCGGCCTTTCTGCGCACGTATTGTGAATTTGTGCGGGGAACCAGGGTGATTCCGTCCGAACCGGCGCTGTTTCAGCAACTGCTGGAGGCCTACGTGATTGACAAAGCGTTCTATGAGCTGGCCTACGAACTGAATAACCGGCCCAGCTGGGTGCTCATTCCGCTCACCGGGATCCTGGGCTTGCCACTGTAGTAGTGATTTTCAGCCGGCGGGGCAGCATAGACCCGCGGCGAGTCGAAGGAACAGGCATGGCAAAGCTAGAGCTTGCGGAAGAAACGAAAGCAGGGATGGAAGAGGTAGGCACAGCCGATCTGCTCATCGCGGTTGCGGTCCAGGTGGATGACGATCAGCTCCGGGCCGCGGCCACGCAAGCGGTGCTCAGCCTGGGTGCAGCCGGCCAGCCGGGTGAGCCCTCGCTCTCCGCTCTGCGCACCGTGGTGGCCTTTCCTGGCCTGAGCGGCGGGGACACGGCCCCCAAGGCGGAGGTGCAGGACGAGCAGGCGGCAACCAGCAATGCGTTGCGCTTCCTGCCCTATGCGCTGGCCGCCGGAAGTCCCGAGAGAATTCCCTGGCTTGCCCCCTCGAGCACCTACCAGGCGGTTTTCGCCATGGCACGGGAGCTGGGCGTAAGCGCGTGCGCGGTGATTGGCTTCGATCTCGGGGCGCTGCAGAGTGACTTCCTGGCTCCGATGCTGGCGCCGGTGTTCGACAAGCGCTGCGAACTCGCCATGCCGTTTTATGCCATGGGAAAGTTCGATGGCCTGCTGAACTCGAGCATCCTGGCTCCTCTGACCCGGGCGCTTTATGGCCGGCGGGTGCGCTTTCCTTTAGCGCCCGACTTCTGCATCTCAGGCAAGATGCTGCCGGAGTTGGAGGTGGCGTTGCAGCGAAGCACGGGACAGGGACAAACTCTCTTTTGGCCGGCCACTGAGGCAGCCCTGCGCGGCTGCGAAACCTGCCAGGTGCATGTGGACACGCGGCACGTTCCGGCTGCCGATGGCGTAGATCTAAGCACGGTGCTGGCTCAGACCGTGGGCCCTTTGTTCGCGGAGATGGCGACCAATGCTCCGCTGTGGCAGCGGATTCGGGGATCCCAGGCGGTCGAAACCTCGGGCGTTGCGGTGGCCCCTCCGGCCGATGGCGCCGCTGCGGATATCCGGCCTATGCTGGAGACATTCCAGCTTGGCTTTCGCAATCTGCAGGAAGTCTGGTCGTTGGTGCTGCCTCCGGTCACGCTGCTGGAGCTGAAGCGGCTGGCGCGGTTGGGTGCGGACAGCTTTCACATGCCGGACGAGCTCTGGGTTCGCATCATCTATGACTTCGCCTTGGCTTACCGGCTGCGTACGCTCAGCCGCATTCACCTGTTGGGGGCGCTCACGCCGCTATACCTGGGATGGGTAGCTTCGTATGCAGTAGAAGTAGGCGGCGCCAGCCTAACTGAGGCAGAGCAGAGGGTGGAGAAGCTCGCTCGCGCCTATGAAGAGGGTAAGCCGTATCTGCTATCGCGGTGGCGTTGGCCAGACCGGTTCAACCCCTAGGGCCTGCTAGCAACATCTACGTTGGCCAGGAGGAAAAGATTATGTGGACTCAGGTGTCGCAGTCACTGCACGAATCGATGGCTCGGGTCATCAGCCGGCTCGCCACGCTGCTTCCGGGTTTTCTAGCATTTATCGCTGCCGTCCTGTTCTTTGCGGTCATCGCGTGGCTCCTTTCGCGGCTGGTCCGCGCGTTGTTGGGAGCAATCCGCATCGACGAACGGCTGGCGCGCGGAACCAACGCCATCGCCGAGTGGTCGCCCTCCTACACGCCAACCACTCTGATCACGCGTATCGTCTTCTGGTTCGTCGTGCTGATGGGCCTGCTGGTTGGTCTGGAGGCGGTTGGAGCGTCGTCGGACAATCTCCTTTCCACCCGCTTGCTGGGCTACATTCCGAATGTCTTAGGTGCGGTGGTGCTGCTCACCCTGGGCAACGTTATCGCCCGATTTCTTTCCCGCAGCGTGCTGATTGGCGCGGTGAACATGAATCTGCATTACGCGCGCCTGTTGAGCCTGGGAACCAAGTGGCTGGTGCTGGTGCTCACCGCGGCAATGGTCCTCGATCATTTGGCGATCGGGGGAGCAGTGGTGGATCTGGCGTTCGGCATTCTCTTCGGAGGCATCGTTCTGGCGCTGGCCCTGGCAGTGGGTCTGGGTTCGCGTGACCTGGTAAGCCGCTCGCTCGAACGGGAGGCGGCCCGTCCGGCGCCCGAAACCCTGCCGGAGGAGCAGTTCCGTCATTTCTAGATCCGAGGCAGAAGAGCCAGATGAGTGCCGCACGTTAGCACGCCGGTGAGCTGCGAAGATACCGGTCCTTCCATCGTATTGTCTCGTGATCTTGATGATTGAGTCCCGGTTTCGGATAAGTCCCGAAGGGACGGCGTGAAAGTAGTCTAGATTCGAGGCAGAGGAGCCAAAGGGAGTGCCACGCGTTCTCACGCCGTTGAGCTGCGAAGATACCGGTCTTTCCACCGCGTTGTCTTGTGATCTTGATAATGGTGTCCCGGTTTCGGAAATCAGTCCCGAAGGGACGGCGTGAAAGTAGCCCAGGACGTCAGTCCTGGGTAGACTCGGATGTAACCGGAAGAGTCCCGAAAGGGACGGCTGAAGGCGTATCTCGCGTATGGATGAATTCAGCCGTCCCTTCCGGGACTGGCGCATTTTCAACCTGACCCAGGACTGTCGTCCTGGGCTACTTTCAACCGTCCCGGAAATGCCGGGACTCTGATCATCTCTGCTCCCCCCTTAGTTCGACGCTTCGCTGTGCACAAACAATCATGAGTTTTGAGAGTGGGTTCGTGAAAGCAGAACAAAACGTAGGCCGGCCGGTGAAGGTCGCCATTCTGGGCTTCGGTACCGTGGGTACTTCGGTAGCCCGCATCCTATGTGAGCACCCGCAAGGCGTGACGCTCAGCTGCATCTTCAATCGGGGCATCGACCGCAAACGCGTTCCCTGGATTCCCTCGTCTGTGCTCTGGACGGAGAACTTCGACGAGGTCCTCGCCAGCAATCCCGACATCGTTGTCGAGTTGGCAGGTGGCCTGCATCCGGCGGGTGAATGGGTGCGAAGATCGCTGGCCGCAGGCAAATCCGTGGTCACAGCCAACAAGAAAATGATTGCCGAGCAGGGACCGGCACTGGAAGAGCTAGCCCGGCGCCACGGCTGCCAGCTTCTCTACGGTGCCGCGGTAGCAGGCGGTGTTCCCGTAATCCCCGCCGTGCAGCAGGGACTCAACGGAGACCGTATCATCCGCCTTCATGGCATTCTGAACGGCACCTGCAATTTCATTCTCAGCAACATGGAAAACGGCGCCGAGTTCGATTCGGCGTTGCGCGAGGCGCAGCAGCGCGGATACGCCGAAGCCAATCCCACGGAAGATGTCGACGGCTTTGATGCGCGGGCCAAGCTGGTCATCCTCTCGCGCATTGGACTCCGCATGGAGGTGCTGCCGGAAGAGGTTAACTGTCGCACCATCCGGGATGTCTCAGCCATCGACTTCGCCTATGCGAAGGAGCTGAACTGCACCATCCGGCAGATTTCGCGCGCTGAGGTCAGAAATCAGGAACTGCTGGCCACGGTGGGGCCGATGCTTGTCCCCCGCAGCTCGCCTCTGTCGTGGTCGCGCGCCACGGAGAACATGGTCATTTCCGGCGGCCAATACGGAGGCGAGACTGTCTTCTCCGGGCATGGCGCGGGAGGCAATCCTACGGCCGTTGCCGTCCTCTCCGACGTGCTCGCGATCGCCCATGGCGGTTGTCCCGTGAACATCACCAGCACCCGGGCTCGTGTCGACGGCGATCTCACCGTGCCCCACTACATAAGGTTTATCGTCGATGACCGGCCCGGTATCGTGGCGGAGATTGCCGGTGACCTTGCCGGGCAGCACATCAACATCAACGCCCTTTTGCAGAAGCCAGGTTACCCGAAGGACCGCCTGCCTTTCGTGGTCACAGTAGAACCTTGCCGCAGCTCAGCGCTAAAAGCGGCCCTGGCGAAAATCGCTCGGTTGGATTGTATGCAGGCTCCGCCGTTTGATCTGCAAATGCTGGAAGAACAGCTTTCCTGATCAGATGCCCAGAACAGGGTGTGGTTCGTAAGGCTCCTCGAGCGCCTTTATCTCGCTTTCGTCCAGATGAACTTCCAGCGCCGCAATGGCCTGATCCAACTGTGGGAGCTTGCTGGCGCCGATGATCGGTGAACTGACTCCAGGCTTTGTCAGAATCCAGGCCAAGGCGACCTGCGCGTTCTGGATACCGCGATTTTTGGCGATCTCGGTCAGCCGGTCGACCACCGTGAAGTCCGACGGGCGATAGTAAAGCCTTTGCGCGAAACCGTCGGTTTTTGCTCGGATCGTTTCGCCTCGAGTTTCAGCGTTCCGGTTTCCGGCAAGAAAACCGCGCGCCAGCGGGCTCCAGGGAATGACTCCCACGCCCTCGTCAAGGCATAGCGGAATCATCTCCCGCTCTTCTTCCCGGTAGACCAGGTTGTAGTGGTTCTGCATGGTCACGAAGCGGCTCAGTCCCATCAAGTCGGAGGTGTTCAGCATTTTCAGAAACTGCCACGCAGCCATTGAGGAAGCGCCGATGTAGAGAGCTTTGCCGGAGCGCACTACCTGGTCCAGCGCTTCGAGAGTTTCTTCGATGGGAGTGTGCGGATCGAAGCGGTGGATCTGATAAAGATCCACATAATCCGTTTGCAAACGGCGCAGGCTGTCATCGATAGCATGCAGAATGTGCTTGCGGGAGAGGCCGCTTTGGTTCGGATCGTCACCCATGGCATTGAAGACCTTGGTCGCGATCACCACCTTATCGCGCGAGGGGCCATACTCTTTGAGCGCGCGCCCGGTGATCTCTTCGCTGACCCCGAGCGAGTACACATCCGCCGTGTCAAAGAAATTGATGCCGGCTTCGATCGCGCGGCGGTAGAACGGCCGGGCC
>Ga0182024_10016383_pt1 | contig 14061 bp, 13 predicted proteins | sample P32metaG_FD_120480 | JGI IMG/M metagenome (GOLD analysis project Ga0182024, IMG submission 120480) | Permafrost microbial communities from Stordalen Mire, Sweden - P3-2 metaG (Illumina Assembly) | ecosystem: Environmental > Terrestrial > Soil > Wetlands > Permafrost | place: Sweden: Stordalen... | reverse complement strand
CGGGAATCTCTTGCTCAGTCGATGGCGCGCCGTCACACTGGTTCGCCTCAAGTACTGCGCGAGTGCCGGTCGCGGGTATCGGCCAACATTCTGTGACCTGTTCGGCGGCCAGCAACGCGGTCGACGGCTCCGGGAACCACGGCTGGTCGGCACCTCAGACCCGGGCCATGAAGATCGGGGTGCCGACCGTCACCGGGATCGCGTTCTCGCGGATCGTCGATCGGCTGCGCTGCCATCGCACGCTCGAGCGCGTGCGCGTCCCCGCGCATTGGGTGATCGTGTGGCGTCATCACCATCCGGTCCGAACCCGTCGACGGGCGCACACACGGGTGGTCCGGGTGGTCAAGTGCCGTGCCCGGACGGTGATACGTCACCGCATGGTGTGGATCACGGTGTACCGACACGGCCAGCGGGTCCCGGTGCGCCGCCGCCGGCTCGTTCGCGTGATCGTTCCGCCCCACGCGGTGCTGAAGACGCACCGCCTCGTTGATCACGGCCGGGCTGCGACGGTCAGCGGCTGGCTTGGCACATACAACGGCGTCGCGCTCGGCGGCCAGACTGTCGAGGTTCTGACCGCGCCCGATAACGGGTCAGATGCCTTCAGGCCCACGGCGCGTGGGGTGACCGCGGCGAACGGCGGCTGGCGCGCCAGGCTGCCAGCGGGACCGTCGCGGCTGATCGAAGCGGCCTACGGCGGTGGACCCACCGTCGAGGGCTCGCTGTCGGAAGCCGTGCGGGAAATCGTCCCAGCGCGCGTCAAGCTGCTCAGCGTGTTGCCGCGCCGGGTGCCGTGGGGCGGGACCGTGCGGCTCGTCGGAGAGCTCGTCGGCGGCTATCTGCCCCGTGGTGGCGCGTTGGTGAGGATGCGCCTCGGCTCTGGAAGCGCCTACACGACCTACGGGGTGCAGGAACACGTCACCGGCCGCGGGCGCTTCTCCAGCACCTACACGTTCGGCGCCGGACTGCCGAGCGTCTACCGCTCGTTCTTCTTCCAGGCCGCCTCGCTGCCCATCGGTGCGTATCCATACGCCCCGGCCGCGAGCCGCAAGCTGACGGTCGTCGTCGGCGGACACCCAGCGATCCCGCCGCCGCGACACCACCGCACGCGCCGGCGCCGCCGCCCGCATCGGTAGCAAATCGGCCGCCGTGCGGCGGTGGCTCAAAAGAGCTCCCACCGATTCCAGAGCTGCCCGCTGACGCAGCGAGGTCGCGGCGTTTCTCGAGGTGGTGTTGTCGTTGCGTAAGGTCTACAACATAGCTTGACAGTCTATAACAATACTTGATAGGTTTCTGAACTCGGTAGTCGTTGATAAGACGAGGAGGTATTGATATGACCGGCCGAGCGACGGTGCTGTTTGTTCCACTCGCTGCTGGCGTGGGAGTCACGATCAGCTTTGCGCGGCTTTGTGCGCTGAAGGCAGCCGGCCTCTCGGGTATTGCCCCAAAGGGCGGTAACGCGTTCGTCGGCCTTGTCCGGGAGCTGCAACAGAACTGGACCTGGTTGGTTGCGACCGGGCTCGGACTGGTGCTGGTTCTGATCGCCGGGCTTATGGTCGCGGGGAGCCGCCAGGCGCCCGACTGGCTGTTCCGCGTCATCGGCGGGATCATGCTCATCCTGGTCGTGATCCCGGCCGTGCTCGCGTAGGGGTCGGGCGTGCGGTCGCTCCAGCGTGTCCCGCTCGCGTGCCTCCTCGCGGCGATCCTGCTGTTGGCGGCCCCGGCCGCCGCAGTCGCTGACAGCCCGCGCGTGATGCTGGAACCGGCGTTCCTCGGACCAGTGGGGAGCTTGATCGGAGGTGTCTTCCACGCGATTGCGGGTGTTGTACTCGGCGGCCTGAGCTGGACCGTCGGGGTCGCCGGCAAGTTCATCCTGGCCACGCTCGGTGGACTGATCCGGCTGCTGATCCCGGCATCGTGGGCCCGAGACGGGCTCGAGGTGATGCACTGGATCGTGGCGGTCCCGAACTACGCCGGAACCGTGACGAGCCCGAGCGGCCACTCCGTCTACGGCTTCGCCGGCATCAACGCGCTGCGCGACCTGTTCATGTGGATCGGCGCGGCGCTGCTGCCGCTCACGCTCGTCTACGCGACCTCACGCGCCGCACTTGGGGCCGGGGGCCATCCCGTCGCGCCCGTGGGCCGCGTCCTCGGGCTCGCAGCGGTGCTCGTGTCCTATCCGTGGTGGTGGTCGCAGGCCGCGGCCGCGGTCAACCAGCTCACCCACTTCGTACTGGCCCTACCGCCGGTCAGCCACGGGATCTACAAGCTGATGCAGTACGCCGTCGGCGGCGTCGCGCTCGGCGGCTGGCAACTCGTCGACCTTTTTCTGATGGGCGCCATCGGGATCGCGTTGCTCGGACTGATCTTCCTCAAGATCGTGATCATCCTCCTCGGCGCGCTGCTGTACGCGCTCGGACCGCTGATGATCGGCCTCGTACCGACCGAGGGAGGAGTCGGAATCGCACGCGCGTGGCTGAGCGCCGCCGGAGCGCTCCTGATACTCCCGCTGGCGTGGAGCACGATCCTCGCCGTCGGAGCACTCCTCGTCAACGACAGCTCCACCGCGGGACCGCTGATCGCGGGCTCGGGCACGATCGCGCATCTGCTCGGCGGCCTGCTGCTCGCGCTCGCCGGACTCGCCTCGCTTTGGCTCTGCATCCGCGCCGCCCGCGAAGCCGGCGCGGTCCTGCGCGGACAGCTGTCAGGCGTCCTTGCGTTCGGCGGCGGGCGCGGCGGCCGCGGCATCGCGACCGCCTCAGCCGCACCGCCGCACGCGCGACGCGCGGCGGAGTCACTACGTGGGTTCCCGGGCCGCGTGGCCAGCGCCACGAGCGCCGCGCTCGGCGCCGCTGGGCCGGCCGGGCAAGCGCTTGCCGGGAGCGCCTCGGGGCTGGCGGCGAACAGTCGTCGCGGCCTGATTGGCGCGAGCGGCACGCTCTTCAGAACCGGCGCCGCCGCAGCGGCTCCCGGTACCGCAGCTCTCGTCGGCCGGAGTCGCGCAGGTGCCGCAGCGGTGCGGATGGCGCGGGCCGGCGCCGCCAGCTGGCAGCAGTCCGCTGGAACCGGAGGCGCTCCATCACAGCGACCGCCGGTGACGAGCTCTCGCACGGGCGCTGCGCCTTCCGGCTCCGCCGCCGGCGCTGACAATGGGGCGGCCAGGGCCCGCGACGCAGTCGCATCTGGCGGCGACGACGTGCGAGTGCCGCCGCCACCGCCGCGATCGGCCCCGGTCCCGCCTGGCCAGACGACGACGCATGGAAGCACCGCGCCGTCTGATGCCTCGCGACCGGCTGGCCCGACCAGTGGTAATCAGCGGCCGAAGCAGCCGCGGCCGGTCCCGAAGCCGCGTGGTGGCGGTAAGCCGAGGGGTCGCCCGGGCAAGGGCGGCAGCTGATGCAGACGCTGAGAAGACTGAACGATCCGGAGCGCTACTACGGCCTCTCGTGGCGCGGATGGCTCGGCGTCGCAATCGGCGGCGGCGCGCTCTACGGAGCAGCGCGGATCTCTCCGCTGGGGATACGACCGACCATCACGATCGTTGTCCTCGCGCTCGCGTTCTGCGGCGTGGCTCTGAACGCGCTCGGCGGACAGGCTCTCGGGCCGGGACGTCACCTCATCGCACTGCTGCGCTACCGGGTCTCCCCCAAGCTGCTCGAGGCCCCGGCCGCGCCCAACCGCGGTGGGCTCGTGCTCGACGTCGCGCCCAACGACGACGTCGCCGACACCGAAGGCGCAGCAGCGATCGAGACGGTGCTGCCGTGAGGACAGGGTCGATAGCCCGGATCCTCCCGATCGACCTGGTGGAGCCGGATGGCCTGGTCGTGACGGCCGACGGGCGATACGTACGAGTGATCGAGTGCGAGCGGATGCCGAACGCGATCACCGCGGACTCCGGAGCGCAGGTCCGGATCGAGCAGTGCTTCGCCGAAATCTGCCGCGCGATCCCGGACGGCGGGTCGATCGGCGTGTACGCGCAGACCGACCCGATCCCTGTCGACGAAGCGCTGGCCGAGGACGAGCGACGCGTCGCGCTCGCCGCAAACCAGGACCGGCAGGCCGGGCAGGTTGAGCTCGCCGAGACCCGGAGGCGGCTGCTGACGGCGCAGCGCCAGTCGGTCGTGAACGCCGCCGGCTCAGAGCAGCCCGCCGTCGCGGCACGCTGGTGGGTCGCCGTCCCGCACCGGCCGCACGAGGACGAGATCGCCACCCGGTTCCGGCAGGCGATCGTCCCTCGCGGGCGCCGGACCTCGTGGCGGTCTCATCAGCGCGCCGCAGCGGACAGCCTCCGGCAGACGGAGCTCGCGCAGACGCAGCTCTCCCAGGCCGGGATCGAGCCACTCAGACTCGACGGCGTGCAGCTGCTCGCCGCGCTGTGGGAGCGCTTCCATCCCGCCGCCCGCGAGCTCCCCGACATGGCAGCGCTCGGCGACGCGACTACGGTCGCCAGCGCGATGACCGCCGAGCAAGCCGGCGCTCATCGCCATCAGATCCTCAAGACGGTCGCTCGAGGCCCGTGCCACGCGGCGATATCCGCGTCCGATCCGCGGTGGCTCGAACACGCAGATGGGACCCTCGAAGAGGTCCTGCATCTCGGGACGCCACCGCTGCACACATCGCTGTGGTGGCTGATGCACCTGCTCGCATGTCCGCTGCCGGTGACCGTCGCAGTACACATCCGCGTCGGGAGCCGCGAGCAGATTCGTGCGCGGCAACGGCGACGGTGGAAACGCCTTTCGGCCTCGATCGACTACAAGCACCGCCGCGCGCACCTCGTCGGCTCAGAGGAGCACGAGGCACTCGCTGAAGCCGAGCTGCTCGACTCAGAGCTCGCCGGCGCGATCGGCGCGACCGTCTACAAGGTGTCGATCAGCGTGGCGATCCGCGACCCTCGCGGCCACGCCGACGCGTTCGAGTCACTCGTGAAGGCGACCGCGCGCGAGTTCCAGGGGCACACCGGCGCGCGGGTCATCCGCGGCCGGTGGCTCTCGCTGCCCGGATTCACGACAACGATCCCGCTCGGCATCGACGCACTCCGCGCGACCAGGTCCTACGCACAACGCAACATCGCGCACTGCCTCCCGTTGACCTCCAGCTCGTGCGGCTCGCCCGACGGGCTGATCCTCGGGTTCGCCGATCCCGGCGGAACGCTCGAGCGGATCAACCCGTTCGACCGGTTATTTACGCGGCATGTGACGCTTGCGATCGGCCCGTCCGGCGGCGGAAAGACGGTCACGATCAACGCGCTGCTCGCGCGCGCGATCTCGCAAGGGATGCGCGGCTGGATCGTTGACCGCTCCTCCACCGCCGCCGACGGCGGCGGCCGGTCCTCGGGCCACTACGACATGCTGCTCGGCCTGATCGCCGGCTCCGCGCGGGTCCAGGTCGGCTCGGGAGCAGGCGCGGTGATCTGCCCGTGGGACGTCGCCGATCCCGGCCAGGTGCCGCCAGAAAAGGAGCAGTTCCTGCTCGCGCTGCACGCGCTACTGGTCGGCGATCAGCGCGGCAGCGAGGACCGCACGCTGTGCGCGCTCGAGGAATCGCTCCTGCTCTCCGGGATCGGCGCCGTCTACGCGCGCTGCGAGCGCACTGGCGAGCGCCCGCGCGAAACGCTGCTGATCGAAGCGCTCCAGGAACGCAGCAGCCAGGAAGAACAGAGCGGGCTGGTCGCCGACACCCTGCGATCGCTGATCGTCCGGCTCGAGCCCTACAGCAGCTCCGGCGCGTTCGCGCACCTCACCGACGCGCCAACGACCGTGCCGAGCGCGACGACGCTGACCCTGTTCGACATCGCGGGGCTGCCCGACCGGCTCGTGCCGCCGATGATCCTCGCGATCGTCGACCACATCGAGGGCCAGGTCCAGCACGCCCGCTCACAACGACTTCAAGCGGAGCACGGCGACACCGGCGGGTGGGCCGGCCGGTTGTTCCTCGTGGTCGAGGAGGGATGGAAGCTGACCGCGTCGGCGGCCGCCGGCGCATGGCTCAACGAGTACGCCCGCCGCTCCCGGCACTACGCGCTGTGGCTGATCTTCGTCTCGCAGTTCTTCCGCGATCTCGCCACCCCGCAGGGACACGCGCTCCTGGAGAACAAGGCGATCGCGCTCTGCTTCCAGAACGACGCGGAGGATCTCGAGCACGCCCGCGCACCGCTGGCGCTGACCGACACCGACGTCGAGCAGATCACGACGCTCACGACCCGCCCCGGCCTCTATTCGAGCACGTACATGATCTCCAGCCGCGGCCGCGGAGCCGTCCGCCAGCTGCTCGGCGACCTCGAGTACTGGATCTGCTGCTCGGACCCTGAGAACGACCAGCCGCGGCGCGCGGCAGCGCTGCGCGAGACCCGCGGAGACCACTGGGCGGCGCTGCAACTGCTCTGCACCCCCGAGTGGCACGAGCGGCGGCGCCACGAGACGAGTGGATCGTGATGTCCGCGCTGCTCGCCCCACCCCAGGCCTCCCACAGACGCCAACCGCCGAACCCGCGACGGCGCCGCGGGCATTGGCGATGGGTTGGGCTGGCCGCAAGCGGCGCATTCATGCTGGTCATGGCGCCGGTGTTGCTGCTGCTCGGCGCCGGGAACCCGCCGTGCCCGAGCGGACTCGCGCCCGGGACGGTCAACACACCCGCCGGTGGCGGCCCAGTCGCCGCCGGCATGTATGCGCAGCCGCTGCGACTCGAGCCGGCTCACTGGTACCGGGTCGGCGCGACCGAGTACGGCGGCCCCAGTGACCCAAGCTCGAGCGACTACGGGTCGATCGGCACCCCGGGCGAGTCCTACCTCCCTGCCCACCCCGACACGTTCGCCGAGCTCTCGGTCCTCGATCACAACCCCGCCAACGCCGGCAGCTTCACGTTCGCCGACGCCAACGCCCTGGACAACCTGCCGTACATGACCGCGCTCCGCGTCGCGAACAACGGCACACAACGCGTGCTCTACAAGCGCGACGTCGGTTATGGCCAGGGCCCCGGGCAGCTGATTGCCAACGGCCAGCCGTACCGCCTCGACGTGTGGTGGATGAGCGCCGGAGCTCTCGGCGTCTCCAAGAACCCGGTCGACATCCAGCTCGCGCCGGCCACCGGCGCCGGCGCGACCCTCGGGCAGCTCCCGGCCGCCACCGGTGCAGCTGGCGGCGTTGCCACCGGCGGTTGCCCCGCTGTGGCAGGCACGGACATCCCGCTGCCGCTCGTTCCGGGTACGCAGACGAGGATCCTGCCGTCTGGGCTCGCGGCCGCCGGACAGAACGCGCCAGCCGCGGTCAAGGCGATGGTCGCTGCCGGCAACCGGCTCTACGGCAAACCGTACATCTACGGCGGCGGCCACGGCGCGTTGCTCGACACGCTCCAGCCGGGCTATGACTGCTCCAGCGCGGTCTCCTACGTGTTGCACGCCGGCGGCGTGCTCGGCCCGAGCGCGCTCGTCTCCGGCGAGCTCGCCAGCTGGGGCCGGCCCGGCCCCGGACGATACGTGACCGTCTATGCCAACAGCGGCCACGTGTTCATGTACGTGGCCGGCCTGCGTTTCGACACCTCCTACAACGGCACCGACACCGGCCCGAACGCCGGCCAGTCTGGCCCGCGCTGGCGCGTCTACCCCACCGTCCCCAGCTGGGCCGCCTGGTCTGTCCGACACCCCGCCGGCCTCTGACAGTGAGCCAGGCGATGCGCATCACGGCCAAGGTGCTCGCAGCGCTCGCTGCGATCGTGACCGTCGGCGGGTGCGGGATCAGCGACCCGTACACCCGCGCCAACACCACGACGAACCCGCCACACGCATCGCCCGCCGCCGCCGCCGGACCGGCCGCGGCGCAGAACCCCGGCGAGTCGCCGGCACCCCCACCGCCAACAGCCCAGAGTCAAGCGCCGAGCGCGCCCGCAGCAACACCAGAGCAAGCGATCCGGCAGTTCGCGCTCCTGTACGTCAACTGGACCTGGCGAACGCGCGGACCGCATCTGCGAGAGCTCACAGCGATCAGTGTCGGCGCAGCCCGACTCGCCGAACAACAAGCCGCCGTCACAGAGGGCCGCGACAGCGAGATCGCCGCCACCCACGTCTACAACCGCGGCCAGATCGTCTCAATCGCCCCCAGCCAAACCCAGCCCGGCGAGTGGTTGATCGTGACACGCGAGCAGACCGGCGGCAACGCCCAGTACGACGGGCTCCAGCCCTCCTGGCACGTGACGCTCGCCAAGCTCGTCCACCTCCCGACCGGCTACTCGATCTCGCAATGGCTGCCCCAGAACTGACGCATCCGACGATCGGGGACCGCCGGGCGACCGCGCGGCTGAAGCCGCATCGCCGGCCGGGAAGCGAGCTTGTCCCCGCGCTCGCGGCGGTGTGGTTGCTGACTGCGGTCGGGGGGCTCGTCGGGCTCGTGGCGCCCGGGCTCGCGCCCGGGCGCGGTCCGCACCCGACGCTGCACGGCACGCTCGCGGACGCGCTCTCGATCCTCGCCACGAACCTGCGACTGCTCTTGGTGCCGTTCGCGCTCGGGCTGCTTGGCTTTCGGCGCAGTCGCCGCGCACTTGGGTTTGGTGACGTGCTCGTCGGCACGGTCGTGACGCTCAACGCGATCCAGGTCGGGCTCGCTCTCGGCCGCTACGGCATGCGGCTCATCCCGTACATCCCACAGCTGCCCGTCGAATGGCTCGCGCTCGCGCTCAGCACGAGCGCATGGATCTCCGCTCGTCACGGTGCGCCGCCGCGAGCGCTCCGCACCGGTGCCCTATTGACGTTCCTCGCGGCGGCCGCCGCAGCCGTGATCGAGGCACTGCTCACCCCACACGCACGATGAAACGCCGACACCACTCGCTCCTATATGTGCTGTACCTACGCTCACCGATCTGGCGGCTGCGGCGCAGCCTGTGGATCTTCCAAGTCGGCGGGCGGTGCGAGCGATGCCGCTCGCGGCGACGACTCACGATCCACCACCGCAGCTACGACCGGCTGGGCCACGAACGCCGCGCTGACGTCACCGTGCTCTGCTGGGACTGCCATCGCCGAGAGCATCACGCACCACGGCGGGCTTCACGTCGAAGCGGCACGAAGATCCGAGCGGTGCTGGTGACGCGGATCCGCACCGCGGCGATCCTGACCGTCGCCGTCGTGCTCCTTGCGGTGGCCGCTCACCGATGAGAAGGGGCCAATGCCCAAACGGCGACGGACGGCGTCTGCACGCGGTTCTCACCCGGTGAGGAGCCGGCCCGTTTGCCTCGCCCGATTCTGCGCCGTCGGCGGCCCGGTCGCTTCAAGGTCGCTGCGCTCCCTTCCCCTCGCTGCGCTCGGTTCCGCTCGGCCATCCGTCGGACGCTGCCGGACTCGTTCAAACCACCCGGATCCCCACAAGGAGGGAACCACAGATGAGCACCACCGCCCCCGCCGTTAACGCCGTGACCCTCGTCGGCCACTTGACGGCCGATCCCATCCTCAAGCAGCTCGACGGCGACCGCAAGGTCTGCAACCTGCGCCTCGCGGTCAACGACCAGAAGGACCAGCCCCCGCTGTTCATCGACGTCGCTACGTTCGGCAGCCAGGCCGACGCGTGCGCGAAGTACCTCGCCAAGGGCCGCGCAGTCGCGGTCACCGGCCGGCTCGTGTACCGCGAGTGGGAGGCCGAGGACGGCACTCGCCGTTCACGCCACCACGTCATCGGACGCGTCCAGTTCGGCGGCCGCCCCGCCGACCAGCCCACCGAGGCGGAAACCCCCGAGGAGGTCGCCGCCTGACCGAAAACGCTGCGGGAGCGCCGGCCACGCCGGCGCTCCCCGCCTCACAGGCACAGAACCGGGAACGCCAACGTCATGACCAGCGCCGACAACATCCGTGACCAGGTCGTCGCGCACACCACAGCCATGCACGACATGGCCGCCCGCGTGCTCGACAACCACGGCGAGCCCAGCTACACCCCCGAGAAGCTCAGTTGCGTGTTCCGAGCCGACGTGTGCGCGGTCGCCCTCCTGGGCTGGAGCGCGAGAGAACTTCGCCGACGAGATGGAGCGGGAGTCGAGACGGTGACGGCGGGTGGCGGTTGCCCGCGCCAGATCTTGCGCCGCCCGGCGGCGCACGCCGAAAGTGCGTGCGGCAACCGAGCTCCCGGTGCTGCCGCCGGCCGACGCATGTGGGCTCCAGGCAACCGCCACCCGCGCCGACGTAGGACGCCGCTGCTATGACCAAACCCGAGCCACGCGACCCCCGACCGTGCAAACCGTCCCCGAGATGGTGACCGTGAGCGGCGAGCCCGCGATGACCCTCACCGAGCATCTCGCGCGCCTGGAGCGCGCGCGCCAGGGTCGGCTGCGGTCGCTGTGGCAGATGACCGCCGAGCAGCGGATCGCGGCGATGCGCCGCGGGGAACTGACGCGCGAGCAGCTCGCCGCATGGAGCGCGCGGCATCCCGAGCAGGTCCCGATGCTGAACGGCGAGTTCGAATGGATCGCGATCCGTATGCCCGAGGTGTGCGAATGACCATCCGCGACCCAGTCGCTCCGAGACGTCCGACGAGCGTACGGGCGATCTCGCCTGCAGCCGAGCTCGACGCATATCTGCGGACGATCGCCGGGCGCTCGCCCGGAACACGGCTGCTCGAGATCCGCTTCGCGCTTCGCCACCGCGACATGGGGCGCGTATTCCTCGCCGCCCACAGCGCTCCCGGCGCCGCACGGTTCATCCGCCGCCTCGCCGCACGAACCGACGTCTACGTCGGCGTCGCCCTGCGTACCCGCGCCGCCGGCGGCCGCGCCGCGATCGACCGCTCGCACCTCGCGTTCGTCGAGATCGACACCCGCGACGCGCTCACCCGACTCGCCGACTTCGCGTACCCGCCGACCATGATCATCGCGTCGGGCACCCCAGGCCACACGCACGCCTACTGGACGCTGCACACGCCGGTCGGCGTGCCCGAGCTCGAGCGGGCGAACCGTCAGCTCGCTTACCACCTCGGCGGCGACCTCGCGTCCGTCGACGCGGCAAGGATCCTCCGGCCGCCAGCGTCGTGGAATCACAAGCATTCGCCACCGGCGCCGGTCGAGCTCGTCGAGCTCGAGCCCATGCGTCGCTACGACATCGGCAAGCTGGTCGAGGGACTCGAGGATCCGCGAGGCGCACGCTCCGACGCTGCGGCTTCTCCCCCGCGCTCCGGCCGTAACAAGATCGATCGAGCGCTGCTCGCGATCCCCGCGGCCGACTACGTGCGGATGCTCACGGGCCGCACGCCGAACCGCGCTCGGAAAATCCCGTGCCCGTTCCATGACGACCGCACGCCGAGCCTTCAGCTCTACGACGACGGCACGTGGTACTGCTACGGAGCCTGCCAGACAGGCGGATCCATCTACGACTTCGCGTCGCACTTGTGGGGAATCTCGACCACGGGCCACTCGTTCTTAGAGCTCCGCAACCGCCTGGCCAATGAACTCGTTGCCGCTCACGATAGCTGGGCATAAGACACGTTGTTGGACCCCGTACGTTCCGATGTGACATGTACTTGGACCCCAGCAGTTTGCGCGCGCGGTCACCTCGTGGGCGGGGCTCCTCGAGACCTCTTTGAGCGTGGCGCAGTGGCCCGAGAACTGGCGCTTGAGGGAGGCGGATGAGGGCTTGTGCGAGGCGCGTCGGGCCGCGTTCGTGTCCGGAATTAGGGTCCTTACCTCATGCTCAGCGAAGCTCGGAAGCCGCCCTCGATGCGGGCGTATCCTGAAGTTGATGCCTTTGTCGATCAACCTTGACCTCGCTTCATCTTTGCTACTGCGAGCGTCTCTCGATGAGCGCTTCTTCCGCATCTGGGATTTCGCCCATGACGGGGAGTTCCCGCACCATCGGGAGCAGAAGATGGAATTCGACGGGTGGGTCGACAGGATCCTGGGGACGACCCCCCCGGCCGAGCTGCGCGCCCTGGCCCGTCAGGATCGATCGCTGCGTCAGGGATCGACCTTTCGTGGATTTGAGCCATTCGATCCAGATACCGGCGACCTCAGCGTTATTGCCATTCGCCAGCTCGAGCTTGCCCTGTACTCCACAGAGAACCGCCTTTTCGACGCGGCCTATTCGCCAGGCAGCAAACAGGATCGGGTCTGCCAGGCCGTGCATGGTCTGTTTGAGCAGCTCACGGAACGCGACCGGTTGCTGAGGCTGACGCCCGAGATGGTCCGCGACCGCCGTGGCTTTAGCGACCGCGTCTTTTGCGTCGGCGATTACGGAATCTTCCCGCATCCAGCTCTGCGCCCGGCGCGTGAACTTGTCCACGATCTCTGCGCCCTCGCGGAAGCCGGAGCGGAGGTCCAGGTTGCCATCGATCCTCATTCGGTCGTGCCGCGGTCTGAGATCGCCGACGTCGGCCTATTCGACTACTGGTTTGGACTCAAGCTCGACATTGATCGGCTCGATGACCCAACCGCGATCGGCTGCACCGTCCACGGTCGCCGCCCAGAGGCGCAGAACGGCGACACGTTCCCGCTTCTGCGTACCGAGTTTCGCTGGCGCGCGGAGGGACCGCTGAAGACGTTGGAAGTCCAGGAGACCGTGCCACGCGACCGCGCCTGGGGGGATCACGGTGGGCGAGTCCATCGAGGCTCCCGATACGTCGCTAATCGTTACCTGCACAGCATCCGCGATACCGACCGGCGCCGCTTCATCCATCTCGACGGCGCCGCCAAAGCGTTCCCGGGCCAGCAATACGGTCCGACAGTCGAACAGCCCGATTTGCCGCAGGGCGAACCGGTCTACCGCAAACTCTTTCGTCTCGATGGCCACATCCCCGAGGAGGACTGGGGGCGTCTGGTAGCACACTTCTTCCGAGGCAACGAACTGGTCATCGAGTACTTCGGCGACGTGCTCGACGAACGCGGCGGTACGCAGGAACAAGCAGCCTGACCTGGACCCGCTGGCGTCGCGCCGGCTGGGGCCTAAGATCGATCTGCCCAGTGTCCCGGTTGGCGAACAAGTAGCGGCCCATAGGATGCGCCGGCCGATCGCCCCAGGCTCCGCTCACAAATCCCGCCGGGGTCGCAAGACGTTGAACAGGCGAATTAGCGCCTCTGTCGAGCGCATCATTTCCGCGAGAGCTCTGGCGAGTCCACATCTGCTGGAATCCAGAGGATGGTGGACGATCGCTCTCGCGCTGCGATCGAGGAGCAGTTGCTCGAACTCCTCGATTTCCCACGTGAGGACGTCGATACCGAGATCAAGGACTGGCTACCCCTGCAGGACAAGGTCGCCCGCGCAAACCTGGCGATCGAATTGATCGCGCTAGCCAATCATGGAGGTGGCCGCCTCCTCTTCGGCTACCGGGATGAGGTCGCTGGCTGGCCGCCCTCGGGCATCTGCCCACATCCGCTGCAGCACTACGCGCAAGACGCGATCAACAACATCCTCAAGGCGTACGCCGAGCCGCCATTCGAGTGCCACGTCGACCACCTTGCGGCCAGCGACGGGAATAACCACGTCGTCATTCGAGTTCCTGGAGGCCATCGCGTACCCATCCGCTCCAAGAAGTCCGGCCCATCCGGATCGAGACTGAAGGTCGACGTGTATTACGTGCGACGCCCGGGACCGGAGAGCGCGCCACCGCAGTCAGGACGCGAATGGGACGAACTGCTTCGTCGCTGTCTCTCAGCTCAGCGCGAGGAGCTGGTCACGAGCTTCCGCAACATCGTCAACATCGTCGGCTCCGGAGGGCAGATCGCCGAGACCCTCGCGGCGAGCGCATCCCCGACAACCGCGCTGCAGACGTGGGAGCAGACCTCGTTGAACCGACTGGACGACCTCCTCGCTGGTGATTCCTGAATGGCAGGTGAACAGCAACGGTATGCGCACGGGTGGTGGGCGTCGGCCTATGTCCTCGATCCGGTCGAGCAGCCGCCGAGCCTGCCGCAGTTCCGTGACCTCCTGTACGCCATCAAGGGCAGTGAGACGGGCTGGCCCGTGTGGCTCTGGCTGCCGAACCGCGTCGAGATGCTTCCCTATCTGATCGACGACGACGTGATCGAGTGCTGGCTGAGCGCCATCGGAGATGACTCCCACGCCGACTTTTGGCGCGCCGATCGACGGGGACTGATGTTCATGCTCCG
>Ga0182024_10016382_pt1 | contig 14061 bp, 12 predicted proteins | sample P32metaG_FD_120480 | JGI IMG/M metagenome (GOLD analysis project Ga0182024, IMG submission 120480) | Permafrost microbial communities from Stordalen Mire, Sweden - P3-2 metaG (Illumina Assembly) | ecosystem: Environmental > Terrestrial > Soil > Wetlands > Permafrost | place: Sweden: Stordalen... | reverse complement strand
TTGCGCGAGACGTGCTGCAGGTTCTGCGCCAGCGTGAACTGGTGAAAGAAATCGTAATTGATGATCCATTCGCCCCACTGCAGCTGGAACCAGTCCCAGTAAAGTCCCATTTGCGAGAACAGGCTCGCCGCTGCTTCATCGCTGGGAGGAGTGGGATCAAAGGTCACCCAGCCATATTCCGGGAACAGCACCTCTACCCAGCTATGCGCGTCGCTGGCGCGCACGATGAAGTCTCCGCCAAGATCGTTGTATTCTCCGGGAAGGAAGCCATTCACGTAACGCGCCGGCACGCCCAGGCTGCGCATCATCACCGTCATGGCCGCAGCGAAGTATTCGCAGTGCCCGGCGCGGCGCTCAAATAGAAAATGCGCAAGTGGATCGGCTGACGTTGCGCCGCCCAGATCAAGCGTGTAGGCGTAATGGAGACGCAGATATTGCTCAACGGTGCGGGCCTGGTCGTAGGGATTTAGCGCGCGGCCAGCAATTTGTTTGGCCAGCGCAGGGATGCGCGGATCCAGATGCGGCAATTGCAAGTACACCTCGCGAACCGCGTCCGGGTAGGTGGCCGAAGCCTTGCGAAGCAGATCCGCCGGAACGCGCGGGAGATCGGAAACCGCGTCATAACGCACGTTCGCGAAATTGTGAAATGGATTGGAGATGGAATTCGTTCTGTCGAGCACCAGATAGGTGTTACGGGCCCCGCGGCCGCCCGTCAACCCTTCCCCCATAAACTGCCCGCGAATTCGCGCCGGCTCCGCAGCCACAAAGACAGCATCGGAGGCCATGGGCTCGAGAAAAACCGTGTAGCGCAGCGGCAAGGAAAAGCGGCGGGCCCCCGGGGCTGCCCCAGGCAGCGATATCCAGCCATCGCCCTCCTGGCCGACGGCGACATGGTCGTGCGCTTCCGAATACCAGCGCCGCCCGTCGAATGTAGTCAGCGCGATGCCGCGCCAGTGGATACCGCTCGCCGCTGCCGGTCCGCCCTCGACCTTGATCCGCATCACCAGGGCGCTGCTGCGCTTGATCTCGCCGATTTGACCGAGTTCTACGTCGTCAGTGAATCCAGAAATGAGCGAAGGCTGCAGGTTGAATCTCGACAGGTAGCCGGCGTTGAAACGCGGCAGTATGAAAAAGATGGCCGCTCCCGCAACGAGTGCGCTCACAGCTATGACTGCGGAGGTAACACCCAGCGCGGCGTGCAGCCGGCGCTCCGGCGACGTGCCGGATTGTGCGCTGGATGGTACGGCGGATGGCGCGGCGCCTTCCGCGCTGCGGCGCATTTCCAGGCCGATAAAGGTGGAAACGCAAAGCACGAGGAACAGCAGGAAGAAAACCAGGAACGCCGTGTCCACGGTCAGGATAGCCGACGCGAGCATGGCGCTAAATGCCAGCAGCGACAGAAATAAATAGTCGCGGGTGCTGCGCGCGCTGAACAGGCGCACGATCATGGCAAATAACATCAGGTGGATACTCGCGAGCAGCGCGGAGTACAGAGCTGGATTTTGTGCCTCGCCAGCCAGCGCCCGCGAGATCCACCACAAATCTATCGGAAAGAATGCGAAGTAGCCCATCACCAGCCATGTAGCCGCGCGATGAGAAAGCTCCGGACCTCGTCCGCGCCACCAGCGGTAGCCTTTCACCAGTAGAGCCAGAGGCGGCACCAGAATGGATACGAGGTCGAGCTTGCCCGTCGAAACCAGGGTCAGCACGCTTACCAGCAGCAAAAGGTATAGCGAAGTCTCGAAGTAACGCTCGAGGTCGGCACCGAGTACGGAGCGCTGCGCCTGAACGGCAGTGGAGGTGGTAGACATCATCGCAGGGTAGCGCAACTCAGTTTAGCACCGGCCTATCGGGGCTTTTTGGCCGCGCGGCGGCGTCTGCGCGAAACAGGCAATGTACATGAGGCGATGCCGGGGTTTTCCAGCGATTGTCGGACCGTGGCGATGATTTTTCGCGTCGCGTTAGAAATCGGCAAGCGCTCGACTTTGGCCAGGTGCGGAGTTCGCGCACCGGCCAAAGATGGCAGCTGGTCGACACGTGCTAGGAATGGAGCCAGCCGAATATTGCGGAACGTTACGCCGTGCTGCGATGTAGGCAGCGCAGTGAGCTGCGGAGGTGAAATACCGAAGGAGTGCGCCAAATGGGCGGACAAACGTCTCGCCAAATCGGCAAGCCAGCCGCTTTCCGGCTGAAACACTGGAGGACGGCGCGTACTGGGAGCATTTCGTGCCTTGTCTCCTGCGCGCGTGGTGGGCGTGGTGGCCGTGGTGCGCGCGGTGGGCTTTTTCGACATTGCGGGCCGACGCGGCGCTACATTTTCCGGCATCGGGCCGGCCAGTGAAGGAAACTGCCACAGCCTTGAGAACAGGCTTGGGCTGTTCTCATCGTGTTGATGATCGTGCGCATGTTCGCCACGCCGCCGGCCGGGCCTCTTGAGTTGGGGATAGCGCACCAGGAGCGTGCGTCCGCGCCGATCGAGCAAGACAGCAGCGGCCAGAACGATGTGCACTGTCGCGGGCTTCCGGCGCGGGGCGGGGACGCTCTCCGCGATGCCCAGAGCGCGCGCACGGCACCAGCGCGAAATCGGACATTCGGCGCAGTGCGGCGCTCGCGGTGTGCAGAGCGTCGCGCCCAGTTCCATCATGGCCTGATTCCAGTCTCCAGGGGCGGCCGTGTGCAACAGCGTTTGTGCCGCGTCCGTAAGGCCCCGCCAAACGGCGGGCTGGCGCAAATCGTCACGCACCGCGGTGAGTCGCGCGAGAACGCGAGCGACGTTGCCATCGAGCACGGCCAAGGGCGCGTGGTAGGAAATGCTCAGCACGGCCGCTGCGGTGTAGCTGCCGATTCCGGCCAGTTCCAGCGCTTCTGCTGGGTCTTGCGGAAATTTACCGTTATGACGTGCGACGATTTGCTTCGCGGCCTGATGCAAATTTCTGGCGCGGCTGTAGTAACCCAGACCCGACCAGTAGCGCAACACCGAGTCGATGCGCGCATTTGCCAGATGCTGCACGGTCGGAAATCGCGCCAGGAATCGCCGGTAATACGGAATTACGGCTGCGACGCGTGTTTGCTGAAGCATGATTTCTGAGAGCCAGATGCAGTACGGGTCCCGCGTTCGCCGCCACTCGAGGTCGCGCTTTGCATGGCTGTACCAGGCGAGCAATTGTCGCTGCATGACAGGCAAGTCCTCGCACAAGATCCCGCCTGGCAGGCCGTTGAAAGACGCACTCGAGATTCCATCTGAAATCTCGATCGTGGGTGCGGCAGAGATTGCAGTGCAAGGCGCGTTCATTTTTTGCGTCCTGCGGTTTTTGCGATGCATTCGCGATTCGCGACGCGGCGAGCAGGCAACGTTTCACGTTCGCGTTTACGGCTTAGCCTGCCAGGGCGTCCACCGTCACTTCAGCCGCCGGCGCGTTCAGGAACAGGATATACGAAGAATTCCAGAGGCTGGCAGGAACCGAACCTTGCGGCTGGCTGGTCAGGATGATCTTGAAAATTTGCGGTGAATCGGCCAAATCATCAAGCAGCGATCGGCCGCCGCCCGAGATGGGCTGTGCGGTCGCAAGGTAACGCAAAATGTCATAAATATTTTCGCCGGCCGCGGCCATGGGCGTTTCAAATCCTGCAGTGCGAAACATCAGTACGGAATCCAGCTCGTAAAAATACCATGCCAGACTGGCGCACAGAGCAATCCCTCGATCAAACCCGGCGATCGCGGCGGCAGAAGCACTTTCGGGTGACGCGGCGGGAGTGCTTTGAGACATCAGCGACGCGGGCACAATTCTTGCGGCGGGCGGAAGCGCAGGATCGAGCACTAGCAAGACCTGGCGTTCGTCTTCGCGGGCGAATTCGCGCACCTGTAATGCGCCAGCCTTGGCCGACGCCTTCCAGTCCACGTGACGCGCAGTATCGGTGCGTTGATAATCGCGAATGGCGTAGAGATCGTTTCCGCGTCCGCGCAGAAAGCTCTCGAGTTCGCCGCTCATGGATGGCAGGATTTCGTAAAAATCCTCCGTCGGTTCGACGGAGGGATACACGACGGCTTGCAAACAGGAATCGGTGCGCCGCGTCTTTTCCAGAAACCCGAAAGGGAAACGCGTCTGCAGTCCCAGCGATTCCTGCCGGTAAACTCCCCGGCGCGAAAAGAGTAATTCCACGCTTTGCTGCACTACTTGGCCGCGCCGCAAGTAAGGAAAATAGACGGGCGTCGAGAGAATATTGTTTGCGGCAGCGGCGCCGCCCGTCTGAGGCATCGAGGTTCGCGAGGAATGTCGGGTGTTCCCGACCAGGCGCAGCGAAAAAGACGGCAGTCCCCGCTTGCGATTGATCAGTTCGGCGAGCGCGATGACCGGGCGGCCGGCAAAGATATGCTCGGGTAGATCGAGCCGCAGTTCGACACCGCGCAGGACAGTCTGCGACATCACTCCGGAGATCAGAATCCCGGCAAGGAGGCACGCCAGAACCATGAAGAGCAAATTGTTCCCGGTGTTGATCGCCGCCAGCGCGACAATGAAGATTCCCCCGATATACACGATGCCTTCGCGCGTCAGCCGGTAGTCGATTTGTGGAAACCAGTGCAGCGAAGTGCGCCGCGCCAGCACTGGAACGATGGTCAGCGCCACCCACCCGGCGATCGCGAGTGCCGCTAACGCTGAAATCCCCGCGAGCCAGATCCGCCCGGTCTCCGCCGCAGAACTCGAGTACAGCGCCAGTATTAAAGCGATGGCCAGCGCCAACATGGCCAGCACGAAGCTGCGCCAACCGATCCAGTCGATCCCTTTTGGCGTGTGCCCTTGTTGGGCGTAGCCTTCTTGGACCTGCTCGTCTGCCATTAGAGTGGCACGCGTGTGGCTTCGACGATTTCGGCCAGGATCGTTTCGGCTTGCGCCGACTTTTTCTGGGTAGTGGCGTAACGCGTGTTGACTACCAGGCGATGTGCAAAAACCGGGACGACGAGTTCTTTGAAGTCGTCGGGCAGGCAGAAATCGCGTCCTTCGATGAAGGCACGTGCCTGCGCGGCACGCTGCAGCATGAGGGAGCCGCGCGGGCTGACGCCCAGCACCAGCCGTTCCGTCTGACGCGTGCGCGCAATAATTTCGAGCGCGTAGTCGAGCAGGCTGTCATCGACGCGAATGCGCTCGACGGCTTGCTGCATCGCAGCGACATCGGCGGCCTCCATCACGGGCTCGACCGATGCGCGGGCGCCCGAACCGGTGCGGCTGCGCAGAATTTCCTTTTCACTTTCGTGGGAAGGGTAGCCCATGCGAATACGCAGCATGAAGCGATCCAGCTGCGATTCGGGAAGAGGATACGTTCCGTGGTGCTCGACGGGATTTTGCGTCGCCAGAACCATGAAGGGCTGCGGCAGCGGGTAAGTGCGATTGTCGATGGTGACCTGCGCCTCGTTCATGGCCTCGAGCAGAGCCGATTGCGTTTTCGGGGTGGTCCTGTTGATCTCGTCCGCCAGCACGACATTGGCGAAGATGGGGCCGGGCTTGAACTCAAATTGTTGGTCGATCTGGTTGTAGATGCTGATGCCCAGCACGTCGCTTGGCAGCATGTCGGACGTGAATTGCACACGCTGAAACGTGCAGTGAAAGGAGTGCGCCAGGGCTTGAGCGAGCGTGGTCTTACCGACGCCCGGCACGTCTTCGATGAGCAAATGGCCGCGACCCAGCAGCGCGATGAGTGCGAAGCGGATGGCCTCATCCTTCCCGCGAATGACGCGGGCGACCGAGCTTTGCAGTTGCGCGACCAGTCCGTTTGCGGCGGTGAAGGTAAGTTGAGGGCTCATAGTTTGTCGGTCATGCGCGGCGCGCTCGTTCCGAATTAGGCTGCTTACTGAATACTCTCGCTCGCCTTTTTTCTGGCCAGGCGTGCAATGCAACAGGACGATTGACGCTTGGCTTCGCCTCTGTTACAAACAATCCTCAAATTGGCGGCAAAGTCGGCGTCAGGCCTTTCTGCGAAGCGATGCCTGCGGGCGATTAGCTCAGTGGTTAGAGCGCTCCCCTCACACGGGAGAGGTCCAAGGTTCAAGTCCTTGATCGCCCACCAAATCTATCCACCCTGTTCCTATGTTCTACCATTATTTTCACGACAGCTGGAAACCATTGCCGCCCAGGTGTGCTCAAAAAGGCGTCTACGAAGCGATGAAAAATCAGTCCGCGCGAGAGATGACCGTGGTCGTGCGATGTACGGATCACTGATTTGACCGCCTCTCGCTGCAACCCAGCGCGAGTTTGGGACAGCTCTGCATGGCCGCCACGCTTTCGTCTCAGCCGGAATCGCGCTACGATGCCGCACTATGGGCACGCTCTTTCGGTTTTTACAATTTTTCTCTCTGGGCACGTGGATCGGAAGCATTCTTTTTTTCGCGGCGATTGTTGCTCCCGCAGCGTTCACGGTGCTCTCGAACACCGACCAGGCCGGAGCGATTGTAGGCCTCGCACTGGGCCGGCTGCACCTGCTGGGACTAACGGCCGGCGTGCTGTTCCTGATTGTAACCGTTATTGCCGAGCATTCCCCGAAGGCGCTGCTCCGGCCAGCCCCGCTACTGGTATTGCTGATGATCGTGCTCACGTTTCTTTCGCAATTCTGGGTGATCGGCACGATGGATGCGCTTCGCACGCAAATGGGCTCAGTAGCAGCGACGCCGGCCACGAATGCACTGCGTGCACGGTTCGACCGCTTGCATACGGTATCGGTGCGGCTGGAGATGGGCGTGCTGATCGCCGGCTTGATTGCACTGGTACTCACCAGCAAAACCCCTGCGCCATAAAAAAGCGGCGTTTTCGGTCGTCGGGTGACGGGCGGTAACGGGCGGTTTGCCGGCACTCGACCCGGTCCGCCTGCGGGCTGTGCTACGATGCCCGGTCTATGCAGACAGGAATCGTTGGCCTTCCGCAAGTCGGCAAAACCACATTATTCCGGATATTGACCCGCACCAAGGTAGATGAGAAGTCGGCCCGCGCAGCCACCCACGTGGGCATTGCGCGGGTGCCTGAGCCGCGCATCGACCAACTCGCCGACCTTTACCATCCAAAAAAAGTTACCTATGCGACCGTTGAATACGTAGACGTCGCGGGCATGGTGAGCGACCGCGCGCGAAATTCCGCCGCGCTAGCCCCTTTGCGTGAAGTGGATGCGCTCACGCACGTGCTGCGGCTCTTCGACGATCCCGCAGTGCCGCATGCGGCGGGAAGCATCGACGCATTTCGAGACGCCGAATCGCTCGATCTGGAGTTGATGTTGTCCGACCTCGATCAGATCGATCGACGGCTCGAGCGCGTGGCGAAGGACTTGAAGAAGAAAAAAGAGACGGCCATCGAGCACGAACAGGCGCTGTTGGTGCGCTGCAAAGAAGCCATTGAAGCGGAGCGGCCATTGCGCGAGCTCGAATTCGGCGCCGAAGAACGCAAGATGCTCACCGGCTTCATGTTTTTGTCGCTGCGGCCCATGCTCTACGTGCTGAATTTGGGAGACAGCGAAGTAGGTGAAATGGATGCCGCAGTGGCGCGGCACGGACTCGAAAAGCTGGCTGGCAAGCCCCAGAGCGCGATCGTGCCGATCTGCGGGCGTATTGAAGCGGAACTGGCGGAACTCGACGACGCGGCCAGCGCGGAACTATTGGCCGCCTATGGGTTGCAGCAGCCAGGCCTGCACCGCCTCATCCAGGCCACTTACCAACTTTTAGGTTTGATTTCGTTCTTCACCGCCGGGGAGCCCGAGGTGCGCGCGTGGACCATCCGCCGGGGCACCACCGCACAGCGCGCCGCGGGCGTCATTCACACCGATATTGAACGCAACTTCATCCGCGCGGAAGTGGTGCGTTGCGACGACTTGTTAGAGGCGGGCAGCTGGCCGGCGGCGCGCGAAAAAGGGCAAGTGCGCCTGGAAGGGAAGGATTACGTGGTGCAGGAAGGTGACGTGATCCTTTTTCGCCATGGTGGGTGAGGGCAGGGTGCAGCGCGGTTGTGGTTGCGGTCACACCACCGTGCAGCGCGTGAACAAGCCAACCCTCCTCTCTGCCGAGAACTGATGGCCAAGCACATATCTGGAAGATAACTCACCATGAGCTTCGAGGTACAACCCAGGATGTGGGCGGCTGTCGGCCTAGGTCTGGCGGCAGCCGCAGGAAACGTCCTGGGCGGACTTTTTGTTGTCCGGCGGAACTGGTCGCCGCGCTACCTGACTTATTTCCTGGCCCTAGGCGCCGGGTTCATGCTCGCTGTGTCGCTGATCGATATGGTGCCGGAGTCAGTGCGGCTGGCCGGAGATGCGGCATTCTATTACGTTCTAGGCGGGTATTTCCTGGTGCATTTATTCGAACACACGATCGCCCCGCACTTTCATTTTGGCGAGGAGACGCATGGCGAAGAACTGAAATCCCATGCCAGCCGCTCGGCTTTGGTGGGGCTGGGGATCCATACATTTTTTGATGGGGTCGCAATCGCGTCCGGATTCCTGGTGTCTGGGTGGCTGGGTATTGTGATTTTTATGGCTATCGTGTTGCACAAGCTGCCGGAGGGGTTTGCCATTTCCTCTCTTATGCTTGCCGGAGGAGAAAGTCGCAAAAACGCGTTACTCGGCGCGATGTTACTCGGCGCAGCCACGGTGGTTGGGGTCCTGCTCACGGGACTAATGAAGGCGGCGGTAGCATTCACCCTGCCTGTTTCTGCCGGTGTAACACTCTATGTAGCGGCTTCCGACCTGATGCCCGAAGTAAATCGCGAACCGGGACCGTGGATGGCGATTCTGGTGTTCATTGGGGTCGCCGCTCTCTTTGTGATTCACAAGCTCGCGCATATGTAGGCCATGTTTTGGGATCGGAGAGCGTCATCGGCCGCCTGCGTTCCGAACCAAAAGGTTGCTTTATTTCGCACGGCGACTTACAAATCAAGCTGCGCAACTTTTTGACACGGCAGGGGTTTGATCGTGTGTGGAGGCTATGGCCAGGTCCGACGTCCAACTGATGCTGGACGTGAAAGCCGGGGACGATTCGTCCTTTGAGCTTTTGCTCCGCAAATACAGGACCCCGTTAGTCAATTTCCTCTACCGCATGGTGCGCAATTCGGCTACTGCGGAGGACTTGGCGCAGGAAGTATTTCTGCGCGTCTATCGCGCGCGGAAGGATTACGCGCCCAGCGCCAAGTTCACCACCTGGATGTTCCGCATCGCCACCAACCTGGCGCTGAACTCGCGCCGCGATGGGCGTTATCAGCAACTTGAGGTTTCGATCGACCAGCCCGCCGACGCCGGCGAGACCGAACAACCCGCCTTCGAGATCCCCGACCGCCAGCCGGGTATTGAGCGCGAATTGATAGCGCGCGATCGCGCGGCGCGGATTCGCCAAGCGGTCGAATCGCTGCCGGAAAAGCAGCGGGCCGCGGTGCTGCTGCACAAGTATCAGGAAATGGATTACGATGAAATTGCCAGGATTTTGCAATGTTCGGAAAGCGCGCTGAAGTCCTTGTTGTTTCGCGCGTACGAAACGCTGCGGGTTGAACTGGCGCCTCTTGCGGAAGCGCGGCCGGCGCGCCCCTCAATGCCAGTCCAGCCGAAAGCGGAGAGATGAGGTCGCGATGAATTGCGAAGAAATCGAGAAAAACCTGGTCGCTTACCTGGATATCAAAGCCCAGCCCTCCGAGCGCCGGCAGGTGGAGACGCACCTTTCGGAATGCGCCGCTTGCCGCGAGCGCGCCGAGGGATTTCGCTTGGTCTGGGGTCTGCTCGACGAATTGCCGATGGTTTCCCCGTCGCCCGCTTTTGATGCTGGGGTGCGCGCGCGCGTGGCACAGGAACCTCGTGCTGGGCTTTGGACTTGGGCGGTGCCGTCGCCGCGTCTGGCACTTGCTGGATTCGCACTGGTGATGCTGTCGCTGTGGCTGTCATCGTTTCCGCCGGCACGCCAGCCCGTCGTAGCGGTGACGGCTCAAGCTCAAGGAAGTGAAGCGGAATTCCGGATGATCAAGGACTTGCCGGTGCTTGAAGATTTCGATGTGCTGGCGAACTTCGACGCCCTTTCGGATTTGCCCGTAGCCCCGCAAGCAATGCCGGAGCGCTCTGATCAGCCACAGATGTAAATGCGCGGTAAACAACGCGGCACTCCGGCAATTCGGCACGGCTAACGGGAGAAGCAAAGCGCGATCGACTGGCGCAATTTGCGACTCGCCTTTAGTGGACCGCACGGAAAGCGTGCAAGATTTTAAGGACGTTGGCGCGCTAACCTGACCTAATGAAACGCAGTCTACAATTCGCGCTCCTGACCCTGGCCGCGATATTCACGCTGCTGCCTGGTTCGCTCGCTTTGGCGCAGCGCAATGTTCCGCCTGCACCGCCGCGTCCCAAGGTCCAACGGCCCGCGCCGCTAGCCAAGAAGCCTAACCCGCCAACGCGGCAGATGCTCGATCTACCCCCCAAGTGGATCGAACAGGTGCAAAACATGTCTCCTGCGGAACAGGAGCGATTTATGGCCAACAATGAGCGCTTTCGCAGCCTCCCGCCCCAGCGGCAGGAGCAGATTCGGCGCCGGCTGCAAGCCCTTAATAATTTGAGTCCCGAGCAGAGGCAAGCGGTTCTGGAGCGCCAGCAGGTGTGGGAACAAATGACTCCTGCCCAGCAGCGTTATGTGCGTGAGACGCTGCTGCCGCAGTGGCAAACCTTGCCCGCGCCGCGCCGCCAAATCGTGCTGCAAAAATTGCGGGCTATGCGGGACCTCGATGATGCGCAGCGCGCGGAAAAGCTCAACAGTTCGTTTGTGAATGGATTGAGTCCGGATGAGCAGCACATGCTGCGTGACCTTTCAAATTTGCGTGTTTCCGGTCCGGAGCCGCCTCCAGGTTTGTAGCCGGTGCGCCGGGCTTGTCGGCCCGCAGCGGTCATCGCCTCTCGAGCAAAGCTTCAAATTCACCGCACCGATAGCTCGTCGTGACCTAAGCCGCAATGGCAAGTAAGCGCCTCCACAGAGCCCACTAAAACGTTCCTCCGCATTACCGGTTGCGGCCAATTCCGCTATGGTTGTTGGTGTTTGCTGTGAAAACGCTGTGCCCGGCAAACTGCAGCGGCGCCGATTTTTTCCGCACTGCGGTTTTTCCTCTGTGTTTTCCACAATTATTTCCTAAGCTCCGGGATTTTGTGTTGACAAGGTGAGCGACCCGTCTAAGATCGGTGGAATCAAGTGGAGTTAAGTGGTTGCTAGTGGGAAGCGGTGGTCAGCGTCGGAACCCGTTGAAGTGGCGAGCGGCCGGCGAAAACGCGACATCTCGGGCGACAACGGTCCTTTGAGAATTAGCGTGCGTCCTTTCGGCCCAGTTTCGGCTCATTTTCGGCTCAGTGGCGACTCTCAGTATGTTTCGTGGCAGCTATCTCGCGCGGGTCGACGAGAAGGGCCGGGTAAAGATTCCCGCCACCTTCCTGGAACCGTTGCGCGAGCAAGGCAGCAAGTTTTTCGTCACCAGCGAAAACGGCGATTGCGTGCGCATCTACCCGATGAAGCAGTGGAATGACATCGAGAAGAAGCTGACGCGGCTTTCGTCCTATCACCCGACGCGCCGACGCTTTCTGACCCGGGCGAACTATTACGGTCAGATGGTGGAACTGGACGCGCAGGGACGGATTCTGATCCAGCCGGTGCTGCGGGAAGCCGCGCAAATGAAAGGTGAAGTCACCGTGGCGGGATACCTGACCTATCTCGAGGTTTGGAATCATGCGCGGTTCCTCGAATCGATGAAGGCCAGCCCGGTAACGGCGGACGACTTGAAGCTACTGAACGAACTAGGCATCTAGGTTGAGTGAGGGGTTGAGCGAGGGGTTGAGCGCAGGGCACACGCCGGTGCTGGTCGCAGAGGCCGTGCGCTGGCTGCGAGTAGAGCCGGCCGGCATTTACGTGGACGCGACGGCCGGGCTGGGCGGCCATGCGCTCGAAATTGCGCGGCAGTTAACGACAGGCCGGCTGATCGGGATCGATCGCGATGCGCAGGCGCTCGAAATCGCGCGGAAGCGGCTGGAAGGCTACGAACGGCAGGTGACTCTGGTGCATGGCGACTTTTCAAGAATCGACGAATTGCTGAGCGAATTGGATCTTGGTCCGGTGAATGGAGTGCTCGCCGACCTGGGTGTTTCGAGCTTGCAGCTCGATTCCGCCGAACGCGGCTTTTCGTTTCGGCTCGCGGGGCCGCTCGATATGCGCATGGATGCGGATGAAGCGACCACCGCGGCAGACATCGTGAACCGTGCAGGGGAGCGCGAGCTCGCCGACCTGCTCTATCAGTACGGGGAAGAGCGGGACTCGAGAAGAATTGCCCGGACGATCGTGCGTGCGCGGCCTATTCGCAGCACCGATCATCTGGCAACAGTTGTGGCAGGGGCTCGTACTTCAAGGGGAAGGCAGAAACTGCATCCCGCGACAAAAACGTTTCTGGCGCTGCGGATTGCGGTGAATCGAGAGTTGGAGGCACTCGGGCAGTTTCTCACTCGCGTCCCTGCCACATTAGCTCCCGGAGGACGGTGGGTGGTGCTCAGCTACCACTCGCTCGAAGATCGCATGGTAAAGCATAAATTCCAGCAGTTGTCTCGCGAAGGCCTGGTCGAGGTGCTGACCCGGAAGGTGGAACGCCCTTCGGATGCGGAGATCGCCGCAAACCCGCGGTCGCGAAGCGCGAAGATGCGTGTCGCGGAGAAACTTGTGCCGGCGGAGACGCTGGCGGATTGGGCAGTCTCATGACGCAGTTTTACACTCGCAAGCCCATCGATAATTCGCGCCTCGTACGTTCGGCGGCTCCGCATCGCGTACGCGAGCTGGCGCGCCTGGTGATTCTGGCCGGTTTGGTCGCCGGCATGGCGCTGCTCTACGCGTGGCAGCACTTCACGTGCATCCAGATGCGATACCAGTTGGAGGCGCTCAAGTCACAGCGCGCCCAAGCGATCGAGCTGAACCAGAACCTGAAGCTGGAAGAGGCCGGGCTCCGAGCGCCGGCGCGCATCAGCGACATTGCCCGGCAGCAACTTGGATTGACAGCTCCCGCGCCAGGACAGGTGGCGCCGTTCGATGGCTCAGCCGAGCCGGTGTTTGCCCAGATGGAGACCGAGCCTCAGGTGCAAACGCAAGCGCGGGCCGACGTGCGGGCGGCGGACGCCTCCGGCGCGCGGTAAAGCGTTTGGAGGTGAGCTCCCGCCGCACAGCTGCTGCGCAGCCAACCTCCCGGGAATCTGCATCGTGTCGTCCGCCATGCAGCCATGTCTTGTAAATAATTTTTAGGTGGCGGAATGGAACTGCGCAGTCCTTTGACCCGGCTCGCAATCGTCGCCACTCTGCTCGCACTGTGGTCGGGAGCAGCGGTGGGACGCCTAGCTTATTTGCAGCTTTTCCGTTACAGCGACTATCTGGCGCGCGCCGAACGGCAACAGCAGCACATCGTCGAAATCAGCCCGAAGCGCGCGGACATTCTCGATCGCAATGTCCGTGAACTGGCGATGAGCGCTGCGGTTGATTCCTGCTTTGCGATTCCTTCTGAAATTGCCGATCCGGGTACGGTCGCCACGCTGCTGGCCCGTGTCCTGAACGTGTCGCCGGACGATATCGCTACACGGCTGGCGTCTTCTCATTCCTTCGTGTGGGTTGCCCGAAAGTTGCCGCCGCAGACCGCCGCGCGCATTGCCGCACTCAATCTCCGCGGAATTTATTTCCAACGGGAAGACCAGCGCTTTTATCCCAACCGCGAATTGGCGGCGCCCCTGCTGGGCTATGTCGATATCGATGAACATGGTCTGGCCGGTGTCGAGTATCAGCTCGACGATCGCATCCGCAGCAAACCGGGCCGCATGATGATTCTCGCCGACGCGCACAGCCGCTGGTACGACAGCAGCGACAAGACGCCCGAACTCGGGTCCAGCGTGGTGCTGACCATCGATCAAAATATTCAGTTCATCGCGGAAAAAGAACTAGCCACGGCGATCACGCAAACGCAAGCGAAAGCCGGGACGGTTATCGTCCAGGATCCCTCGAACGGTGAAATTCTGGCGATGGCCAGCTGGCCGACCTTCAACCCCAACGCGGTT
>Ga0182024_10016381_pt1 | contig 14063 bp, 16 predicted proteins | sample P32metaG_FD_120480 | JGI IMG/M metagenome (GOLD analysis project Ga0182024, IMG submission 120480) | Permafrost microbial communities from Stordalen Mire, Sweden - P3-2 metaG (Illumina Assembly) | ecosystem: Environmental > Terrestrial > Soil > Wetlands > Permafrost | place: Sweden: Stordalen... | reverse complement strand
GCCTTCAGGGGCTCCAGCCGATTGCTTGCCGGCGGAGCTTCTTCGGCGGGAGGGTGACGCACCGCCTCGGGCACTTCGCCTGTGGCCACCGAACGAATCTGTACTTTCGCGGCCGTCGTCAGGGGCTGATTTCCCGGATGCGCGCCGTTGGCTTCGAGAATGAATGCGGCCAGGTTGATATAAGCTTCATCGCCGAGTCCACGCGGATTGTTCGGCGGCATCGTCGTTTCGATGAAGCTGATCAGGTCGCCGGTTGTTCGATCGCCCCATTCGCCGATGAAGTTAGACCCTGCCAGCTGCGGCGCTTCGTTGCGTCCGCCCAGATCGGCCACGTGGCAAATAGCGCAGTTCCCTTGATAAATGCTGCGGCCTGAGGCGGCCTGCTGCGCCGTGTAGGGCCCTGGTTGTTGAGCGAGCGCGCTCGCGACGTAGATGATGCCGATCCCCAGTGCCTGTGTAATTCCCTTGATCACGCGGAGTCTCCTATCGCAAAAGCCAGCCCCACAGATTGCCATCAGGGGCCTTCTCGCTGTCGATTTGAATATAGAGCTGGCCCTTTTTCAGGCTCTCGATTTGTTGCGGTGTCAGATCGAGCGAGGCCTTCACCTCGCCGCTGGTTGCGTGAGTGACGGTCACATCCAGAATCGCTGGACCACGCACGCCCGTAACGGGTCCCTGGTGCACCTTGGCGGCGATTGCAGCTGACCGCAGCCCTTCAAACGATCCCATGATCGAAAGCTTGGTGCCCGTCAAAGTGGCCGTCGCCGAGCCGATGCCCGCGATGTTTGCCCGAGTCTGCGCCTCCACCGGCACGGGGGAAAGCCGCACTTTATATGTTTCCGGAGTCTGCGCTCCGAGCGATAACGCAAATCCGATTCCTAGGATGAGGCGGGCTGAATGGGTGAGCATGATTACTGCTTAGGAACGATCTTCACAATCGTGGCCGAAAATTCCTTGCCTGGCTCAACCAGAAATTGATGAACCGTGTTCGCCGGGATGAAGATGTTATCGCCGGCCTTGAGCGTATACCTGGTTCCTCCCTCAATCGATTTGCCGCGCATTTCATCGGGTCCGCTGGATTTTCCGTCGACAATGGTTCCACCCGCGAGCACTGTGCCTTCGCCGGCCTCGCCCACGATGAAATCCGCTTCCTTAGTATGGATCTCAGCTTCGGACGGTCCCACGCGATGAACTACGATAGCCGAGTCCATCAATCGCTCCACGCCGACATGCGTTTGCGGATTCACGTTGGCCGCCAGCTTCTGATCAATCGCTTTCATTTGAGTCGCGCTCCACACAACGACGACACTCGGATTCGCTCCCCACAACGACGCCGCGCCGCCCAGCACCAGGAACAACATTGTTCTCATGATCGGCCAGTATACTACCCTGGCCGCGCAGGTTGTCTTGGGATATGCTTCTGGGAGGAGAGACTATGGAAATCGATCGGCGGGCATTTTTCGCGGGACTTGGTGGTGTGGCAGCTGTGGCGGCAATGGCCGATGAGGCCAAGGCCGAGGCCCTGGAACATCACATGATGCTTCAGCTCAGCGTCGCGAATCAAGCGGCAACGAACGACAAGAAATTTCCCAGCGCCGCCGAAGTGGAAGCGCAGATCGGAACGCAGCCTTCCCGCCGGGGCACGGGAAACTTGTTCGTCTCCCATACGGCAACGTGAAGAAGTTGACGCCCCTGCCGGAACGTCCCACGTTGGTGGACTACTATAAGCAGCGCTTCATGGCCACTTCGAACCATTGCCTGCAAAGCGCCAATCGCGCCATGCAGAACGGCATGTCCGAAGAGATTATCCTCGCCTGTCTGCTCCACGATACCGTGCAGGATCTCATCAAGGTGGATCACGGATGGTGGGGCGCGCAGATGTACGAGCCGTACGTCTCGGAAAAAGTCTCGTTCGCCATCCGCTACCATCAGGCGCTGCGCTTCTATGAAGACAAGGAACACGGCTACGAGTATCCCGACCTTTACCGGCGCGTCTTCGGGTACGACTACAAGCCCGAGCCGTACATCGAAGCCACGTACAAGATGGTCCGTGCGCACAAGTGGTATCTGGAACCGCGCATGGTGACGGTGAACGATCTGTATGCGTTCGAGCCTGGGGTCAACCCGCAGCTCGATCAGTTCATCGATATCATCGGGCGAAATTTCAAGCAGCCAAAAGAAGGCTTGGGATTCGACAACAGCCCGGTGGCGCACATGTGGCGCTCTATCTCTCGTCCCGACTCGCCGCTGTAGGAATTACTGCAGCCGCGCGATCGCGCCGATTACTTCCGCTGGCTTTTCGAACGGCACTACGTGTCCGGCTCGCGGAATCATCACTATTTCCGAACTCGCAATGCCCTGTTTGAACGCTTTCGCGTACACCGGTGGAACCAGCTTGTCGCCTTCGCCCCAGATCAGCATGGTCTTGGCCTTGATGCGATACAGCCGAGACGCCAGGCCCCGCTCCGGAATCGGAAAAAGGATTTTGCCTGCCGCGCCCAGTTGCCGCGCATTTTGCACCAGGAACGCTTGCAGGAATTTGGGATCGCTCATGTTTGTGCCCGCGCTCATTATTTTCGCGCCAGCCTCGACGTCGTAAAACAAGTAGTCCGGTAGCTGATAAGGAAGCATCGCAAAAATATCCGGAATGGGATGCTCATCCATCCACAAGCCTGCGGGCGCAATCAAAGCCAGCCGAGAGACATCGTTGGGTGCGACGGCGGCCATCTCACTCGCGATCATTCCGCCCATCGAGAAACCGGCCAGGATTGGATCTTTCAGGCCCAACCGTTCCACGACATCCCAGGTGTGCAGCGTGAAATCCAGCATGTCGCGCAATTCGTCGCACTCTTCGCTGTCGCCGTAGCCCGGCACTAAAGGCGCGAACACGTGGAACTTCTGCGCGAGCGTCGCCAGAAAGCTGAGATCCATGTCGAGTCCGCCTGCGCCATGCAGGAATACCAGCGGTTTGCCTTCCCCGCTTTCGTAATAACGTACCGGAACGCGCTGGGTTTGAATTGTTTTTAGCTGCATGGCTATCGCTCCGCGCCCACCGGCGAATCCAATTCCGATTCCACAGGCATTGCGCCAGGCACCGCGCGCTTTGCCAGAGGCTTGCACCAGAAACGGCCGTCATCGGCATATTCGGGGAAGAGGTGGCGCAGCTTCGGCATCACCTTCTCGGCGAACAGTCTGGTTGAATGCATGCACTTGTCTTTGGGCATATCGCCGATTTGCATCAGGCAGAAAATATTTCCCACGCGCAGCTTTTTGATCAGGTCCTCCATGCGTTGGGTGACCGTCTCCGGACTCCCCGCGATCACGCTGCCGTTATCCACCAGTTCTTTCCAGGGGAGCTCCTGGAACATGGTTTGCGGAGCGTACTGCGAAAGAATGCCTTTCTGGATGGTCTTGATGGTCCGGTAGCCGGGCGCATCTGCGAAGCCGGGATACACATGCAGGCAGCGATTATAGAAGTAGCTGACGTGTTTCGCATACAGCCGCTCCGCCTCGGCATCCGTCTCGCCCACGCAAATGGTTTGCGCGAAGCCGGCGCGATAGGGGGACGTGTCCGGCGCATTGCGTTCCGCCACCCGATCCCAATAGCCTTGCATCAAAGCCTGCCCGCGAATGTAGCCGCCGAAGCTCAAGTAAGAATACGAATAGGTGTTGTCGATGCAGAAATCGAAAGTCTCGATCGAGCCCCCGCCGGGAATGTGAATGGGCGGATGGGGCTGCTGAATCGGCCGTGGCCAGGGATTCACGTAGCGCAGCTTGGTGTAGCGGCCGTTGAAGGCGAACGGCTCCTTAGCCGCCCAGGCGCGCTTAATCAACTCGTGAGCTTCGCGGTATTTCTCGCGCGTCAATCCCGGAATCGTGCCGTAACAGTAATTCGTATCCATCGACGTGCCCACTGGAAATCCCGCGACCAAGCGCCCGCCAGAAATGCAATCCAGCATGGCGAATTCCTCGGCCACACGCAGCGGCGGATTGTAGAGCGCAATGGATGCGCCCAACACCACCAGCGCCACATCGTCGGTCCGCCGCGCCAGGCTGGCAGCGATCAAATTGGGCGACGGCATCAGGCCGTAGGCATTTTGATGATGCTCATTCACGCCGATGCCGTCGAAGCCCAGCGTCCCCGCGTATTCGAGCAAGTCTAAATAGTTGTTGTAGACCTGATGGCCCTTGGCTGGATCGAAAAGGCTTGGATCGATATCCACCCACACCGAACGATTCTTCTCACGAAAATCGTCTGGCAAATTGGGCCAGGGCATCAGGTTGAACCAAGTGAATCGCATGTAGTCTCCAGAGCAGGGACGGGTCGAGCGCTCGTGAATGAAATGTGGGCCGGCTATTTGTCCGACTTGTCGGGCGGCGAGCCCTGACCCGCTGATCCTACAAACAGCTTGCGTCCATCCGGAAATGTGATGTCGCGGCCGTTCATCTTGTTCGATTCGTCCTTGGATTGATAGCCGTCCACGACGATCTCGGTCCCCGGCGGCAGTGACGCCTTGGTAAAACCATTTCGCAGCAAAGTGTTTGGGCTTCCGCCCTCCACCATCCAGCTGGTTACGGTGCCGTCTTCATTCTTCACGTCGATGTGGATCCAGGCGTGCGGATTGATCCATTCCATCTTAGTCACCGTCCCGTGCAGCTTGATCGGCTTGGAGGAATCAAACTCGGCCGCGAACGCGTGATGCGCCCACACTGGCGCCGCGCTCACAAGCAAACCCAAACCGGCAATTGTCATCGCTAGCTTCGCTCGCATCGCATTTCTCCTCTTCTCATCATCTGAATTACTTGACCGCTTTCTTCTCGGCAGCCCGTGCGCCCGCCAGGATATCCACCATCGCGTAATTCCCCTCGTGACAAGCGTACTCGAAAACCGGGCCTTTTGTTTTAGTCATCGGAATCTGAGCCGTCCACGGTTTGGTGAATGCCGTCGGATCGTCCACCGTAAATTCGTACAGCACCGTATTTGGATTTACGCGCGTGAACCGCTCCGTGAGATGCAAATTCTCGTCCGAGCCCCGGAAGCGGCTCTTGTCAGTGAAATTCGTGGTGTCGACCACCAGCGTGTTGCCGTCCCAATGCCCGCGCGAATCGCCCATCCATTGCCGGATGCCGCTGGGAAGATGCGGACTGCCATCGATCGGAATAATCCGTACATCGTGGATCATTTCAATGACGATCGCCACCGTCGAGGGCGTCTGCACGATCTGATATTCGTTGTTGTAAAAACTCGGCAGCATCGGTGGACCCGCCGTCGGCCAATTGAGACATCGTTCCTGCAGCGATCGATTCTCTGGACCATCGGTCGAATGCTCGCGGGCATACGCGAACTGCGCGGCCATTCTTTTTTGCGCCTCGGGAGTCAGCGCGGGAACGCGTCCATCCGGCGGATCGACAATCAGCGACGTGCGCAACCCTGGTACCACTTTGGTCCCGCGATCCCACCAGAACTGGTTGTATGCGTGATTGACGTCGGCCTCTGGATTGGTTTCGCGATTATCGGCGTCGTTGCGCTGGTTGGTTTCTTTTTCGTACTTCCCCGCTTCTTCGGGCGTGAAAACCTGCTTGCCCGCCAAACTCACCGGACGCTCCAGCGGCGTGATGGTTGTGTTCGTCCAGATTCCTTGCAGATCGCGCTGGCTCTGTCCAAATAGCATGGGCGCAGCCATGTTGGCGAACCCAAGCGTCACGATCAACCAGGCTGCCCTCATGCGCCTACTTCTTTTTTTCGGCGGCGCGAGCTCCAGCCAGAATATCCGTCAGCGCGTAATTGCCTTCGTGGCACGCGTATTCGTAAACCCGTTCGGTGGTCTTGTTGAAGGGGATGCGCGCGGTCCACGGTTTGGTAAATGCAGTGGGATCATCAACCGTGAATTCGTACTGAATCACATCTGGGGAAACACGCGTGAAGCGCTCGGTCAGATGCAGATTCTCATCCGATCCACGAAAGGCCGCTTCGCCGTTGAAATTCGTGGTGTCCACCACCAGCGTGTCGCCGTCCCAATGGCCGCGCGGATCGCCCATCCACTCCTTGATGTTTGATGCGACGTGCGGCCGGCCGTCGAGCGGAATCACGCGTGTGTCGTGGATCATTTCATTCAGGATCACCACGTAGCCCGGCCCTTGTACGATCTGCGTATCGTTGTTATACGGCCCCGGCAGCATGGGCGGACCCGCCGTCGTCCATGAGAGGCAGCGCTCAGCCAGCGACCGGCCTTCGGGACCATCGGTGGCATGCTTTTGCATCCAGGCCCGGGATTCATCGACGCGCTTCTGCGCCTCCGGTGTCAACGCTGGAATCTTGCCATCCGGCGGATCGACGATCAGCGAACTCCGCCGGTCCGCCACCAGATTGTTTCCTCGATCGCGCCAGAATTCGTTGTAGGATCGGCCCACGTCCACCGACGCGCCGCCATCGCGACGATCGCTACTCACCTGCTGCAATAACCGCTTCACGTAATCCGCAGCTTCCTGCTCGGTCAGAATCGGTTTTCCGGCGAACTCAGCGGGCCGTTCCAAAGGCGTCAATGTAGAGTTAGTCCATACGCCTTGCAAATCGGGCTGGCCGTCGGCGGTGCGAGGCGCGATCCAACTTTTCGATGAAGTTGTCGCCGCCTTCGCGGCTTTCGCCGGAACAGACAAGCCCTGGCCTGTGAGATGAATCGGGGCGAGTAGGACGACCAACGTCGCTATCGCTCCCAAGGAAGCGGACGCGCGAACCTGCATAGGAAACCTCCGCTCAGCTATTTGCTGGGCTGTTTGCGGAGATGGCCGTACAGCAGCTCCTCCACAAACTCCACACACTTGAATTCTAACAGTTGGGCGTTCTTTTCCAGGTGCTTGTAGAGCGGCATGTTGATTTTCCACGGCCGTGAAAAGACCTGTGGATCTTCGATGGTCGCCTCGTAGTTCAAAACATTTGCCGACACCGGTGTAAAGCGCTCCACCACGTGCAGCATGTCGCTGTGGAAATCGCCCGCGCGGTCAAACCAGGTCTGATCGTTGAAACCGGTTACATCCACCACCAGCGTGTCGCCCTCCCAATGGCCTGCCGACCAGCCCATCCAACTGTCCACTGGCGCCGGCCCCGGATTATCCATGTAGATGGTTCGCACCGCGCCGTCGTATTCATAGGAGATCAGAATCACCTTGGCGGTTTGCACGATCTGAAATGGAAACGGCATGTAAGTGGCGCGCGGCACCCCCGGCAAATAGCACTTCACTTCCGGATCCAGCTTCAAGCGGTTCGCGTAGTTTTCTTTTTTCTTTTGCGCGGCCGCCGGCAGATACGGGATCTCGCCACCCTCCACCACACCGATGCCGGGAGGCTCCGCGCCGGTCGCGCCCAGCGATACCACTTGGCCAGCCTGGGCCGCGTGACCTTGCAGGTCCCAATTGGCCGTGTTCATGGCCTGCCAGATGCCGTTGAGATTCGGCTTGCCATCCGCGGTGCGAGGCGCTTTATAAGTTTGATTCTGGGCGTTCGCCGGTGCCAGCACGATTGCCACGGCTACTGTGCCGAGCACGAATAGTTGGAGTTGATTTCGCCAGGACATGTAGGTGACTAAGATCCTACATTCGGCGGATGCGGGTGTCAAATGGACCTTGCGCCGCTTATTTCAACAGCGACAGGGCCGATTTGGTCTCTTTCTCCACTTGCTTCAAAGTGCATTGCCGCGGCGCTTTGTCCGGACGCCAGCGCAGCAACTTGGTTCCATGCCGGAATCGATGACCGGTGAAATGATCGTACTCCACCTCCACCACCAGCTTCGGCATCAGCGGCTTCCAATCATCCATTTCGCGCTTGCTCCAGCGGCTGGGACCGCCGGGGGCGCGGCCGGTAAATCCCGGTGCTTCGATCAGCGCCTCCACTTTGCGCGTGATCTCTTTGCGCTCGTCGGCCGCGAACGCAGAAGTAAATCCGACATGATCCAAAAGGCCCGCATCGTCGTACAGACCCAATAGCAGCGATCCCACCACCTTCTTGCCGGCGCCATAGCGGAATCCGCCGATTACGCAATCCGCGGTCCGGCGATTCTTGATCTTCTGCATGCCTGCGCGCGTTCCGCTTTCATACGGCAGATCCAAGCGTTTCGCGATCACACCGTCCAGCGACCCACGCATTTGTTGGAACCATCCCTTGGCTTCTTGAAAATCGCGTGTCGCGGGCGATAGCACGATTCCGCGCGCTCGCAGGAACTTCTTCGCCCAACGCTCCAGTTCACGCCTGCGCTGCTCCAGAGGCTTGTCCACCAGTTCGGCGCCCTGTTCGTTCACCAGTAGATCGAACACAATAAACAAGCATGGATGTTGTACGGAAAGCATCTTCACCCGGCTGGCGGCCGGATGGATGCGCTGCAACAATTCATCGAAGGATGGTTCACCATCCACTGGAATGATGATTTCTCCATCCAGTACGAACTGCTTCGCCTTCAGATTCCGCAGTGCTTCCACTAATTCCGGAAAGTATCGCGTAAGAGGTTTTTCCGCCTTCGATTGCAATTCCACTTCATCGCCGTCGCGAAAAGCCAGGCAGCGGAAGCCGTCCCACTTCGGTTCGTATTGCCACTTATCGCCCACCGGGATCTGGGACCCAACGCTCGCTTCCATCGGTGCGTAGGGAATGCGGATCGGCAATTTCAAAAGAATTGCTCCAGTCGCACGCGTCGCCGGATCAACAACAGCGGGTGAAACAGATCGCCACTCCGGCGCACTCGCTCCGGTACGTTATCGATGCGAAATTCCTCGATTTTGATCCCATGTTCTATTTCGTCCCAGCCTACGGGCGTGGAAACCGTCGCCCCCGGCTTTGGACGCGCGGAGTAAACAGAAGCCAGCGTGCGGCCCCACGCGTTCTGGTTGTAATCTACCAGCACGTGTTTTGCCGGCCGTTTCGCCACGCGATATTCCGCGGTGATCAGCGCTGGAAATCGGCCGGCCAAATTTTGCGCCACCTGTTTGGCGAAGGCCCACACTTGCTTTTGCTTCGGTCCCCGGCGGATGGGCACGTAGATGTGAATGCCGCGGGAGCCGCTGGTTTTTGGATAACTTGGAATCTTCAGCTCCGATAGAGCCGAGCGCACCGCCAAGGCCGTCTCCAGCACCTGCTCGAACGTCGCGCCTTGCCCCGGATCTAAATCGAAATGCAAATAGTCTGGCCGATCCACGTCGTCACAAGTGGCATACCACTGGTTTAAATCGATGCAGCCCAGATTCACCACCCACAATAACGACGGAAGGTCCTGAATCATCGGAAAGTGAATCTTATTTCCAGATGCGTGCACAATCTCGCAGGTCTCCATCCATTCCGGGTGCGGTTCTGGTATGCGCTTTTGAAAAAAGAATTCGCCGGCGGCCCCGTTCGGATAGCGTTTCATCACCATGGCGCGGTTGATCAGATGGGGCAGAAGCACTGGCGAAATGTCCGCGTAGTATTGCAGCAGATCGCGCTTAGAGATGCCCTGTTCGGGCCAGAAAGGCTTGTTGAGATTAGTCAGCTTGAGTTCGCGCCCGTCAATCTCGATCTGAGCCTCGTTCTCGTCGGAAGGAATTTGAACCCGTGTTGTCCTGATGGCCGCCGCCTCCCTCTTTGTAGACCGCCGCAGGAGGACTTCGTTTCCAACCGAACGGATCTAACTGCTCGAAGCCGCCAGATCGGCGGTGTTTACGCTCGTCAGCAGCGCTCGCAACCGGGCAAATTCGATCACTTGGCTGACCATGATCGCCATCTGCCGAGCCGATTGCTCCGCCATCCCCACGCCCTTTTCGTCGAAATGCTCAACCAGCGTGTTGATCGCCACTCCCATGGGAGTGGGCCATCCACGCAACGCGTGCACGATCGATCGGAACGCCGACAACACTACTCCCGTCGATTGCCAGCCGTGGCCGCAGACGATGAGCCCTACCGCTCGCCCATCCAGATACGGCTCCGGATCTTTGCACATGTCTTCGGTGTAATCGAGTGCGTTCTTCACCAATCCTGAAATCGATCCGTGATAGCAGGGCGTAGAGATAAGCACTCCGTTGGCCCGTCGCAGCGCGGCAATCATCTTCTGAGCGTGATCGGATCTGACGGACGACTCCGGCGTGTACATCGGCAAGGTGATGCCTGCGCCATCGAACAGCTGCACCTGAGCCCCCCGTGCCTCAGACAGCGCCAGCGCATAGCGTAGCGCTTTTTCTGAAGATGAACCGGGACGCGTGGTCCCGCCGATTCCCACGATGAGGGGACGAAAACTCGCCATAATCTGTTTCTGTTGGGATACTCCGTTACAATAATATCTTTGAAAACGGCATCGGTCACTTACTCATGAAATTTGGCGGCTTTTACGAACATCAGCTTCCCCGGCCCTGGGCTCGCGATTCCGAGCACAAGCTCTTGAAGAATGCGCTCGAACAGGCGGTCTTGTCCGATCAATGCGGATACGACTACGTGTGGGCCACCGAGCATCACTTCCTCGAAGAATATGCGCACTCCTCGGCGCCCGAAGTTTTTCTCGCCGCGGTGAGCCAGCGCACCAAGAACATTCGCATCGGCCACGGCATCGTGCAGACGCCGCCGTACATCAATCATCCCGCGCGTATTGCCGAGCGCATCGCCACGCTCGATCTATTGAGCGATGGGCGCGTCGAATTCGGCACCGGCGCGGGCGCAACCGAAACCGAGTTGGGCGGATTCAATGTCCCGCAGGCCGAGAAAAAGAACATGCAACTGGAAGGCATGCGCGTGGCCGTCCGCATGTTGGTGGAAGATCCGTTCACTGGTTACGACGGCCAGTTCGTCAAGATTCCCGCCCGCAATGTCGTTCCGAAGCCCTTGCAAAAGCCGCATCCGCCGCTGTGGATGGCCTGCTCTCGTCGCGAGTCGATCATTCAAGCTGCGAAACTCGGCATGGGTGCGCTCACCTTTTCCTTTGTATCGCCGGAAGAAGCGCGTCAATGGGTGAAGGACTACTACGAGGTAATCGAAAACGAGTGTGAGCCGCTCGGCTACGCCGTCAATCCCAACTTTGCGGTCGCCGCGCCGTTCCTCTGCGATCGCGATCAAGAGCGCGTCGAGCAGATTGGCGCAGAAAGCTATGGCTTTTTTCTTTACGGACTGGGCCACTACAGCTTCTTCGGCGAGCATCGTCCCGCCAAAACCGATATTTGGGACGAGTACAAGAACAATCCCAAGGAGTTCGCGCCGCCCGAAGGCCGCACACAGGATTGTGTCGGAACGCCGGCCGTGCTGCGCGAACGCTTGCGCGATTTCGAACAAGCGGGCATCGATCAAGTGCTCTGCATCTCACAAGCCGGAAAAATTCCGCACGATCTGCTGTGCTCCTCCATCCAACTGTTCTCGAAAGAAGTGCTGCCGGAGTTTAAGGACCGTGATCTCGCGAGTGCCGCAAAACAGGCGGAACGCCGCGCGCGCATCAACGAGAAAGCCATGGCTCGCAAACCGAAAGCGGAAGAGCCCAAGGGCGATGTCATTATCCGCGCCGCCGGACACCACTAGCCGTGTTCGCCATTCCGGTCGCCAGCACCTGCGTTAAGTAGTCCGCAAATTCCAATGTCTGTTTGGCGTTGAACGGTAGTTGTCCGCCAATCGCGAGCTTTGCCAATCCATGTACGCCAGACCAGGCCACCACGGCGAAGCGCTGCGGATCGCCTTTGGGTAGTGAGCCCTCATGCTGCGCCGCCGCGATAGCATCCAGTAGTGTTTGAAAAGCGCACTGCGCGGCTGCGTCATGCTCGGGGCGCGGTTCAGCCGGCTTCTGGCCCTCGAACATCACCAAAACATGTTGCGGCCACTGCAGAGCGAACTGCACGTATCCGCGCCCTGCCAGGCTCAACCGCTCCGCTGCGCTACGGCCTTTGGTCATGGCCTTCTTCATTGCTTCGGTCAAGCGGTCAAACCCCTGCGCGGCAACGGCCGCAAGCAGATCGTCTTTGTCGCGAAAGTGGCGATAAGGCGCATTGTGCGAAACACCCGCCCGGCGCGCAACTTCCCGCAAGGTGAACGTTTGCGGCCCTACCTCGCCGATCAGCCCCACCGCCGCGTCCAAGAGGCTTTGCTTCAAATTCGCGTGGTGATAAGGGCTTTTCGCTGCCATGACCTCCTTTGTAGCAGAAGATGTTGACAAGCGCAACATCTGGCCTTAACATGAATGTGGGCGGTGTCAACATGATCTCTTACAAACAACACTCCTTGGACGATCGTTGGGATGCGATTGTGATCGGCTCCGGTATCGGTGGCCTCACCGCCGCGGCTCTTTTATCCAAACATGCCGGCAAGAAAGTTCTGGTGCTCGAGCGCCACTACACCGCCGGCGGGTACACCCACAGCTTCAATCGCCCTGGTTACTCCTGGGATGTGGGCGTCCATTACATCGGCGAGCTTCAGAATCCGGCGTCCCCGCTGCGCGCTGCGTTCGACTATCTTACTGGCGGGCAACTCGAATGGGCGTCGATGCCAGATGTCTATGATCGTGTCGTCATGGGTGGCCGCAGCTTCGAGTTTCCAACCGGCCTGGAGCGCCTCCGCGCGCGCTTGAAAGACTACTTCCCGGCCGAAGCGAGCGCCATCGATCGTTATCTTTCCGCCGTACAATCGGCCCAAAAAGCCAGCCGTCTCTACTTCGCGGAAAAAGTGGTCCCACGTCCAGTCGCCCGCCTCGCCGGACGCTTCCTTCGCGCGCCCTTCCTGCGCTGGGCAACCCAATCCACGCTCGACGTCCTGCGCCGTTTCACCTCAAACGAGGAACTGATCGCCGTTCTCACCGCGCAGTGGGGCGATTACGGCCTGCCTCCGGCCCAAAGCAGTTTCGGCATCCATGCCATCGTCGCATCGCACTATTTCAACGGCGCGAGCTATCCTGTCGGCGGCGCATCCCGTATCGCGGAAACCATCGCGCCGGCCATCGAGCGCAATGGCGGAAAGATTGTCGTCAGCGCCGACGTCCAGGAAATCATCGTGCAAAATGGCCGGGCTACCGGCGTAAAAATGGCGGACGGCCGCGAATTTCACGCCGATCTCATCATCAGCGATGCGGGCGCGCGGAACACCTTCCAACGTCTTGTCCGCCAGCCGCAGCCCATTCTCGACGATCTGAAACGCGTCCCCGGATCGCTCGCACACCTGAGCCTCTACATCGGCGTGAAACAGAGCGCGCGCGAACTGGGCCTCACCGGAACCAATCTCTGGATCTACCCGCCATCGGAACGCGGAGCGACGGACCACGACGCCAACCTCTCTCGCTTCATTCAGGATCCGTCCGCGCCATTCCCAGCCCTCTACATCTCTTTTCCATCCGCAAAGGATCCCGAGTTCGAGCGCAATCACCCCGGCCGTGCGACGCTCGAAGGCGTAGTCTTTGCGCCTTATGAATGGTTCACGCGCTGGGAGGATTCCCGCTGGAAGCATCGCGCTGCCGGGTATGACGCTTTCAAGCAGACGCTAGCCGCTCGTATCAAAAGCGAGGTGGAACGCAATGTTCCCGCCATCGCAGGAAAGATCGATCACGCCGAGCTCTCCACTCCGCTCACCACTCGCCACTTCATGAACTATCCGCAAGGGGAAGCTTACGGCCTGGCTGCCACGCCCGAGCGTTTTCGCCTGCGTTCCCTCACGCCCCACACCACCATCCGAAATCTTTTTCTCACTGGACAAGACGTCGCGTCGCTCGGTGTCGCGGGTGCTCTCTTCGGTGGCGTCATCACGGCGTCCGCTGTATTAGGCCGTAACTTGATGTCCGCCGTCACCAAACCTATGCGGGCATCTGCCGTCGCAGTTTAGATACAATTTGGCCCTGGGTGTCGCCTTAAATCATCGGGTCAAAGATCGAATTGCATGGCTGGCAGCCTTCCTCATCGTTGGCGCATTTTATTTCTGGATCATCGGCATCGGTGCGGAACCGAATCGTTTCGCCTGGAACAGCGGTTTAGATAAATACTACGGCCTGCCGAGTCCCGCTATCGCCAAAGGAAGCTGGGACATCAACGGATATTACGATCTGCTCGGCCGCGCGTTCGCGGGCGGCCACCTCTACTTGCCGATCCATCCG
>Ga0182024_10016380_pt1 | contig 14064 bp, 10 predicted proteins | sample P32metaG_FD_120480 | JGI IMG/M metagenome (GOLD analysis project Ga0182024, IMG submission 120480) | Permafrost microbial communities from Stordalen Mire, Sweden - P3-2 metaG (Illumina Assembly) | ecosystem: Environmental > Terrestrial > Soil > Wetlands > Permafrost | place: Sweden: Stordalen... | reverse complement strand
GGAGATCAATCGAATCCGCGTGCTGATCGAGGAGCATCGCGGGCAGTTGTTGGAGGGCTGGGATGAGTTCTTCGGTGGTTGAAACTCGCGAGGCGCTCGCTACCCACGTCGAGGTCAGCGACGACACCGTTTCGGTCGAACTGGCCGACGGCCGCACAATCGCGGCTCCGCTAGCTTGGTATCCCCGGCTGGCGCGCGCCTCGGCGGAGGAGCGGGGCCTGTGGCGGCTGCTCGGCGGCGGGCGGGGCATCCATTGGCTGGCGATCGACGAGGACATCAGCATCGCCAACTTGCTCGCGGGCCAGCCGTCCGCCGAAAGCCAAAGTTCGCTCAAGAAGTGGATGGCGGGCCGGGCCAAGGCGAGTCGCAGCAGGCGAAAACGATCTTCTGGATAGAACCCAATCGGCGTGAACGTCCACACTAGCTAGACCGCGAATCCGTTGATGGCGCTGCGGCCGGGGCGGCAAATCGCGCCAGCGCGATGTCGCTCACGCCTTTCAGATCGAGTTTGCCGGTGCCGAGGACCGGAATTTCTTGCACTTCAATAAAACTGTCGGGCGAGGGAACAAAAAGATTCGGCAAACCGGCAGCGGATAACTCTTGGCCAATCTGCTCCGGCGTTTTGGTAGTCGGCAAATGAACGACGACCAGTCGTTCTCCCTTGCGAACATCCGGCACTGCCGTCACTGCGGCTTGCAGATGCTCGTCGCCGCCGCCGAGGATTTTTTGCAGCTTCTCTTCGATCAACACATGCGGCACCATTTCACCGGCCAGCTTGGAAAAACGGCTTTCGCGGCCCGTGATCGTGATGAAGCCGTCGGCGTCGATCGAGGCCAGGTCGCCGGTGATGTACCAGCCGTCGTGGATCACCTTGGCCGTCATTTCCGGCTGATTCAAGTAGCCCTGCATCACGTTCGGCCCGCGGACCAGCAGCATTCCGGATTGGCCGGCGGGGAGCGGTTCCGCAGCCGCGAGGTTGGGCGAATCTGGTTTCACTACTTTCGCGGTCACGCCCGGGATCGGCCGACCGACGGTTCCCTCGCGAACGCCCGTTTTGTCACCGTGCGGACTGCGGCTCGGCGGAACGTTGACCGCCACGAGCGGCGAAAGCTCGGTGCAGCCGTAGGCTTCAAGCGGCCGCTGGCCGAATTTCGCCTCGAACGCATCGAACATCTCCGGCGAGCATCGTTCCGCCGCGGCGAAAACGACATCCAACGTGCGAAAATCTTCCGCGGCACAACGCTTCAGATAAGTGCGGACGAACGTCGGCGTCGCCATGAACACCGTCGCCCGATGCTCGCGGCATAGCTTGCCGACTTGCTGGGCGTCGAGCGGATTGAAATGGTAGACTCCCTTCGGATCAAGCGCCAGCACGGTCCACAGTGCCGCCAGATATCCGTAGGAATGAAAGAACGGCAACACGCCGACGGCCACGTCGTCCGCGCCGAGCCGAATGATCTGCTCGATCGCCTGGATATTCGAGCCGACGTTCGCCTGGCTGAGCATGACGCCTTTTGGATTGCCCGTCGAGCCGGAGGTGAAAATCACGGTCAGCAAATCGTCGCCCTGCAAGCGATCGACGCCAAGTTGGCGTTCCAAGATCGGCATCGGCAACAGACGCGCCTGGATGAAAGCGACGAGCTTGTCGAGCTTCGTCGCCTTGGTTGCAAAATCTTCGAGATAGACCAATTCGGCCTGCACGTCGAGCTTCAATCGCTCCATGAACCGCCGACTCGTCAGCACATGCCGAATGCCGCAGTCGGCAATGCAATGATTCAGCAGCGGCGAGGAGAGCGTGTAGTTCAGATTAACGCCGATCCGGCCCATCAGCGGCATCGCGGCATTGGCAACGACTCCGCCCGCCGAAGGCGGCAGCAACAGCCCGACGAACTTTTCGTCGGGAGCCAAAATTCCCCGGTTCAAAATCCGCCGCAAAACGAGCGAACGGAGGAGCAATTCCCCGCCGGTGAGTGCGGTCCCCATCGAGTCGGCGACTTTGGCGCGCCCCCAATTGCGGCGGCACATCCGCAGAAAAGCGCGTGGCAGGATCGACGGGGCGTCGGGCATAGGGCCAAGATACTCGCACAACCGCTTAGTGGTCCATACTAAGTGCGAAGCGTTAGCGAGGGGGACTCACGGCGCGGCGCCGCCCTCGCTTACGCTTCGGGTTAGTGTGTAGTAATCTGCAGAATGTCGGCGTTTGCGGCGGCGGGGTGGAGTCGTTAAAATCGCCGCTGCCTTTCACTGCATGTCGCCAGTCAACTTCGATTTTCCCATCCCGGCCGATTGCCGAGGATCGCCGAGCCAATCTATGCCCCGCTACAATCCCGCGCTGGTGGAACCGAAATGGCAGGCTTATTGGGACGAGCAGCAGACATTCGCCGCCCCGCGGTTGCCGCCCCCCGGCGCGAAGAAGATGTACGTGCTGGATATGTTTCCCTATCCCAGCGGCGACGGCCTGCACGTCGGCCATCCTGAAGGGTACACGGCCACCGATATCGTCTGCCGTTTCGAGCGAATGCGCGGACGGGCCGTGCTGCACCCGATGGGCTTCGATGCCTTCGGTCTGCCGGCCGAGGAGCACGCGATCAAGACGGGTACGCCCCCGCGCATCGGCACCGAGCGGAACATCGACAATTTCCGCCGGCAATTGAAAATGCTCGGCTTCAGCTACGACTGGCAACGGGAACTGGCGACGACCGATCCCGATTATTTCCGCTGGACGCAGTGGATTTTCCTGGAACTGTACGACACGTGGTTCGACCTGGCGCTGCAAAAAGGCCGGCCGATCCGCGAACTGCCGATTCCGCCGGAAATCGCCGCGGCCGGCGACGATGCGATTGCCCAATATCAAGATGAACATCGGCTGGCCTACGAGCATGAAGCGCCGGTGAATTGGTGTCCGGCGCTCGGCACGGTGTTGGCCAATGAGGAAGTCGTCGGCGGGATCAGCGAAGTCGGCGGGCATCCGGTCGTGCGGCTTCCGCTGCGGCAATGGATGCTGCGGATCACCGCGTATGCCGATCGGTTGGAACATGATCTCGAACAAGTCGATTGGCCGGCCAGCATCAAGAAGCTGCAGCGCGATTGGATCGGCCGCAGCACGGGGGCCGAAGTCGATTTCTTCGTCGGCGCGGCGACGAACGCTGACGGAAAGCCGAAACCGGTGGAGTTCGAGGCTTGGAAATCCGGCCGAGCAAAGAGCGGCTATCCAGCCAAGGCGTCCGCCGATGTATTGCGAATTTTCACGACGCGGCCCGACACGCTTTTCGGCGCCACGTACATGGTCATCGCGCCGGAGCATCCGCTCGTGGCCCGGTTGACCACGCCCGACAACTCACAGCGCGTGAAGGAATACGTCGACAAGGCGGCGACGAAGAGCGATCTCGATCGGACGGAGTTGGCGAAAACCAAGTCGGGCGTGTTTACCGGTTCGTTCGCGATCAATCCCGTCAATGGTCAGCCGGTGCCGATTTGGATCGCCGACTATGTGCTGGCCAGCTACGGCACCGGCGCGATCATGGCCGTGCCGGCGCACGATGAACGCGATTTCGAATTCGCCCAAATGTTCGGGCTGCCGATCACTCCGGTCGTCGATCCCGGCGCGGCAGTCGCCAGTGATCGAGAAGCGCTGCTTGCCGGCGCAAAAGCGTTCATCGCCGATGGCGTCGCAATTAACTCTGGACGGTACAATGGCCTTTCCACGCCGCGATTCAAGGAAAAGATCGCCGCCGATTTGGCTGGCGGCGGACTGGGCCGCGTTGCCGTGAACACCAAGCTGCGCGACTGGCTCTTTAGCCGGCAGCGATTTTGGGGTGAGCCGTTTCCGATCCTGCATGAGTTGGACGCCGACGGAAAGCAGACCGGCCATCGGCTGACCGTACCCGCGAGCGAATTGCCGGTCAACCTTCCCGAGCTTGCCGATTTCAAGCCGCATGGCCGCCCGGAACCGCCGCTGGAAAAAGCGCCGCATGATTGGCTCTACGTCACCCGCGACGGCCGACGCTACAAGCGCGAGACGAACACGATGCCGCAATGGGCCGGCTCCTGCTGGTACTATTTGCGGTTCATCGATAATCGCAATGAACAAGCGTTGATCGATCCGGAGTTGGAGCGCGCCTGGATGCCCGTCGATCTGTATATCGGCGGCGCGGAACACGCCGTGCTCCACTTGCTCTACGCCCGATTCTGGCACAAAGTGCTCTTCGATCGCGGACATGTCAGCACGCTCGAGCCATTCCGCAAGCTGGTGAATCAGGGCATGATCCTGGGCGAAATGGAATTCACCGGCTATCGCAAGGAAGCAGGCGGCTGGCTCAGCGCGGCCGACGTGCGGCTCGATGCCGACAACAAGCCGGTCGAGCGCTCGAGCGGCCGGCCGGCGAAGCCGGTGCGCGTCGAGGCGGCGGTCGTCGAGAAGCAAGGCGAGTTTTTCGTGCTGACGGCCGATCCGGCGATTCGCGTCGATAGTCGTGCGTACAAAATGTCGAAGAGTCGCGGCAATGTGGTGAATCCCGATCAGGTGGTCAAAGAATACGGCGCCGACTCGCTACGGCTGTACGAAATGTTCATGGGTCCGCTGGAAGCGACGAAGCCTTGGAGCATGGCGGGCGTGAACGGCGTGCGCGGATTCTTGGACCGAGTGTGGCGGATGATCGTCGCCGAGCGGAGCGAATCGCTCGAATTGAACCCGGCCGTTCAAGCAATTGCGGCCACGCCCGAGCAGAATCGAGTGTTGCACAAAACCATCGCGGCCGTAACGCGCGATCTCGAGCGGCTCGATTTCAACACCGCCATCGCGCGCATGATGGAGTTCACGAATTTCTTCACGAAGGCCGACGTTCGCCCTCGCGAAACCATGGAGCCGTTCATCTTGATTCTCTCCCCCTTCGCGCCGCACTTGGCGGAGGAACTGTGGCGACTGCTCGGCCATGCGAAGACACTGGCGTATGAACCGTGGCCCGAAGCCGATCCGCAATGGTTGCGAGAAGACACGATCGAAGTGCCGGTGCAGATCAACGGCAAAGTCCGCGGCCGCATCCTCGCCCCCACCGGCAGCGATTCCACGACGTTGGAGGCCCTAGCTCGCAGTGATTCAAGAATCGCCGAACAATTGAGCGGTAAAACGATATTGAAGGTCGTCGTGATCCCAAGCCGCATGGTGAACTTCGTCGTGAAATGACCGAGCCTCCAATTTGCGAACGTTGCCGGTCGTCTGTAGTCCCTCGCCCCCAGCCCCTAACCCCTAGCTCATGAAAAACGTACTCGCTCTCGTGCTCGGCGGCGGACGGGGAACTCGGCTCTATCCGCTCACCAAGTTTCGCTCCAAGCCGGCGGTGCCGCTGGCCGGCAAGTATCGCTTGATCGACGTGCCGATCTCGAATTGCATCAACAGCGGCGTGAACATGATTTACGTGCTGACGCAATTCAATTCCGTCAGCCTCCATCGGCACATCCGCCGAACGTACACGTTCGATTCCTACAATAATGGATTCGTCGAAATCCTCGCCGCGCAGCAAACGCTCGGCAGTTCCGATTGGTATCAAGGCACTGCCGACGCGGTGCGGCAGAATATCCGCTACCTGCAAGGCCCCGACATCGACCATGTGCTCGTGCTGTCCGGCGATCAGCTCTATCGGATGAACTATGCCGAAATGCTGACGACGCACAAAGAATCGCGTGCCGATGTCACCATCGCCGCGATGCCGGTCACGCGCGAAGCGGCCTCGGGTTTCGGCATCATGCGATCCGACGACTCCGGCCGCGTGGTCGATTTTCTCGAAAAACCGAAGACGGCGGAACAAGCCGACCACATGCGCACCGAGCCGGCTTGGATCGATCGTCGGGGCGTGGCGAGCCATGGCCGCGACCTGGTGGCCAGCATGGGCATTTATTTGTTCAATCGCGATCTGCTGGTCGATGTACTGACCACGACCGATTACCACGATTTCGGCCGCGAGGTCTTTCCGGCGTCGATCAAGAACCGCAAAGTGCAAATGCATTTGTTCGACGGCTACTGGGAAGACATCGGCACGATCAAGTCGTTCTACCAGTGCAACCTTGATCTGGCGGCCGCGGATCCGCCGTTCGAATTGGTGTCGGCCGAGGCGCCGATCTACACGCGGGCGAGAATCCTGCCCCCCTCGCGAATCGAAGGGGCGCAAATTCGCCAGAGCCTGATTTCCGACGGCTGCGTGATCGGCGAAGGGGCCGTGATCGAGAATAGCGTGATTGGAATCCGTTGCCGCATCGGGCGCGGCGCGAAAATTCGCAATTCCGTCGTGATGGGGGCCGACGACTACGATTCGCCCGCTTCGATGGCCCGCTGCCAGCACACGATTCCGCAAGGCATCGGCGAGGCATCGGAGATCGACGGAGTGATCGTCGACAAGAATTGCCGCATCGGCCGCCACGTCCGCGTCGTCAACGATCAAGGGCTCGACAGTAGCGCGGAGACGCCCGAATACATGATCTGCGACGGCATCGTCGTCGTGCAAAAAGGCGCGGTACTGCCCGATGGCTGGAAACTGTGAACCATTGACGGGCCGACAACGGAACGCCGCGGAGGGCGTTCCCTACAGCACGAGAGAGTGTAGGGAACGCCCTCCGTGGCGTTCCGTGAGCGCGTTACCGCATGTTGCCCTGCGACCCTTGCGGCGACGCCATTCGTGGCCCGGTCGCTGCATTCGCCGTTTGCGGGCCACCGCTGCTGTTGTGTGCAGCGTACTCCGGATCGTCGGTCGGTCCAGCGTCCGGGCCAGAGTAATTCTCGATCACCGGCGAGCAATAGTCATACGGGCTGGCACACATGTGGCATCCGGCCGATGCGGTCAACATGCACGCGGCGACGACAAAGAATCTGCGCATGGCAAAGCAGCCTTCCCCAGCCGAAGCCGGTAATTGGACGATTGGCCTGCCGCCCGCGGCGTGCCGGAAATGGATGCACGCTTGCTGAGCCGAATGGCCCTGGCGGTCGTCTGATATCTTCGGTTCCGCGCCGGGGCAAACCTGAGCGAATATGCCGGTCGTAACGGGAATCCGGCCGACTGGGAAATCAAGCGTTCAGGCGCATTTTTCGGCGTCAATGCAAGCGATGCCTAGTCCGCGCCAACATCTGCTAGCGGGGCAGCGCGATTCATCTCGGCCATCCGCTGGCGCAATGCGGGCTGATTGTCGAGCAAGCCCGCGATTCGCTGCCAATCGACCTGCTCCGTTCCCAAGGCATCGAAAATCGCCTGGGCGTGTTCCCAGTCCTCCAGATTATCGATTGCCAGCCGCAAGTCGTCGCGCTGCAGTTCGAGAGGGATCGCTAGCAATCGAAGTTGAAACTTTTCAGGGTGCGAGCAGAATAATTCGGTCACGGATTGCCCGCCGGCGCGCGTGGTGCTGTCACGATGCGCCCGCACTAGCGCCTTCGTCCGGAACCATTCTCCGAACAAACCCACGGGCGATCGCACCGCCGGCCGGCCGTCGGGCAAACAGTAGCCCAGATAATCGACGCCCGAATGCTCGGCCGCGTCGATCACCAGCCGATCGAGCAACACGGGATCAACGAGCGGATGGTCGATTGAAATTCGCACGATCGCCAGGGCCCGAAATTCGCTCACCGCATCGATCAATCGGCCCAATTCGTCGTGCGCCGAACTGAAATGCACGGGCACATCCGGCGGCACCATCGTGGCCAAGGCACTCGTCGCTTCGGTGCATGGAGCCACCACGATCACGGCATCGAGCCGTTCGCAATCGGTCACGCGGCGAATGGCCCAATCCAAGAGCGAGCGACCTTCGAGTCCTCGACCGGATTTCAACCGCGGCACGGTGGAATTCGAGTCCACCTGCACGACGCCCAGAGTTTCCAACATCCGCGCGACCTCCATGCCGATTCGGAGGGCCGCGATGAACGGAGCCTTCCGTCCGAGCAAATTCCCCCCTGCACAAGAGTCTACCAATCAACGATTGCCAACGTCAAGCAAACGTTCTGACGCGCCGATCGTCCGAAACCGTGGCAGCGGCAAGCATTGGGAAAGCGTCCGATCGACCCTCCATGGCGCGGCGCCGAAACTGCCTCGCTTTGTGGTGGCAAGCGCGAATTCGTCGATCCATCTCCGCCACCAACTCGCGATCGTCCAGCCCGGCAATTTCAGCCGGCTCGAGCGGTTCGCCGAATTGAATGTGGATCACCGCCGGCGCCGGCAGCAACCGCGAACGAGGCCAAGAGTCGAACGCCCCGTCGATCCCGACCGGCAATAACGGCACGCCGGCGCGACGCGCGAGCGCGCAGAACCCGGGCTTGAGCGTTCCCACTTCGCCGTCGCGAGTGCGCGTTCCTTCGGGAAAGATGAGCACCAGCTCGCCCCGTTTCAGCCGTTTGAGCGTCTCTTTCAACCCGCCCAAACCCAATCCTTCGCGGTCCAAGGGGATCGCGTCCAGCGAATTGATCAGCCAGCGAAACGGAGCGAATCTGAATAACGTGTCGCGAGCCAAATAATTCAGTCGGCGGTCGGTTGCCAAGCCGACCAGCACAGGGTCGAGATGGCTTTGATGGTTCGACAGCACGAGGCCGCCCCCGTCGAGCGGAACGAATTCCCGTCCACGGCAGCGAATTCGGAACAGGAGAATCGCCGTCAGCCGGCAAACCACGCGCAACACGTCGTACCACAGCCGTTGAGGAAGTGAGCGTTGTGCCATGCGTCTGATGAATTGAGCGGCGTTGGTGTACCCAAGCCCAGGGAAGGCTGCCGACGATCTCTCGCCTTTCATGGCGTGTTGGCAGCCTTCCCTGGGCTTATCGCGAAAACAGGGTGGATTTTTGGACAGTCGTTACGTCTTCATCCGCCGGCGCACGAGCGACTCCAAGCGATCGACCACCTCAGCAGGCTCGAGCCCGTCGGTCGAAAACACCACGGCATCGTCGGCGGCGGCCAAGGGCCCCACTCGGCGGCCGGCATCGCGGGCGTCGCGTTCGTTTTGCCGGGCCAGGATTTCTTCCAAAGGCATCGATTCGCCGCGTGCCGCCAAGTCGTCCTGGCGGCGGCGAGCCCGTTCTTCCGGACTTGCCGTCAGAAAGATTTTACACTCGGCGCGAGGAAATACGACGGTCCCTTGATCGCGTCCCTCGGCAACGATGTCGTCGCTGCCGGCCGCGCGACGCTGCAGTTCGACCAACACTTCGCGCACGCCCGGGTTGTTGGCGGCGTAATGCGTTACGCCGGTAATCGCCGAAGTGCGGATCGCGTCGCTGACGTCGACGCCGTCCAACAGCACCTGCGTGCCGCGAAGTTCAATCGTCAGACGTCGGGCCAATTCCACCAATGCGTTCGCGTCGGCCCAATTCAAGTCCTGCTGCACCGCGGCCAGCGCGACTGCTCGATACATGGCTCCCGTGTCCAAAAAGCGAAATCCCAAGCGGCGAGCCAAGGCCCGAGCCGCCGTGCTCTTGCCGGCGCCGGCCGGTCCGTCCAAGGTGACGATCATTCGGCTGTTTGACTCGCGGGCGGGGGCTATGGAAGCGTGACAAGGAGGCAGGCTCGCGAAACCGCAAGCGGTGGGGCAAGCCGTAGTTGGGAGGATGGTTTAGAACTTACCCGGGTTCGGGGCCGGTTTTGGATCGGGGGCCACCGGTGGCGGCAAGGGCAGCGGCGGCGGCACGTTGGCGACCGGCGGCAAAACGATCGGCGCGACTTGCTGCTCCGCCTTCGGCGGCGACCAACCGGTGTCGGCCAATAAGTAGCCCGCCCAGAAAAATGGATTTCGGCCTGTCACGGAATCGCCGCCGGGCGATCGTTTGACGCGCGGCTCGCGGTTCAAATCCAACGGCGTTTGGATCAACATCTGAACGCTCCGCTGCCAGGCGTCGGCCGCGCTGGCGTAGGGCAACTCTTGAATGAACTGGCGAACCAGATCGTAGCTGGTTTCTCCCCCCGTGCGCCAGCGACTGACCAGCACCGTGCGCGAACCGGTCGACATCAGCCCGCAGATCGACAGAAACATTTCGTTTCCGGTGCCGGCGCCGATTTGTTTCAGCGCCGATTCCGCGGGCGTGCGGAAGCCGGGCAGAATAAACGTCGTCGGGCTTTTCCAGGGGAGCGAAAACCATTGCGCGAGCGTGCCCGAGTTCTTCACGCGGTCCAACGGGATCGGATTCCACTCATAGTGCCCCTTGTCGCTATTCGTGCCGCCATTCACCTCGTCGAACACCACGATACCGTCGAACAGCGATGCATACAGCGGCGACGCGGCCGGCAACGGCCCCTTGAGCGCCTCGGCGTGTGGCACAATCTTCTTCAATCGGTCGAACTCGGCTTGCACGGCCTGCGGTTCGTCGCGCGGATACATCTTGCCGAGCACCACGCCGATCTCGCCCGCCTCCGGCCGATCGCGCGAGTCGGGAATCGCCAAACCCATCGTCGGAAGATAACGAACCCGGGTCCGGCTGATAAGCGGCACCGTGTCTTTGCGATCCTTGTTCTTCGGATTCGCGGGAACTTGCAGCGCCTCGAACGGCACGTACCACAGAACCCCGTCGGGCACGACCACCAATTCGTCGATCCCCTCGCCGAGGTTGACCTTGGAATTCGAGCCAGCCATCAGGGCGTCGGTAAGATCGCGCGCCGCTTGCCGCCATCCTTCGTCGGTCAATTGGCTTTCGAGAATCTCGTGGTTGGCGTCGAAATTTCCGATTTTCTTGAGCAGCGCCGAAAGATTCTTCTCCAACACCGGCGGCGATTCGAGCTTCCAGGTCATATACTGCTGTTTCGACATCAGAAAAGCATAGGTGTTGAGGCTGGTTTTGAAGAAAACCAAAAGCGCGCTGCGCGGCGGCATCGCGGCTTGCACGTCGCGCGTATGTCGTAGCGGTGGAAACACCAACTCGGCCGCTTCGCGACGCAGCGCGATCTCGCGCAGCAACGTTTCCTGCAGCCCACTGATTCGGGCGATCTCGGCCAGCTTGTCGGCTTGAGCGCGGGTGGCTTTCAGCGAGTCGGCCACGAGCGGCTGACCGGTCAGCTCGCCGCGGAGCTTTTTCACTTGCTTGGAATAGGCCGTGTATTGTGCGTAGTGCGTCAGTATGTTTTGTCGCTGCAACAGCACTTGCGGGTCGAGCGCGCCGTCGGGCGCTTCCAGCACCCAGCGCAACGCCAGCAACCGGCCGCCCAAGGGGAGCGTGCTAAAGAAATGATGTCGCCGCGCCCGATCCGCCACTTCCAACGACACTTCGACACCGCTTTGCAACGACGTTTCGAACCAATGTTCATACACGGACGGATGTGGAGTCGCCATCACCGCCAAAGTCTCCAACGGCTGCGACGCCCAATCGATGGGCGCCGGATCACGCAGCAGCAAATCATAGAGCGCCAACGCCCGATGTGCGCCTAAATGCGGGCCGAATTGTCCTTGCACATAACCGTCGGCCAAACCAATTTGGAAGAGCCACAGCGAACCGCTCCTTTCGAGAGCCAGCGCATTGTCGATTGCCGTGTTGCCGGCCGATTCGTTTCCCTGCTGATAGTTGACGAGCGCCGTCAAATAGTGGAACCGCGAACCGATCTGACGCAGGCCCATGTCGCGGTTCGCAATCGCCGAGTGGGCTTCGCCAAGGGCCTTCGCCGCCGGCGGATCCTGTTCCTGCAGGGCATAGCCTTCCGCCAGCGAAAGCCACAAGGATGCGGTCAGCTCGTGGGCGAACGAACGCTTGCTGGCCCAAGCAATGGCCGCGGCCAACGGCGGAAACATTCCATGGGCGCCAGACAACAGATGCGCCTGTTGCCCACAGCGAAACGATTCTTCCATCACGGTCAGATCGCTGAACGCGTAGGCCGAGTAGCTCGCCTCTTCGAGATACTTCGTGGCCGCTTCGTAATCGCCCGCTTCGATCGCCAGTTGGCCAAGCTCTTGGAGGATCAAGGGAGTTAGCGGATGATCGTATTCGCCGCCGAGCGTCGTGGCTCGTTTCAAAAGCGCCACGGCCTGGCCGGCCTGACCGGTGCCGAGATAGGCCATTGCCAATTCGGCGTCCACCCAGCCTTCCGACCAGTGATTCTGTTGACCGGGCCGACTGCTGAACGCCTTGAATAGTTCCTCGGTAAAAACGTCGTTGGCGCAGACGGGTCCCATGATTTCCTGTCGCCGCTTCAGCGCGAGCACGGTGCAACGGATGATCTCCGCCACGCCGACTTGCAAATACTGCGGCGGGGTGACGATTTGCGAAGAGTTCGGCTGGAGATTGAGAAAGAGCTGCCCCTCGGCGACCGACATGTTCTGCGGCGGATTCCAAATCTTCGCCGTGCGATTGCTGCGGCCCCACGGCGTGTTCACACCGCCCGGACTGGTTTGGAGCAAGGCCGGAAATTGCACCCGCGTCATCCAATTGGGAAAGGCGAGTTGCAGTCGCAGCGCATTGTTGTAGTTTTCGAGCGCTTCGGCGTATTTTCCTTCGCGGTAGTAGGATTCGCCGATCATCGTGAAATAGCAGATCGAGTCGATCCAGCGGCTGTTTGTCGTTTTACGGCCGAGATCCAGATCCGCCTTGTAGCCGTCCAAGGCCAGGCGGTAGTCGCCGTCGTTGAGCGTGACGATGTGGTTGTAATACATCTGCATCGGCATGCCGCCGCCACCGATCGCCGGACCGGCGGGGATCGAAATCGCGATCCCCGGAACGACCGTTTGCCCGGGCGGAACCGTCGTCTGATTCGGCGGCATTCCCAACGCGGTCGAAGCCGCGGTTGCCAGCATGACAGCAGTTGCCGCGAATTTGAATTTAGTAATCATTCAATCACGAGCCTCCCAGCCACCGCTGTTCAATCGGCGGATTAAACCGATGCTCCGGCACACAACGCCGTGGACTTCATCATACCCAATTTGCCGCGATGGAGCGAATTCGCCGACCCCAGTCCGAGTATCCCGGATTTCTCGCAAATCGACCAAAGTCGTTCGTCGCGGCTTGACGATAACGAGGCTAACAATTGTAGCGGTTATGCCGGCTGGCTGCGACTTTTCCGCAGTGCCAGCAAGCCGATGGGCTAGTTCGCCCCTGCGTCGCAACACGGAGGAAGTCGATGAAATCGCGTTGCAAGCGTCCCGTGCTGTGGGGGCTGCTCGGCTGCCTGGTCGCGGCCGCCGGTCTGACCGGTTGCCAGGTGGACACCAACAACCAAACGTTGCCCAGTCCCTATTACCTCTCGAACAACGTCCAATATTATCCGGCAGGGCCGTGGTTCAAACTACAGCACGAAGCGGACAATATGAAGGCCTACGACGCGCAAGCCGCGATGCAACAGGGGCCACAAGGACCGCAAGCTCCCGTGACGCAACCCCAGTAATTGAACCCCGCAAAACGACGGCCGGCATCTGACGGCGGGGAAAAATCTTTGCGCCGGTGATCTCGAACCGTCATCGCGCTCCGAGCAGCCACCGCTTTGCTCGCAACGCCTGCGCCATTATGCCCGCCGCCGCGTAGTGGGGATAATGATAGCTGGTCTGAATGCGCGTCGCCCAATGGCGCTTGTATTCCAACGAGTCGGGACCGAGATCGATCCGCTCGTCGCCGCGGCGAAAACTGTCTTCGACCATCAGACGCATTAGCACCGTGCCGCTTCCCGACGGCGCAACCGCGGGATCGAATCCGGCCCGCAAACCGTAAACTTGGCCGGCGAAATGATAGTTGTAGGCAAACGCCGCCGGCTGGCCGTCGATGCGAAGCAGATTCAAATCGACGCCGCCCGCCGCGGCCGCCGATTCATGGGCGTCGCGCAAATAGCTTCGCACCGATTCGTGGCTGAGCGTCGTGCCGTCGGTCGATGATCCTTGCCAACTTCGCCGCGCAATCTCTTCGCAAGCATCATATAAGTCCCACCGCGGATCGCCGTCGCCGCTGAATGCGTGCGAAAGAATGGGGACTGGCTCCGAGCACTCGGCAAGATTCGTATGCGCACCGAATAGTCGCGAGGTGCCTGTCCCCATTCTTTCGCATCCGCTGAATGCTCCGGCTGGCCGATAACGGACGTATTCCAAACTTCCGCGCTCGCCGAGCCGTCGCCGCGAGCGCTCGACCTCGCGCCGCCAGTC
>Ga0182024_10016379_pt1 | contig 14064 bp, 7 predicted proteins | sample P32metaG_FD_120480 | JGI IMG/M metagenome (GOLD analysis project Ga0182024, IMG submission 120480) | Permafrost microbial communities from Stordalen Mire, Sweden - P3-2 metaG (Illumina Assembly) | ecosystem: Environmental > Terrestrial > Soil > Wetlands > Permafrost | place: Sweden: Stordalen... | reverse complement strand
CACCATCGGACTCGTCGCGTTCCCTTGCGCGGCCCCCCCCCCCGGCCCGAGCGATGAGCGAGCAGACCTCTTCGAACGGCTCCTCCCCGGTCGTCCCCGTGATGTCGCGTATGAGATCCGCAATGGCGCTCAGCGGTAACTCCTGCCGGACGGGAGAACATTCGACACGGACGAGGCGCGCGTTCGGGGGCAGCTCGGTGGCGAACGTGATCACGAGCGCGGTCTTCCCGATCCCGAGCTCCCCTACGATGGCGCGGAGCGTGACCTGCCCTCCGCTCCCTCCGATGGCGTGATGATACGCGGCGTGGAGCTCCGCCTTTTCGGGCTCACGTCCCACGAGATCACTCGGAGCGAGTGCCGCCCGCTCCTTCCGCTCTTCGCGAGATAGGCTGCGCTCGAGAGCGTAAATACGCATCGTTGGTGGCAGATCGACCCCAGGGGGAGCCTTGACCTGAAGGGTCGGAGCGTCACCCCAGCCGAACTCACGGCGTACGAGACGATAGACCCCCCCGGCAACCCACGTGCGATTGCGCGGCGTCTCGCTCGTCAAGATTTCCGCGAGAAATGTCGCGGGGTCGTGCAACTTGTAGCCCACGAGGTGCCCCTGTGGGTCACGCGAGCCTGACGCGATACCGCGAACGATCCCGATCGACGTCCCCAAATCCATCTCGAGGTCGTCTCGGATGCCTGCAATGGCCTCGTGCAGGTCGAGCGCGAGCCAGGCGGCGTCGGCTGCTGCACGCGCCGGGTTCGTGGTGAGCCCTGCGATCGCGCGCGCCTCGATCTCGTTCTGCCACATCCACCGCATGCCGCGCTTGTAAGCGATGTCGCTCAGCATCGTTCGAAGCCGATCGATCGATCGTGCTCCTATGATGCCCTCTCGGATGCCATACGGGTCGATTCCGTGCAGGCGCAGCGTTACGACGGCCACATGCCGTACTTCGCGTGGGCCGGCGGGCTCGCTGATCCCGGCGGGAGTAAGGTGCGAGGCTGTGGGTGTTTCCACCGAAGGAAGGACCGGGACGGTGGGCCCCACGTTCGGGATGGCGACGACGGCCTCGAGACTGCTGAGCGCCATGGGGACCGCGGCCTGCGTACGGTTCGCCGCGTTGGTCTGTGACGGGCTCTCGAGCGCACCGGAAGGAGCAGGAGGACGTTTGCTCGCGTCTGGCCGCGCATTCTCGCGCCCGACGAGTGACGCGATCGCGCCTTCGAGAGTCGCGGCGTCCACGAACTCCTGCTTCGCGAGGAGCGCGCGGCCGATCGCGCCGGCCATATCGCGCCCTCCGGGGAAGCGATCCTCTCGCCGGGGCGAGAGTGCTCGCATGACGATAGATTCGAGCTCCGCGGGAATGTCGGCGATGTACGTGCTCGGCGGTTCGACCTGACCAGATCGCACGATGTCGAGGAGTGCCTCGCCGCCGAGCCCACCGTGCAAGGGCCGCCCGGTGAGCGCTTCCCACAAAATCACTCCGAGTGCGTACAGGTCGCTTCGCCGGTCCACGCGTTCGCCGCGAGCTTGCTCGGGCGACATGTAGCCGAACTTACCTTTGATGACCCCCTGCTCCTCGACGAACAGCTTCGCACTCGCGATCCCGAAATCCGCAATCTTTACGGACCCATCAAACGAGAGCAGCACGTTCTGTGGCGATACGTCTCGGTGGACAATTTCGAGAGCCACTCCTCCTTCGTCTTTGCGCTCATGCGCATAGTGGAGTCCCTTGGCGGCTTCGGCGATGATCCACGCGCTCACCCAAGAAGGGATTCGCGTGCCTTTTTCTTTGGCGCTCGCCATCAACTTGCCGAGGTCGGGGCCTTCGACGTACTCCATCGCGAGCAACTGCCCCTCGTCGCCGCTGTCGTAGAACTCGTAGACTTGGACGACGTTCGGGTGATTCAGGCGGGTCGCGAGCTGGGCTTCTTCCACGAACATCGTCCGAAAGCGTCGCGACGCCCCGAAGGTAGGCAGGATTCGTTTGACGACGAGGACCTTGAACGTCCCCTCCGCGCCTCGCTTCTTCGCGAGGAAGACTTCCGCCATTCCGCCCGCACCGAGCCTTCGGATGACCTCGAACGGCGCGAGTTCGCGTGCGGGCGGGGAGGAGGGGGAACTCTTCGACATGGGGTCTCTGCGGTTCCCCTCGAGCGGATTCTTGCATGGATCACTCGCGTTGCGCCGTCCTCTCCGTAGGGAGACCGGACGCTCTCGCAGAGAGGGCCGATCCGCGTGTACTCTGGACCGGATCCCCTAACCAATGGTCGACGTCGCATATCATCTTCCGGAGCCTGCGGCGCAGGGGACCCTGGCTAAGACTCCGTTCTCGCACTTGCTCATTTACGCCTACGAGCGTGGACTGAGCGGAACCTTCGAATTGGCAGGTCCAGACGGCGACGGCGGCACGATCCTCGTCATCGATGGGCAGCCGACGAAGGCAAAGACGGTTCGCCCGACGACTTATTTGGGCAGAGTTCTGCTCGAGCTGGGCCTACTCACCGACGAACAGCTCGATACATCTCTTCGAGAACTCGCGCTTCAGAAGAAGCTCCACGGCCAGATCCTGCTTGAGACCGGCGTTCTCAACGAAGAGCAGCTCGAGCTTGGACTGCGAGCCCAGCTCGTTCGCAAGATGCAGGCGCTCGTTCGACTGCCGCCGGAAGCCACGTTCAAGTACTACGACGGGTTCGATGCGCTCGCGTCCTACGGGGGCGACGGACACGTGGGGATCGACCCTTATCCGATCGTGTGGGCCGCCATCCGGCAGGAGCCGCCGTGGGAACACGTGCATGGCGCGCTCGGGAAGGTCGGCTCGTCCGGGTTTCGGCTCACCAAGCAGGCGGAGACGGCGCGATTCTCGTTCGACAAGGCCGAACGGACGACGGTCGAGCTATTGCGGAGCAGACCGCAGCGCCTCCAAGAGCTGGCGGCCGCCGGAATCCTACCGCCACGGCTCGCCCAGCTGCTCGTCTACTGTCTGCTCGTGACGAAGCAGGTCGAGCTCGTGAGCGAATCGCTTCTGCCCTTGTTGCCGCTGCCGGAGCCGGAGCCGGCATCGTCTCCTCCTCCGTCTCCACGCGGGGCCGCGGTCACCGCGCCACCTCCTTCGTCTCCCCCGTCCCGATCGTCGGCGCCCCCCCCTTCACCACGAGCGAGCCCCGGGACCGACCCGCCGCCGTCTCCCGCCCAGGTGGCTCGCGTGCAGCTGGCGCAGCGCGAGATTGCCTTGCAGCGTGCCGTCGTCGAGGAGACGAGCGCCCACATGCCTCCGGACGACCGGCGCACGCCCTCTCCTGCGTCTCCTCCTTTGGTGGGCCATGTACCGCTTGCAGCCGACTTCTTCAGCAAGCCGACCGTGCCCACGATGGCCGCAATCAAAGATGCTCCGGCGAAGCCCCCCGTGCCTACGCGGCCCGCCGCGCCGGTCGCACGCGCCGCCCCTCCGCCCGCTGCGGCTGCGGCCCCGGCCGCACCAGGGAGCGTTCTGTCCCCGGAGCTTTCGGTCCGCAGGAAAGACATCCTCAATCGGGCGTCGAAGATCGACCAGGAGAACTACTTCGAGATGCTCGGCGTGGAGCGCGACGCCCAGCCTCAGGTGGTTCAAGCGGCGTTTTTTGCCCTGGCCAAAACCTGGCACCCCGATCGACTGCCGGCGGCAATCTCCGATGTAAAGGAACAGTGTGCCCGGGTCTTCTCGCGGCTGAGTGAAGCCCATCAGACGCTGTCGGATGCCCAGAAGCGGAGCCGGTATCTGACACTCCTCGATCAAGGAGCAGGCGGCGACGAGTCGCAAGCCGAGATCCTCCGGGTCGTGGACGCGGCGACGAACTTCCAAAAGGCCGAGATTTTCCTGAAGCGCAACGACTTCGCCCAGTCGGAAGAGTACTGCCAAAAAGCCATCTCCGGCGACGAGAAGCAGGCGGACTACCACGCGCTCCTCGCGTGGCTCCGCGCGATGAAGGCCGAAGGACAGAGCCCGGCGGCGACCGAGGCTCTCGTCGACGACCTTACACGTGCGATCGCCATGAACAAGATGTGCGAACGCGCGCACTTCTATCGAGGAATGCTTTTCAAGCGACTCCGACAAGAAGACAAAGCCGTGAGGGACTTTCGGCGCGCTTTCGAGCTCAACCCGCGAAACATCGATGCGCAGCGTGAGGTGCGCATCTTCGATATGCGTCGCGGATCGATGCCGGCTCCAGGCGCATCGAAACGGCCTCCTAAGGACGACGAGAAGAACGGCATCTTTGGTCGGCTATTCAAGAAGTAACGGCGCCCGTGGCTCGTTTGACCACGCTCCGAGAAGCGCCAACGATCCGGCGTCGCGGCGCGATGGCGCGCAGAGGGCTCTGGGTGGGTGGGCTATTGACCTCGAGCGTCGTGGCCGCCGGAGGTTGCGGGGGCGAGGGCAGCGTCGACGTTGGCGCGCCGCACAGCGCGGTGCTGGATGCGGGGCGGCATACCGGTGTCGATGCGTCTGTGCGTGAACGCGACGCGGCACGTGCAGACGGCGAATCGGACGACGTCGAACGTACGCGTGACGCGATCATCGACTCCCGCGCCGAGGACGTGGAGGGAGGTTTCCTCCCTGGACGACCCGAGGTCATCTGCGCGGAAAGTGCCGCCGTGCCGGTGGCGCCCGAGGCGAGCACTTTCATCACCGACGCGACCGTGCAGAGCGCAGACTCGCTCGACGTACCAAGCAACGGGGATCTTTGGCCGTCTTGCTGGTCCGGCGACGCCCTCTACGCCGCGTGGGGGGATGGCTTCGGTTTCTCCGAAGCGGGAGCGTATTCCCGGCCGAGCATTGGCGTCGCGCGCGTTCTGGGTGATCCGTCGGAGCCCGACGCGATGAGCGGCGAGACTCTTGCGCACGACGACGACACTCAAGCCATCTTCAAGGTGTGGACGGCGGGCCCGTACTATCAAAAGCCGACGGGCATGTTGTGCCTCAACGGCCAGACCTTCCTCGCCGTTCAAGACTTGAACGCATCGAACTATGGTGACGCCCGGCGGCGACGATTGCCGTGTCGACCGACTCCGGCCAGACGTGGACGGAAAACTCGGCTGCGCCCATGTTCGACAATCATGAATTCACGACTGTCATGTTTCTGGACTATGGCCAAGATGCCTCGTGGTCCAAAGACTCGACGATCTACGTCTACGGGCTCGACTACAATTGGAGGTGGACGGTTTCGACGACCCCACCGCAAGGTCTCTATCTCGCGCGTGTCGCAAGCGCGGACACTCTCCTCGACAGGAGCACTTGGGAGTACTTCGGGGGCACCGATTCCGCGGGTGTTCCTGTATGGACCGCCGACTTCACCCAGCGTTTGCCCGTCCTCGTGGACTGCACCCGCCGCTATGTGACGGCGTCGTTTCCCGGGTATTCGGTCATCGCCCAGGGGAGCATCGTCTACGATGCGCCCAGGGACCGATATCTCTACACGTCGTGGACCGACCTCACATACGAGTTCTACGAGGCTCCGAACCCGTGGGGCCCATGGCGAAAGTTTCTCTACCGCGATTTCGGGGCTTACCCGTGGACGGCGACGCTCAACGGTGGATACGCGACGACCGTACCTTCGAAGTTCATCAGCGCCGAAGGCGGCGCGATGTGGGTTCAGTCGAACACGTATGGGTCGGGGGTGTTGCACAACAACTTCGCGCTGCGGACCCTGGAGATCGCAGAGTGAGGTTGCGTCTCGCCTTTCGCTGATTAGGTTGTCGGCCATGAGCACGACGGGCCCCTTTGCGTTGCAGCCGGAGACCACGCCCCACACGTCCGCAAGTTTCCGGACGGTCGAGGGCATCCATAGAAGTACTGCGTTTCACTGGGTGGGAAACGGCTTCTTCGTCTCCACGTACTTCCCAAGCGAGAAGCTGCCGGCGGAGCGCGTGAGCCCCTTCGTCCTCATGGACTATGGGCCCGCCAAGGAGTTTGCTCCCTCGCCTCGCGGTAAGCGCGGGGTCGGTTGGCATCCGCACCGTGGATTCGAGACGGTCACCCTCGCGTGGGAAGGCGCCGTGGAGCACCATGACAATGCGGGCCATGCGGGAATCATTGGCCCAGGCGATGTCCAGTGGATGACGGCCGGCTCCGGTATCTTTCACGAGGAGTACCACGAGGAGGCGTTCACGCGTCGCGGCGGGCGCATGCACATGATGCAGCTCTGGGTGAATCTCCCTGGAAAAGATAAGATGGCGGCCCCCGGATACCAGCCTATCCTCGCCGCCAGTATCCCGCTCGTGCCCCTGCCAGGTGGCGGTCAGGTGCGGGTCATCGCGGGCCAGTACGAGGGTGTGCGGGGGCCAGCGCACACGTTCACGCCGATCACCATGCTCGACGCGCAGCTCTCCTATGGCGCGCGCCTTCCCGTGACTCTCCCGGCGAGTTACAACGCGCTGGCGGTCGTGGCCAAAGGGCGCGTACGAGCGGGCGGATTCACCGCGACCGCCGGCGAGGTTTTGCTCTTCGCCAACGATGGTCCGCGTCTCGAGCTCGTTTCGGAAGAAGACTCGCACGTCATCCTGCTTTCTGGCGAGCCGCTCCGCGAGCCCGTCGTGCAGTATGGCCCCTTCGTGATGAACACGGTGTCGGAGATCCAGCAAGCGATCTCCGACGTGAACGGCGGGCGGTTCGGTCCCGTCCCCGACTGAGTCACGGCGAGGTCACGACGAGCGTGCTAACCACGGTTCATGGCCAAAACGCTCGTCGTCTGTGGACATGGACCCGGAATCTCCGACGCGGTAGCGCGCAAGTTCGGCCTGGCCGGGCTGCGCTTCCTGAGCGCAGCACAAAGCGACGGGGCTCCTGAGCAAGGCGTTGGCGAGCGACGGAATCTACGTGGGCGAGGTCGTCGTCCTGGGGCTCGTCAAGGGGACCGCGTTCGATTCCGGCAACGCCACGCTCGAGCCTTCTGCGGTCGCGGGCAAGTTCTGGAACCTTTACGAGACCCGAGCCGAGCGGTCGGTCACGATCGGCTAACGGGGCGGCGTTCCGCCGCGAACAAGGCTACGCCGTGAACGCGAAGGGAGAGCTTGCGGTGCGCACACGCGCTTTCCGTTCTATGGCCTCCGGAACGCCGTCGGTGAACCGGACCCGTAGACCGCGGACGGCTGGGATGCGCGCACCCGGCGTGAGAATGCCGGCGAGGTTGAGCGGATCGGTTGCAGAAATCTCGACGATCTCTCGCCCTTCGCGCGGTGCCCGCCGCACGGTCCGAAGCGCGTCGAGGGCCTCGGGGCGCGCGAACTGCTCACCCGACGTCCCTGCGACGAAGCGCCCGCCTCGAATCTCGCCGCGGGCTTCCATGCGCCGGTAGACACGCAAGAGTTCACGCCACGGTGGACTGTTGGGCTCTCGCGCGAGAACGTCGCGAAACACAACGCCGTAGCGCCGCAGGTACAAGCACGCGAGCTGGACGCAAGTAGGGTCTTCCGCGACAGCCTCGGTGGGAGACTCCACGGATTCGTGGGCGGGGCGAAGGAGCGACCACCGTCCGCCCATCCGAGAGGGGCGGCTCCGCTCGTGCCGTCGCTCGTGCGCGATCAGCGCGCGCAGCCCCGCGAAGCCATCGCATGTCACACGCCCGGCAGACACGAGTTCCCAAAGAGTGCCCTCCACCTCGGATTCGATTCGCCGGAGCTGCGTGGCAAGCTCGTGCGCGAAGAGGGCGCCGCGGGCCGAAAGCAGGTCGACGACCGCCTGGGCCGAGGGTCCCAGGAGCGGAGGCGGTGTCGCGAGCGCCGCCAGGAGGAATGGCAGCTGCGCGCGTCGAAAGAGCGACACAGGCGCGTTGCGGGTCGGCGCGGCGCGCCGCCTTTGAGGTTCGTCGGGCGAGCGCTCGAACCCGAGTCTTCCCCAGGCTACCTCTCCGCTCGTGCACAGGTGGTCGAGCCAATCGGAGCGGTACCCCGACACCCGCGACGGGAGGACATCGTCTTCCCAACACCCTGCCGCGACGTGAAAGCCTTCGAGTTGCGCGATGATTTCCGCGAGACCCTGAGACCCCTGCAGCTGCGTCCCGGGTTGAACGTGCTGCCAACGAAGGAGGTAGCGTAGAAAATCCGACGTAGCGACTGGCTCGATCTCCCGTCGCAGTTTCGCCATCGTCATCCGATGGATCCGTGCGAGGGCAGCACGGTCGCACCACTCCGACTCCGAGACGTCGGCTGTGAAATGACCGCGGATCACGAGGCCGCCGCTCTCGAGTCGCCCGAGCGCGGCTTCCGCGAGCCGAGGAGTCATCCCCAGTCGTGTGGCGAGGCTGTGGGCCAGAAAGGGTCCCAAAGAGGCGGCCCACCCGCCGACGATTCGCTCGGCTGCAGCGAACTCGTCGTCGGCGTGCGCCGCGAGATCGTTTCGTACGGGCGTCGGTGCCGGATCGAACGTTACGGCACCGTACGCGACCCGCACGAGCTCGACTCGTTCGGCGGCCACCCATGCAGGACCGCTCGGGAGCGTCGCTCGGACGATGCGGCCCGCCGAGACCAGCGCGTCCGCGAAGGCATTCCACGCTTGCGCCGAAGAGACGGGGAGCACACACAAATCGAGCAGCGCGTCGTGAAGGTCGTCAGAGGAGCGAACGTCGGGCCATAGCTGCTCCGCTACCGTCGCGATGGCGGACCCATCGAGATGGCCGAACGCCGCCGCGTCCTCGGGGCTCAGCGTTCGTCGCAAGGAGACGGCACGCGCGCGCCTCTCTTCGAGCGGCGCGTCGTCGAGGAAGCTGTAGGGTTTGGAGTTGAGGATCTCGTGTGAAAGGGGCGAAGGTTCGATGACGTCGCGCGCGACGATTCGAATCGTGCGTCCGGTCACGCGGGTCATCAGGGCCCGGAGACCGTCTGCGTCCATCGCTTCATACAGACAGTCTCGCAGAGCCTCCTTGACGAGCGGGTGGTCCGGGATCTCTCGTGGTCCCACGACGTCGTTGTTGTCTTGGCACCCTTTCGCCGCGGGGAACACGGCCGCGAGGAGATCGTCGGCGCGCATGCGGGCTAGGGCTGGCGCGAGCTTCCTTCCGCCCTGCATCCGCGGGATGGCGAGCGCGCGCGTGAGCGCCCAGCGCCAACGCACGCCGAACATCGGCGATTGGAGCGCCGCCTTCGTGAGTACTTCTTCCACTTCCTCCGCGCCGAATAGGTCGAAGATCGATTCGAGCGAAAACGAATGCTGCGGGCCGAGAGATAGGAGCACCCCCTCGTCCGTCGCGGCCGCTTGAAGCTCGAAGTCGAAAGTCCGGCAGAAGCGCTTGCGCAGCGCGAGGCCGAGCCCGCGGTTCAATCTCGCGCCGAACGGCGCATGGACGACGAGCTGCATCCCGCCCGAATCGTCGAAGAATCGCTCGGCGACGAGCGTGTTTTGTGTGGGGATGGCCCCGAGAATGGCCTTCGACGCCGAGATGTAGTCGACTGCTTGGCGAGCGCCGGCGGCGGGCATCGCCGCCTCGGCGACCAGCCACGCGATGGCCGCGGCCCGATCGGCGGAGGTTCGACGATCGATCTCCTCGCGAAGCACACCCACCTGTTCGGACAGCTCGCGGCTTCGCCCGGGCGCTTCACCGAGCCAGAACGGAATCGTGGGGGGTGACCCGTGCGCGTCCTCGACGCGAACGGTCCCAGGCTCGACCCGACGAATGCGCCACGACGTATTGCCGAGCAGGATGATGTCGCCGGCCATGCTCTCGATCGCAAAGTCCTCGTCGAGCGTCCCCACCGAGTTCCCCTCGGGCTCGGCGACCACCTTGTACTGGGCGGTATCCGGAATCGCGCCGGCGCCCGTCAGCGCCGCGAGTCGCGCCCCTCGGCGACCTTTGACCGTACGATGCACGCCGTCGCGATGAAGGAGTGCAGCGCGGCGCCCCTTTCGCGTCGCAATCCCTTCGGACAGCATCGCCACGACCGCATCGAAGTCTTCTCGCGTGAGCCCGCGGTACGACCACGAGCGGAGCACCCACTCGTACAACGCGTCCTCGCCGACCTCCTCGCACGCTGCGATGGCCACGATTTGCTGGGCGAGCACGTCGAGGGGATGCGGGACGACCTCGATGCGCTCGAGGTGCCCAGCGCGAATTCCCCGGAGCGTCGCGCCGCATTCGATGAGTTCGTCGCGGCTCATCGGGAAGAACCGAGCCTTTGGGGTCGCTCCCCGGAAGTGACCCGCTCGGCCGGCACGCTGAATCGCTACGGCGAAGCTTCGGGGCGTGCCCACCTGGACGACGAGGTCGACGTGCCCGATATCGATGCCGAGCTCGAGCGACGCGGTCGCGATGACCGCGCGCGCTTCGCCGCTCTTCAGCCTCGCTTCGGAGCGGAGCCGTACGGCGCGCGAGAGGCTCCCGTGGTGGGCCGCGACGCTCGACTCGCCCAGCCTCGACGCGAGGGCATGCGTCACGCGTTCGACGAGGCGTCGAGTGTTCACGAATACGAGAGTCGACCGGTGCTCCTTCACGAGTTCGGCGACGCGGTCGAGCACCTCCGACCACTGCTCCTTCGAAGCGACGGCCGAAAGCTCGTCCCGCGGAACTTCGATGGCGAGATCGAGCGCGCGCGAGCGTCCCACGTCGACAATGCGGCACTGGGGTTGCCCGTCCGTGTTCACGCGAGAAGCGCCCACGAGGAAACGAGCGACTTCGTCGATGGGATTTTGAGTGGCGGAGAGCCCGATCCGCAGAGGCCTTCGCTCGCACAGGGCATCGAGTCGCTCGAGACTGAGAGAAAGGTGTGCGCCGCGCTTGTCGTCGGCGATGGCGTGAATCTCGTCGACGATAACGGTACTCACGGTGCTGAGCATCCGACGTCCCCCGTCGCTCGTGAGCAGGAGGTAAAGCGTCTCCGGAGTGGTGACGACGATGTGGGGTGGGCGCTTCACCATGGCCTGCCGCGCGGACGGCGGCGTGTCGCCGGTGCGTACGGCGGCCCGGATGTCCAAAGGCGCGAACCCCCCTGCCTCGGCGCGGCTGCGCAGTTCTAGGAGGGGGGCGTCGAGGTTTTTCTGGATATCGTTCGAGAGAGCTTTGAGTGGCGAAACGTAGACGACGTGTGTTGCGTCAGCCAGCGCGCTGGATTGAGACCGCGACACCAAGGTGTCGATGCAAGAAAGGAACGCTGCCAGTGTCTTGCCGGATCCGGTCGGCGCGGCGATGAGCGTGTCCTGGCCGGCGCGAATCGCCGGCCAGCCTTGCGCTTGCGGCTCCGTCGGAGTGCCGAACCGGTCGAGAAACCAATCGCGCACGAGCGGGTGAAAATGCTCCAACATCTTCGTGCATCGCTATAGCGCGTCGCGAGGACGTGGCGAGCCGGTTGACGCACGACGCTTGCGCGAAAGATCATGAGGCGAGGCATCCCGCATGAAGTTCACCCCTGACACTCGCCTCTTCGTCGCTTCGCGTACATTCGCCGACGGCCGCACACTTCCCGTTCTCGACCCTTGGAGTGGAGAAGTTCTGGCAGAAGTCACGATGGCGGACGCGGATCGAGCGGCGGAAGCGACCGCCGCGGCGCGTGACGCCTTCCGGGACCTTCGCGACCTCCCTGCATACAAGCGGCGCGACACGTTGCGGGCGGTCGCGCGGTCGATTGCGGACGGGCGCGACGACTTCGCCGGCCTCATCGCGCGCGAAGCCGGAAAACCCATCGCCTTTGCCCGGGCGGAGGTCGATCGCGCCATCCACACCTTCGAGCTAGGAGCCGAGGAGGCAACCCGCGTCGGCGGCGAGGTGATTCCGCTGGATGGGACTGCGTCCGGTGCGTGTCACGTGGGGCAGTGGATTCGGGTTCCCGCGGGGCCGGTGTTCGCGATCTCCCCCTTCAATTTTCCGCTGAACCTCGCCGCACACAAGGTGGCTCCGGCCCTCGCATGCGGATGCAGCGTGGTGCTCAAGCCTCCGCCGCAAGCGCCGCTTACCTCGCTGGCGCTCGCCGCCATTGTCCGGAACGTATGCCCCGTCGAGAATGCGCTTCAGGTCATCCCGTGCGAGAACCGCGTGGCCGAGGCCTGCGTGACGGGCGACGGCTTCGCGACGCTGTCGTTTACCGGGAGCGCCAGAGTCGGTTGGCACCTCAAGTCTTTGGCGGGCCGGAAGCGCGTCCTCCTCGAGCTTGGCGGCAACGCAGCCGTGATCGTTCACGCGGATGCGAACCTCGCGGTGGCAGCCGAGAAGGTCACGCTGGCGGCGTTTGGATACGCAGGGCAGGTTTGCGTCAAGGTCCAACGACTCTACGTCGATCGTACGATCGCAGCCGATTTCATCGACCGGATTGTGAAGCGTGCGGCCGGACTCAATGTAGGGGCGCCGCTGGATCCGAAGACGGTTGTGGGCCCGATGATCGACGAAGCGAACGCGCTACGCGTCGAGAGGTGGATCGGCGAGGCGGTAGCCGCGGGGGCGAGCGTCCTCGTAGGAGGCGTACGCGACGGGAGGCGCGTATCGCCGACGGTCATTGCCGTGGACGGATCTGGTGCCGGCCTCAAGGTGGTCGACGAAGAAGTCTTCGGGCCCGTGCTGACTGTGCACGTCTACGACGACTGGAACGCTGCGCTCGCGATGGCCGACGCGAGTCGCTACGGTTTGCAAGCAGGGATCTTCACGGACTCTCAGTCGCGCATTCATGCGGCGTTCAAGACGCTCCACGTCGGCGCGCTCATCGTGAACGATGTCCCGACGTTCCGCGTCGATTCCATGCCCTACGGTGGAGTCCGTGACTCCGGCATCGGTCGCGAAGGAGTTCGGTTTGCGATCGAAGAAATGACGGAGCGAAAGCTCTTGGTCATCCACCAGCCATGAGGGAGACAACCATTCCCATGATCCGTCCGTCCCGCCCCAACGACGTCCCAGCGCTCATGTCTCTCATCCGCGCCCTCGCTCGGTACGAGAAACTCGAGCACGAAGTCGTGGGGACAGAGGAAGACTTGCGCGAGCAGATGTTCGGGGCGCGTCCCGGAATCGAAGGGCTCGTGGTGGAGGACGGGGGAATTCTCGTCGCGTTTGCCCTCTTCTTCCACACCTTCTCGACGTTCCTGTGCAAGCGAGGCTTGTACCTGGAGGATCTTTTCGTCCTTCCGGAGCATCGCCGACGAGGGCACGGAACCGCGCTCCTCCGGGCCTTAGCTAGGGTCGCAGCCGAGCGGCGCTGCGGCCGTTTCGAGTGGGCAGTCCTCGACTGGAACGAGCCCGCAAAGCGACTCTATCGCGCGATGGGCGCGACCGAGATGAGCGAATGGCGCGTGATGCGCGTTACCGGAGAAAGGCTCTCCGAAATGACAAAAGACTAGAAGTCCGAATAGTCCTCGCGAGGCCTTCGCGTTCGCTTAGGTCTCGACGAAACTACCGGACTTCCTGTCCCTCAGGAGATCGCGAGGGGCCGCCACACTCGAGGGCGGCCTATCGCGAATTGAAACTAGGACGAGACGCGAACGTTCTCGGCCTGAAGACCCTTGGGGCCCTTCTTCACGTCAAACTCGACCTTCTGTCCCTCTTGCAGAGAACGGAAGCCCGTCGCCTGGATTGCGGACTGGTGGCAAAAAACGTCTTCGCCTCCGTCGTCCTGAGTGATGAATCCGAAACCCTTAGCGTCGTTGAACCACTTCACTGCACCCTTGGCCATATCACTGCTCTTCTTTCAAAATGGGGGGTGCACTCTGCATCCCTCAGCCCGCGCCAAAGCGTAGGACTTCATGCTCGTATCGGAAAACCACACGAGGTGCAACCACTCCCTTCTGTCGGCGAGCAGAGAACCACTGCCGCCGGACCTTCGGCGGGGCGTCTCGGCGGAAGGGAACGGCGTCGTCGCTCCTGCGGAGGACTGCCGCATGAGGTCCGACGACTTCGTGAGCAAGAGCAAGGCGGACGCACCTAGCGTCCACATACGATGCCCACCTGATCCAACAAGTCCCCCGAGCGGCCTTCCAGTCCGATGACAGAAGCATTGGCCGGGCACTTCAGCTCGAACTCCGTGCCTCCCGTGGTCCCCCCCGACGCCGATCGGTTCGGAGCGCCGTCGCCGGCCCCGTTGCCGGAGATGCCGGAGCAGAGGAGCCCGAGCCCTTGAACGAACTTGTCCTTCGT
>Ga0182024_10016378_pt1 | contig 14065 bp, 17 predicted proteins | sample P32metaG_FD_120480 | JGI IMG/M metagenome (GOLD analysis project Ga0182024, IMG submission 120480) | Permafrost microbial communities from Stordalen Mire, Sweden - P3-2 metaG (Illumina Assembly) | ecosystem: Environmental > Terrestrial > Soil > Wetlands > Permafrost | place: Sweden: Stordalen... | reverse complement strand
GCGCCGCCGGATCCCGGCGGGGTGGCGGCGGCCGATGGTGCCTCGCCGGGAGTGACGGGTTCGGCCGGCCCGCCTGGCTCATCTGCCCCTGAACCAGCGGGCTGCTCGTTTCCGCTCACCAAAAGCACCTTCTTACTGCCTTGCCAGGCGCCATTTACTGCCTTGCCAGGCGCCATGCGCCTGCCGCCTGCCTGGTCTGGCCGGACGGCTCTATCATCGGCGGCGAATCTCAGGGTGCCGCGCCAAATACATGCGAGTTCAGTGTGAGTAACCGCAGGTGCGGCATGAGCTGCGTGAGCAGATGCTCAGCCTCGGGCAGTCCCTCTGCCCGAACGCATCTCCGCGCCCGGGAAGCATCAGCCCCAGCAGAGGCAGAACGGATGCCCGGCGGGATCCGCGTAGACCTGGTAGCCCTCGGCCGACTCGATGTCCTCGGCCGGCTTCAGCAGCCAGGCAGTGCCGAAGCCGGGTTCAGGCCCGGCTGGCGAGGGTGACGAGACCGTCGCCGGCGAGGTCCGGGTGAACGGCTTTGCGTCCCGTCATGGCCAGGCACAGCGAGATGAGCGGGCCAGCGACTTCAGGTCCGTCGCCGTGGACCCACTCGATGTCGGTCGCGCGCAGTCGCAGGCCGGTGATCCGCCGTTTCGCTCCGATCAGGAGGTTCGAGTTCTTCCAGCTGTCAGCGACTGCCACCAGGGCAGCCTCCGGCGACTGTGCTTCCTGATACGACGAACGGGAAGCGCCCGATCGACACGCAGGCCGTTCCCGGTTCTGCCGGACAGGCCGAATCGGAGCGGGGCCCGCCGGCTAACCGCCGCCTGGCTGTTCCTGGCCAGCTGCCGGGCAGCGGTCTACTCTGTTGCCAGACCGGGGAGGGGTAATGGCGCAGGTAGCGGGACAGCGAATGGCCGCAGAAATCGACGGGGACTTCGTCGTATTCCTGATCGGGGCGCGCTTCAATAGCAAGTTCCGCCTGCTGCGGAGCATCATGGATCTCGGCGGCCGCCGCGGCATGAAGCACATGCTGGACTACCTGGTCGCGCATCCGGACAAGGGCCTGCTCGGCTACCAGATGGGCCTGCCGGTCATCGTGCAGTACTGGCGCTCCTTCGAGCATCTCGAGGCATTCGCCAAGGACAGCGGCGACCCGCACCTGGCGGTTTGGCGACGCTACTGGCGCCGGGTCGGCAAGAGCGGCCGGACCGGAATCTGGCACGAGACGTACCTGGTGCGGGCCGGTGAGTATGAGGCCATCTACGGCAACATGCCGCCGTTCGGGCTCGGCAAGGCGGCCCGGCTGCTGCCGCTGTCAGAGTCATCCACCGCCCGCGGACGGCTCAAGGCGACGGGAAGCCGAAAAGGCTGACGTCACCCGCCGCCGCCGCCGGCGGCCGGGGATCCGTTATCGCCCCAGGTAGGCGCGCTTCAGGTCCTCACTGCGCAGCAGCTCGGAGGCCGGGCCCTCGAGCACGATCTCGCCGGTCGACAGGACGTAGCCGCGGTCGGCGATCGACAGCGCCATCATCGCGTTCTGCTCGACCATCAGCACCGCGACGCCGGACTCGTGGATCTCCTTGATGATCCGGAAGTTCTGCTGCACGAGCGCGGGCGACAGGCCCATCGACGGCTCGTCCATCAGCAGCAGCCTTGGCCGCGACATCAGGGCCCGGCCCATCGCGACCATCTGCTGCTCGCCGCCCGACATCGTGCCAGCGAGCTGGTTACGGCGCTCGTACAGCCGCGGGAACAGCTCGTGCACCCGCTCCAGGTCTTCCTTGAACGTCTCGCCGTCCCGCAGCACCGCGCCGAGCTCGAGGTTCTCCCGGACGGTCATGTCCGAGAACAGCCGGCGGTTCTCCGGCACGATCGCGATCCCGCCGGCGATCCGCTGCGGCACCGGCCAGCGTGTCATGTCCTCGCCGGCCAGCACCACCCGTCCCGAGCGCGGCCGCACGATCCCGAGGATCGTTTTCAGCGTCGTCGACTTGCCGGACGCGTTGCCGCCCAGCAGGCAGACCAGCTCGCCCTCGCCGACCTGCAGCGAGATCCCCTCCAGGATCCGCATCTGCGCGTAATAGGTAGTGACGTTCTCGAGGCTCAGCAGCGGGGCGCTCATCCCGGCTCCGCCAGAGCCTCAGGATCGCGGCCCATGTAGGCCTCGACGACGGCGGGATGGTTCGCGACCTCGTCGAAGCCGCCCTCGGCGATCTTGACGCCGTGGTCGAGCGCGATCACCCGGTCGGAGCAGCCCGCGACCACGTGCATGTCGTGCTCGATCACCAGGATCGCGACCTCCCGCTCGTCGCGCAGCCGCCCGATCAGCTCGGTGACCTCGTGCGTCTCGGTGGGATTCATCCCGGCGGCGGGCTCGTCGAGCAGCAGCAGCCTGGGCCGGGTGGCGAGCGCGCGGGCGATCTCCAGCCGCCGGCGGTTCGCGTACGACAGCGAGTAGGCGGGCTGGTCCCAGCGGTATCCGGCGAGCCGCTGGCCGAAGAACGACAGCACGTCCTCGGCGAGCGCCCGCGACTCGCGCTCCTCGCGCCTGGCCCTCGGCAGCCGGAGGACCGATTCCCACGGTGTCGCCCGGGTGCCGCCGTAGGTCGCGGCCATCACGTTCTCGATCACCGACATGTTCAGGAACAGCCGCAGGCTCTGGAACGTGCGCGCGATGCCGAGCCGGGCGATGCGGTGCGGCTGCTGCCCGGCGATCGACTCCCCCGCGAAGCTGACATCGCCGGAACTCGGCTGGTAAATGCCGGTGATCACGTTGAAGACCGTCGTCTTGCCGGCCCCGTTGGGCCCGATCACGCTGACGACTTCCCGGTCGGCAACCTGCAAGTCCAGCTCGGAGATTGCCCGCAGCCCGCCGAACGACAGGGTGAGCTGTTCAAGATTGAGAACGGGCCCGTCCCGCCGGTCCTCGACGACGGGGCCAGCCGGCGCTGCCGGGACTCCGGCCCCGCCCGGGCGCTCCGGCTCGGCGCTCATCTGCGCGCCTCCGGCACGGTGCTTCTCCCGCGCGCCTCCGGCACGACGCTCATGTCAGCGCCTCAACGCGCCGTGCCCCGAGCAGGCCCTGCGGCCGGGCATTCATCATCACGATCAGTATCGCGCCGATCATGAGCTGCCGGGTGATCGATGGCTCGAGGACCAGCCTGCCCTCCCACACGAACGAAGCCAGGTAGAGGGTCGGCACCAGCAGGACGGTTCGCCACCGGCCATGCAGCTGGACCAGCGCGATCAGCATGCACACCAGCAGGACGAAGCCGTAGTTGCCCGGGGTCTGCGGATTCGCCGGGACGATCACCCAGTCGTGCAGCGCGCTGCCGAGCCAGCCGCCTGAGCCAGGGCTGCCGGCCACCGCGCTGGCCGAGATGCCGCCGGCGATGGCATGCGCCGCGAACCCGAACGCGGCGGTCGCGGCCAGTACGGCGCCCAGTTTCCGCCATGGGCGCATCTTGGCCAGCAATGTCACCAGGATCACGCCGTAGAAGACGTAGCCGGCGTCGGTGGGGTTGCGCAGGACGCCGTCCAGGATGATGTTCAGGACCACCGCGCCCACCACCGCGCCGCCGACGCTGCCCGCACCGCCCAGGATCAGCCCGGCGTAGATCAGGATCAGGTATGCCGTGTTGAAGTCCGGTGGGAACACGCTGACCTGCTGCGCGGCGAAGATCGATCCGGCCAGCGCCGCGATCATGGCGCCGAAGGCGAACGCCATCAGCTTCACCCGGTCGACCGGGACCGTCATCGCGGCGGCGGCCAGCGGATCCTCGCGCACCGCCCGCCAGCCCCGTCCGGTGCGCGACCCTTCGAGCATCTTCATCACGGCCATCGTGAGCACCACGACGATCAGCAGCAGGTAGTAGTAGCTCGCGTTGGAAACGAGCTGAATTCCGAAGGACCGGATCGGGTCGATCCCGATAATCCCGTCGGCACCGCCCAGCTTGCTCGGTGCCACGTTGTTGGTGAACTCGACGAATGCCTCGCCGAAGAACAGCGTGATGATCGCCAGGTAGTCACCGCTCAGCCGGCGGGACGGCAGCCCGACCAGCAGCCCGAGAATCGCCGCGGCGGCCATCACGATCGGCACCGACGCGATCGCCCACAAGTGAATCCCGTGCGATCCGAGCTGGTCCGAGGAGAGCAGCGCGAATCCGTAGGCGCCGAAGCCGAAGAACGCCACATAGCCGAGATCGAGCAGCCCGGTCCAGCCCACGACGACGTTCAGCCCCAGCGCGAGCAGTGCGAGCACCAGGGTATCGATTCCCACCTGGATCTGGAATCCGCCAATGCCGAGGGCCGGCAGTGACGCGGCCGCCAGGCCTGCCACCGCCAGCCGGGGCCACCAGCCGATCCGCTCCAGGGCGCGCTGCGCGTCGCCGAGCACCGACGGCAGGTACTCGCGCCGGTTTGCCTGCCTGGCGACCCACTCGTCGGCCCCGACCTGCGGTCCGGCTGGCGCGGGCGGCTGCGGCTCGGTGCTCACGGCTGCCTCATACCTTCTGCAACTGCGGCCGGCCGAGCAGCCCGGTGGGCCGCACCAGCATCACGATGATCAGCAGCGCGAAGACCAGGAGGTTGCTATACCTCGATGAGATGTAACCGGTGACGAACGACTCAGCGATGCCGATCAGCAGGCCGCCGAGCATCGCGCCGTACAGCGAGCCGATCCCGCCGACCACCGCCGCGGTGAACGCCTTGAGGCCGGCGATGAAGCCGATCGTGTTCGATACCTGGTTGAACAGCAGCCCGGCCATCACGCCGGCCACGCCCGCGAGTGCCGAGCCAAGGAAGAACGTGGCCGCGATCGTCAGATTCACGTTGATGCCCATCATCTCGGCAGCCTCCCGGTCGGTGGCCACCGCCCGCATCTGCTTGCCGAGCCTGGTCCGCTGGACGAGCAGGCGCAGGCCGACCATGAGCGCCAGGCCAAGGACGACGACCATGATCTGCACCGAGTCGATCGTGACCGACCCGATCTTGATCTCGGAGGAGATGGAGATGAAGTCCGGCGTGTTGTACTCCCGGTACTGCGCGCCGAACAGCAGCAGCGCCGAGTTCTCCAGGAAGAAGGAAATGCCGATCGCGGTGATCAGCGGCGCGATCCGCGGCGCGTCCCGCAGCGGCCGGTAGGCGAAGCGCTCGATCACGACGCCCAGCCCGCCTACCACCAGCGCTGCCAGCACGAACATGATCAGCACTAGCAGCGGCACCGGGATCGTCAGCGCCGTGGGCCCGCCGAACCACTGAATCACGAAGAAGCCGATATACGCCCCGACCATGTACAGGTCGCCGTGGGCGAAGTTGAGCAGCTTCAGTACCCCGTAGACCATCGAGAAGCCAAGCGCCACCAGCGCGTAGAGCGCGCCGGTGGTGATGCCGTTCACCAGTTCCTGGAGGAAGAAGGCCATAGGTGCGAGTTCCGCCCGACGGTCATGCGCCGCGGCGGCGCGCCTGCTTAAAGCAGGCGCGCCGCCGCGGCAGCGGCTCTCGTTCAGTTCCAGTTCAGTCGATCATCCGGGGATCAGCTTGTAGGCGCCCTTTGAGTTGATCTTGAACAGGAAGAACTTGCCGTTGTTCGGATCCCCGTGCGAGTCGAAGCTGATCGGCTGCCCGAGGATCGAGGTGGGCTCGCTCGTCTTCCTGATCGCCGCCAGCACGTTGCTGCGGCTCGGCGTCTGCCCGGCCTTGCAGACCGAGTCGATCGCCTCGTCGATCACGTGCGTCGCCGCGAAGACCGGCGGGCCGAACGTGCCGAACGATCCGTACTTTGCCTTCGCGGCCGCGGCGACGGCGGCATCGGCGGGAATGGCGGTGATGTCCGGGCCGAACGAGGACACGTACGAGCCGCTGATCGAGAACGTGCCCGGCGAGAACAGGCCGTCCGTCCCGAAGATCACGGCCTTCTTGTGCTGCTGCGCCACGTCGCGGCCGAACTGCTGGGCGTTGGCCGCGATCTGCCAGGGCAGCACTACGACCGACTCGCTGGACGTGATCTTGGAGACCAGCGAGGAGAAGTCCGTTGTGCTCTGCGGCACCGACTCGTGATCGACCTTGATCCCGGCATGCTTGAAGATCGGAATCATGATGGCAACCAGGTCGGTCGAGTACGCCTCCTCATCGTCGACGATCATCAGCGCCTTGGGCTTCAGGTTCTTGATGATGTAGTTGGCGTCCTGCGGACCCTGCACGTTGTCGTTGGAGACGACCCGGAGGAACGTCGGGTTCTTACCGTCGGTCGTCAGTGTCGGGTCCGTCGCCGAACCGGAGATGAACGCCATCCCGGCCCGCCCGAACAGCGGACCGACGGCCGCGACCTCCTGGCTGCCGGCCGGGCCGACCACGGCCACGATCTTCGAGTTCGAGACGAACTGCTGGGTGACCGTGGTGGCCTGCGCGGGCTGAAGCTGCGTGTCGCCCTGGACGATGCTGATCTTCGTCTTGTTGGCCAGGTTGTCCATTGAGTTCGCGAGCTCCGCGAAGTGCAGCTGCTCCTGGCCGAGACTCGCCACCGGGCCGGTCAGCGGCCTTCCATTCCGATCGACGCGGTGCACGTCTTGACCGCGGCCGGGCTGCTGCTGCCTGCGCTGGCTGTCCCGCCGCTACTGCTGCCGCAACCGGCCACGACAAGCGCGCCGAGCGCCATCGTGGCGATGGTTACACGTCTGTTCATGAATAGGGCCTCCGTTTTTCCTTGATACGTCAAGCGCTGGAGTCAGGTGGTCCGGCGCACCACGGGTAGCTGACGGGCCCCGGCTGCCAGACCGGGCCGGGCCGGCTCAGTCACTGGCCAGGGCCGCATCGAGGGTTATCTCGGTGCCGGCCAGCGCGCGCGCGACCGTGCAGTCCTTCGCCTGCTTAGCCAGGTCACTGAATAGAGCGTGGTCAATCCCGGGTACGTCGCCGACTGTCGTTAGCTCGATGCGGGTGATGTTAAAGCCGGCGCCGACAGCCGCCAGCGTCACCCGGGCGGTAGTGCGGAGATCCCGGGCGGGATGACCCGCATCGCCCAGCAGGCTGGCGAGCGACATCGTGAAGCAGCCGGCCTCGGCAGCGCCGAGCAGCTCCTCGGGGTTGGTGGCTGGCTCACCCTCTTCGACGCGAGCACGCAGCGAATACGGGCCGGCAAAGGCGCCGCTGCCGAGAGCAATCCGGCCGCTGCCTTCCGGCACTGTCCCCTGCCAGCGCGCCTCTGCGCTACGGACGACGCGAAAGCTCAAGACGCCCTCCCCAGCGATCGAATTTATGAGCTGATCAAACCTCGCGCAGCACGCCAGGGCAAGGGAAGGGTTTTTGGGGTTTGCCTGGCAGTTGTGATTCGATCGCAATCAGGGCGGCGTTCGCCGGCTCCCCGCGGAGAGGAACCTGCCGATGACCGAGATTCTCAGCAAGAGCCTGGACGTCGCCGCCATCCGAGGTCGTTTCTCTTCGCTGCAAGATTTCGCGTTCCTCGACGCCCCCGGCGGCTCGCAGGTGCCCGACGAGGTCGGCAGCGCCATAGCGCGCGCGCTGCGGGAGGCAAGTGCCAATCTGGGCGCGGTCTACGCGACGAGCCTGCGGGTCCAGGAAATCCTCGAGGAGGCCGAGGCCAAGGCGGCGCTGTTCCTCGGCTGCGAGCCCCATGAGGTGACCTTCGGGCAGAACATGACGTCGCTGAACTTCACGCTGTCGCGCACCGCCGGGCGCGGTTTCAGCCCGGGCGATGAGATCCTGGTCTCCTCGCTGGATCACGACGGCGGCGTCGCGCCGTGGCTGGAACTCGCGCACGACCGGGACCTGGTGGTCCGGCACATCGAGCTGAATGACGACACCACGCTCGATTTCGATGACCTGCAGCGAAAGCTCGGGCCGCGCACGAAGGTGGTCGCGTTCGCGTGGGCGTCGAACGCGGTCGGCACGACCGTGGACGCACGGCGCGTGTGCAGCCTCGCGCACGACGCCGGCGCGCTCGCCTGGGTGGACGCCGTGCACTATGCGGCGCACGAGCCGATCGACGTGCGCGAGATCGGCGCCGACGTGCTGATCTGCTCGCCGTACAAGTTCTGCGGCCCGCACCTCGGCCTTGCCTACGGGCGCGCCGAGGTGGTCGAGGCCTGGCGGCCGTACAAGGTGCGCCCGGCGCCCAGCAGCCCGCTCGGTCGCAGGTTCGGCACCGGCACGCTCCCCTATGAGCTGCTCGCCGGGTTCAACGCGACGATCGACTACCTGGAGTCGATCGGGGGCTTCGCGGCGATCGTTCCCTACGAGCGCTCGCTGGGCCAGCGGTTCCTGGACGGCATCTCCGACGCGGTCACGGTGTACGGGCTGCCGGGGATGGCGGGCCGCGTGCCGACCTTCCTGGTCAATGTCGACGGCGTGGCAGCGCAGGACGTGGCCGAGCGCCTCGCCGCTGCCCAGATCGGGGTCTGGGCGCACGATTCGTGGTACTCGCTGGACTTGTACAAGCGCCTCGGCTACGCGGACAAGTCGGTGCGGATCGGATTCATCCACTACAACACGCCAGCGGAGGTCGACCGGCTCGTCGAGGCCCTGGAGGCAGCGCGCAGGACGTAGCCAGCGCCCCGGTCGCGCCCGGTCCGGCAAAGATCAGGCGGGCGCGGGCAGGCGGCGCCGGCGCAGCCCGTCAGCCCGTCAGCCCGCGGCGCCGCCCGTCAGCCCGCGGCGCCGCCCGTCAGCCCGCGGCGCCGCCCGTCAGCCCGTGGCGCCGTTGAGGATCTCGGCGACCTTGCTCAGGTTGATGTTGCCGCCGGAGACGACGCACACGACCTTCCCGGTCCCGGCCCGGCCGGCCAGCGCCGCGGCCGGCGCCAGCGCGCCCGCGCCCTCGGCGATCACCCGGACGCGCTCGGCGAGAGTGCGCACCGCGGCGGCGACCTCGCTGACGCTGATGGCCAGCGCGCGGTCGACGAGCGGCTGGACGAGCGGCCACATGCTGTCCAGCACGCGGCGGCTGCCGGAGCCGTCCACGAAGGAAGCCCGGTAGTCGACGTCCGCCGGGTGCCCGGCGGCGAATGCCGCGACGAGCGCGGCGCCGGTCTCCGGCTCGGCGGTGATGATCTTCGTTTCCGGCCGCAGCGCCCTGATCGCGCTGGCGATGCCGGCGGTCAGCCCGCCACCGCCGTACGGGATCACCACAGCGTCCGGGTCGGGCAGGTCCTCGAGGATCTCGAGCCCGATCGTCCCGTTGCCCGCCATCACCCCCCGGTCCTGAACGGGGTGCACGAACAGCCCCTCGACCCCCTCGACCTGGCTGGTGATGATCACGTTCCACCAGTCGTCGTAGGGCAGCTTCCGCACCTGGCCGCCCAGCCGCTCGATCGCCGCCAGCTTCGCCTCGGGCGCGTGGTCGGGCACGACGATCGTGGCCGGTACGCCCAGCTCCCGCGCCGCCCACGCCACCCCCTGGGCCATGTTCCCCGCGCTCGCGGTGACCAGGCCCTTGGCCCGCTCGCTGGCCGGCGCGAGCATGACCGCGTTGGTCGCGCCGCGGATCTTGAACGAGTTGACCGGCTGGAGGTTCTCCAGCTTGAGGTAGATCTCGGCCGGGGCACCCTCGACATGCAGGCGCACCAGCGGCGTACGGATCGCCGCGCCCTTGATCCGCTCGCGCGCCGCCTCGATCGCCGCAAGCTCGATCACAGCTCCACCTCCGTGCCGAGGCCGCGCGCCGTTGCCGCCCCGACCGCGCACTCGGCCGCGGCGAGATCCTCGACGGCGAGGCCAAGCGACCGGAACATGGTCAGCTCGACTGCGTCGCGGCGTCCCGGCGCGGTTCCGGTGAGTACCTCACCGAGCTCGGCCCGGACGTGCTCCTCGCCAGGTATCAGCCCGTCGGCGATTGCGAGCCGGAACTCGCCGGCCTCGTTGCGGAGCGACTCGCGGCTGTCGCAGAAGAGCGCGCTCGCGGCCACGGTGGCGGTGTCGATCTCGCGCGCCTGCGGGCTGCTGGCGCCGACCGCGTTGACATGGGCGCCGGGCGTCAGCCAGTCGCGGCGGAGCACCGGCTCTCGTGCGCTGGTCGCGGTAACGACGACATCAGCGCCGCGGAGCGCGTCCTGCGCGCTGGGGGCGACGGTCAGCTCCCCGTACAGGGCGCCGGCACTGTCGATCAGCGCGCGGGCATGCGCCTCGGTCGGCGCGTAGACGCGCACCTGCTCGAAATCGCGTACTCCCGCGAGTGCCAGCAGATGAGCCCGTGCCTGCGTGCCGGCCCCGAGGATCGCGAGCACCCGCGCGTCGCGGCGGGCAAGCACGCCGGTCGCGACCGCGGTGACCGCGGCGGTGCGGATCTCCGTGATGGCAGCGGCGTCCAGCACAGCGGTCGGCTGGCCGCTCTCGCCGTCGAACAGCGTGACCAGCCCCTGGTGCGCGTCCAGACCGCGCGCGGGATTGCCCGGCATAATGCAGACGGCCTTCAGCGCGAACAATGCTGCGTTGCCGCGCTGCTGCCTGCGCCAGCCGGGCATCAGCCCCATGAAACCGGACGCCTCCGGCGGCGCCATCACCGACCGCAGCGGCATGTACGTCTCGCCTCGGGCCCGCTCCGCGAGCACCGCGGCCATCGCCTCGGCGCATGCCTGCGGGCTGAGCGCTGCCAGCACGTCACGGTGGCCAAGGAAGAGGACGCGCATCAGCCGACCGCGCTCTCGATGGCAGCCTGCTCCTGCGCCGTGAGCGGATGCTCGAGCGCCTCGCCGACCGGGGCCAGGTGCGCCGGGCGGCCGGGGCCGATGACGATCTGGGTCACCCGCTGGCCGGCCAGCAGCCAGGCCAGCGCCAGGCCCGCCATCGAGGTGCCCCGGCCAGCGGCAATCGCGCTGAGCCGGTCGAGGGCGTCGAAGGTCCGGCCAGCGGTGAACTCCTGGTACGGCCCGGGCCGCTGGGACATCCGCGACCCGGCCGGGAACGGCTCGCCGCGGTGGTACTTACCGGTCAGCCAGCCGCCGGCCAGCGGGCTGAACGCCAGGTAGGCGACGGCCCGCTGCGCGCACAGCGCCAGGAGTTCCTGCTCGTCCTGGCGCGTCAGCAGTGAGTAGCAGTTCTGGATGGCCTGCGGCGCGCCCGCCGCCAGCGCAGCGGCAAGCTGTTGAGCGTCGAAGTTGCTGACCCCGTAGGCGCCGATCGCACCGGCGGCCTGGGCCGCGTCGAAGGCCGCGAGCGAGTCCGGCAGCGGCACGTCCGGGTCGAAGTCGTGCGCGAGGTACAGGTCGACGTGGTCCACCCCGAGCCGGTCCAGGCTCGCGCGCAGCTGGCGGGTGATCCGCTCGGGCCGCAGGCCGCTGTCCGCCCCGTCTTGCATCGGGTTGAACGTCTTGGTGGTCAGCTGCGGGCAAACCCCGCGCGAGGAGATCCAGCGGCCGATGGCCAGCTCACTGCGGCCGCCGCCGTACGCGTCGGCAGTGTCGAAATGCGTGATGCCGAGTTCCCAGGCCGCGTCCATCAGCTCGAGCGCCTGGTCCTCGCTCAGGCCCTGGCCGAAGAAATCAGGCGCAGATCCGATCCCGCCGAAGTTGCCGCAGCCGAGCGAGATGCGCGGAACCGTCAGAGCCGAACTGCCGAGTGGCCGCTTGTGCTCCAGCGCCGCGATCATCCGCCGGCGCTGCCAGGAGTTGCCATTCGCGCATTAAATCAAACGCGTATGAGCCGGGCAACGGCGCGGCGGCACCGGCCCGGTCCGCCACAGCGGGCCGGCCGGAAAATGCGAGGTATCGGCTGAGACCATCGCTGCTCATTCACTCGATTCGGTGGGCAGGCACCGGACGGGCTACTACTGAACTCCGGCCGCAGGAGCGACTGAACTTTGGCCGCAGGCGCGGCCGCTGTCCGGTTATGCCGGGAATCGGTAAACCGCAGCCGCGTGCTCGCCGTCTAGTGACGGACGGCGCATGGCGCATGCGCGGCATACAGGGGCAGCACCCAGCGGCAAGGAGAAAAACATACCCATGGCAGCCACGCTTCAGGAGATCCTGCTCGCGCCGGACGTCCGGCCACAGGTGATCGACGACTGCTACGCGTTGATCCAGCAGGAGGTCTCGGACAAGTCAGGGATCTCCGGGGCCGCGGTCAAGCTCGCCTACAAGACGGTGAACACCTTCAAGCCGGGGCACATCCGCCACATGGTGAAGGTCATGCTTCCGGAGATAGTGGACAAGCTTGAGCCGTACTGGGCGGACTTCAGCACCTCCGGCGGCTCCGGGTTCGGCGACTACCTGGCCAAGCGCGGCGAGGAGGTGTCGCAGGCCGTGCTCTCGGTGGCCGATGCCCGCGCGGCGGCTTCCGGCCGGGCCACGATCATCAAGGCGTACGGCAGCGTCCGCGGCAACGCCGTCAAGCACGTCGAGGCAGCGCTCCCGCAGGTCGGCGACCTGGTACTGAAGTACGCGCACTGACCGCCAACGGCTGCGTCACGGCGGCTGGCGGCACGTGCGAGTACTGTCTTGATGGTGGACGGCATCCATGACCTGGGCGGGATGCAGGGCTTGGGGCCGGTGCTTCATTCGCCGGCGGAGCCCGCCTTTCAGCACGGGTGGGAGGCGGTGGCCCGGGCGCTGATGGCGGTTGTCGCCGGAGCGGTCGAGGCTAGCGGGGGCGAGTTCCGGCACTCGATCGAGCGGATGGATCCGGGCCATTATCTGACGTCGGCCTACTACGAGCACTGGCTCACCGCGGCGGCGACCCTGGCCGTGGAGCACGGGCTGGTGACCCGTTCGGAGCTTGAGGCACGCGCCGGTGGCCGGTTCCCGCTGAGCGCCCCGGCGCTCGCGCCGCCCGTGACCACCGCGGATCCCGGCGCCGGTGCGCCGCGCTTCGGGGCCGGCGACCATGTCCGGGTGCGCGACTGGCATTCGCCGGGCCATACCCGCTGCCCGCGATATGTCCGGGGCAAGGCCGGGATGGTGGTGCGGGTGGACGGCACCCATTCGGTGCCTGATATCGAGGCGCACGGCGCCGCGCGCCGCGACGAGCCGACGTATTCGGTTCGCTTCGACGCTGCCGACCTGTGGGGGGACGGCCAGCGCGGCGTGTCAGTCCACGTCGACCTGTGGGACAGCTACCTGGAGTGATCATGAGCGAGGAGAGCCACCACCCGGCCGCCGTGTCGCCAGTCGAGCAGCGGGTCGCCGCGCTTGAGGCGCTGCTGACGGAGCGCGGGCTGGTACCCGAGGGCTTCATCGAGGAGATCACCCGCCGTTATGAGTCGGAGATCGGCCCGATGAACGGGGCGAAGGTGGTGGCCCGGGCCTGGACCGACCCTGAGTACAAGCAGCGCCTGCTGGCCGAGGGCACCGCCGCGATCGCCGAGCTTGGCTTCAGCGGGCCGGAGGGCGATCACATGGTGGTCGTGGAAAACACTCCCGCGCTGCACAACGTGGTCGTGTGCACGCTGTGCTCGTGCTATCCGTGGCCGACCCTGGGGCTGCCGCCGGCCTGGTACAAGGACCCTCCGTACCGGGCCCGGATGGTCCGCGAGCCCCGGACCCTGCTGGCCGAGATGGGCTGCCACCTGCCCGGCGATGCCGAGATCCGGGTGTGGGACTCCTCCGCCGAGGTCCGCTACCTCGTCCTTCCACAGCGCCCGCCGGGGACTGAGAGCATGACCGAGGCAGAGCTGGCCGGGCTGGTTACCCGGGACTCGATGATCGGCGTGGCCCGCCTGTGAGCGGGCAGCTGAGCCTGCAGGAGCTGGACCTGCCCCGCCGGAACGGCGAGCTGGCCTTCGATGCACCCTGGCAGAGCCGGGTGTTTGCCCTCGCGGCCGCGGTTGTCGATCACGCGTTCGGCGGCGACAGGGAACCCTTCCGGCAGCAGCTCATCAGGGCCATAGCCGCCGAGCCAGGCCGCGCATACTGGGAAAGCTGGACCGCCGCGCTCGAGGCGCTGGCCAAGACCCTGCCGAACCACCCCGCCTTGACAGAACACGATCAGGAGCAGCCGCGCCAATAGCCGCCGCGATATGCGCGCCGATGTCGGTCTATCGGGACTCCGTCAGCCCCGTGCCGAACAGATGATCGGTGCGCGCTCATCCCATCTCTGCGACACGGCTGGCTGGTTCCGGTCATGC
>Ga0182024_10016377_pt1 | contig 14066 bp, 11 predicted proteins | sample P32metaG_FD_120480 | JGI IMG/M metagenome (GOLD analysis project Ga0182024, IMG submission 120480) | Permafrost microbial communities from Stordalen Mire, Sweden - P3-2 metaG (Illumina Assembly) | ecosystem: Environmental > Terrestrial > Soil > Wetlands > Permafrost | place: Sweden: Stordalen... | reverse complement strand
TTTCTTCGTGGCCACGAAGTGTCGTATTACGGTGGTCCTGAGCTTCCGGAGGCTTTACCGCCTTGCGGCTACCAACTATAAGTATGGGGCCGACGGGAGACTTTTGGATCGATCCAATAAAATTCCGGGAGAGCGGATAGCGCCGATCGCCGTACCCCCTCTATTAAGCATGGATTTCAGAGGGCTGTGCATCGAAAGCCTGGTATATCGGTCCCCGTGAGTCTACCAAGACGCGATCGGGTCCGGGGCCCCAGGCTAGAGACAGTCCAATCCACTAGCGGCCGGGGTTGGGAAACCCGGCCGTTCGCGATATTTCGTACGGCCGTAGTGTTTTCCAAAATGGCGTCTGGCTAAGTCATTTCCTCCAGATTCAGGATCGCTGAGGCGACTCTGGTGGAAATTCCAGTTGGGGGGCAACATTACGGCTGCCCAAACACCACGCCGTTTGCGCGGACCAATTTCGCGGAGTTATTCTTATGACTCGCCGTTGGTGGAACTTCGAAGTCGATCACGGCGTGCGGGGAGCAGAACGTCATGAGCGATAAATGGTTTGCGCGGCCGGTGCTGTTCGTAGCGGACATCGACAGGTCCGTCGATTTCTATGTGAAGCAGCTCGGGTTCACACAACCGTGGCGATATGAGGAGGAGGGGAAGGCGTGGGTCGCGCAGGTCGACCGGCAGGGCTGCGAGCTCATTCTCTCTTCTCAATGGCCCGATAAAGTGGGCAAGGGCCTGATGTTCATCTCGCTCGATGTCGGCGTGCTGGATGCCTTGCGGGCGGAACTGGAAGGGCGCGGCGTGGATGTGAAGGACGGGCAGTGGGGCTACCGGCTCATGGTCATCGCGGACCCGGACGGCAACGAGCTCTACTTCCCCTATCCGACGTCGCTTGCCACCGGCTCCCCCATCACGTCGAACCCTGAGCAGGCGCGCTGAGGGCCGGGCGGACTCTCATAAACCCGGCGCTCCAGCGGTTTTCCCAAGCGGGTTCTCAGAGGGCTGGCATCAAGCTTGGACTTGTTCCAATGCTAGAGGCCAGTCCAATCCACTAACGGCCGGCTGATCTTAAGGTCAGCCGGTCGTTCGCGATCTTTCGTGCAGCCGTAGTGCGCTCCGTCCCGGAGTCGGACGAAAAGAACATAACCTCACGGTCGCAGACCTATAGTCTCCTTACCTTACTTTGCGATCAACAACAGCAGCCCACGACCGCATAAGCTGTACGTGTAGCCTTGTCCGCCAATAGGCTCCTCTGCTCCGGGGTTTCTTATTTGGTTTGGTCCTTCGGCCCAACCGCAGGTATCCGTGACGCGATACCAGTTCGTGCTCTTGTTGGGCGGCGGCAGAATGAAATTGACATTGCCGCTCCAACCGTTGTAGGCGACGTAAATAGAAGAATACGTGTCATCCAGCGAGCCGCCGTTGAACTGATACGCGATGGCGTGGTCACTGGCGCTATTGAAGTAGGTGGCGTCCGGTGTCGTTCCTGCCGGCGTCCACCAGGCCAACTGAGTGCTCGAGTAGAAATTAAGTGGACGCAGCGCGCTGTGGGCCTTGCGGAAGGCGATGATGCCCCGCACAAAGGCATTGAAGTTACTTTGGTCGCTGGTCCAGTTATAGTTGAGCCAGTTGGCCGCCGAGTCAACATTGTAGGCATTGTTGTTGCAGTGGAGACTACGCAGGTATTCGTCCCCGCCGGTTACTAATGGCGTCCCGGCGGTCAGCATCACTAAGGCTAAGCCTACACGCGCAGCGGCGCGCTGGTCGGCGCCTGCTCCGCCCTGATCCCAGCTATAGTTCGATGTGCTCCCACCATCTGACGGCCCGTAAGGCCATGTCTGATTATTGTTAGGACCGTTGCAACTATACAGGTCGTTGAGCGTGAAGCCATCGTGCACCACCAGGAGATTGGTTGAATTCCAGGGCTTGCGGCTGCCGAACAGATCAGACGAGCCGGCGAAGCGTGTCGCCAATTGGCCAGTGGTGATTGTGGTCACTCCCAGTTGGTTCTGTGCCTGACGAAGGGTGTCGCGATAGCTGCCGTTCCATTCCGACCAGCCTGCCGGGAAGCCGCCCAACCGGTAGGAGTTGCCGCCGATCGCCCAGGGCTCGGCGTAAAGGTCAATGCCGCTGCCGCCAGCGGCCGGACGGGGTGGCAGTTCCCGCAGAATCCGGTTGATCGCCGTGTTGCTATCCGTACTGTTGAAGTTGAAGCAGCCCACTGTGCAGGTATTACCGAGCACCGAGGCGAGATCGAAACGGAAACCGTCTACACCCATGGTGTCCCGCCAATAGGCGAGCGAATCGACAATGAGGTTCTGCGCGACCGTGTTATAGGTGTTGTAGTTCCCTCCCACGCCTGTGTTGTCATACGACGACTGCATATCCGAAGTGAGCTCGTAGTAGGTTGGGTTGTCGAGCCCGCGCCAGGAATAGACACTATATGTGGTTGGATCGCTCGGGCTCCACGCCCCGCCCTCGGCCGTATGGTTGTACACCACGTCGATGTAAACCTTGATGCCAAGATCGTGGAAAGCCTTCGCCATGGCCTGGAATTCGGTGGTTGGCCCACCCGGACCTTTGTTCGACGCGTAGCGGCGATCCGGCGCGAAATAGTTGAGCGTGCTGTAGCCCCAATAGTTCTGCCCCGTCGTCGAATTCGGGGTGTTGTCGTTTGAGTCGTTCGGCGTTTCCTGCACGGGCAGGAATTCCACAGCCGTTATTCCGAGGCTCGAAAGGTAGGATGCTTTAAGCGCGGCCCCAGCGTAGGTGCCCCTCAAGGAGATGGGGACGCCGCTGTCGTTCTTAGTCAGGCCACGCACGTTTACCTCGTAGATAATGTCGTCCTTTTGCGCTCGCGTGGGCTTGGTGCCGACGCTCTGGCTGCTCGGTACCCACAAGATACTTTTAGGCGCCACGTTGCCACTGTCGATGTTACGGTAACTGGCGCCTGAGGCATACACAGTGCCGTCGGTCCAGGTGGCGTTGACCGGGTCATGGCTGATCTCATGCGCATAGGGGTCGATGAGCAGCTTGTTGGGGTTGAAGCGGTTACCCTGGGCGTCCACGTCCGAGATAAAGCCGGCGCTGGAGCCTTTTGTCCAGGTGCTCGAAAAAGGCCAGTTCGGCCCCCAGGCACGATAACCGTAATATACCGGCCCCGTGATGGCTGCACCCTGCAGCGTCGCAACAGGGATGGAACCCGAGAAGATGTTGGTACTTCCGTTGGCACTCATCGGAAAACGCAGCACCTCTGCCGAACCCATCGGCGACGCGTACAGGTCGACCTCCATTCGCGTGGCGCGAGAGGAATAGACGCGGAAGATGACATTGCTCTGAGTGGAGTCGTAACTCGCGCCAAGGCTATTGGTGTTAATTGCCGCGTCGGCGGGTAAGGCGAGAAATATGAACAAGGTAAGTCCGAATTTAGCCTTAATACGCATGATTTGCGAGTCCTTTCGTTTCAAGTCTTGCGCGAATTCGCGTCGTCAATTTGAACGGTCGACGCAGGGACGCAAGCATAAACTTGCTATTAAGAGATAATGGCTGAAATTATTCTTGTGAGTCAACTTCTTATGTAGTTTTTCCAACAAAGTGTTGGAAAGGCACTTCACCGCCCCACCACTTGTTATAACCAAGGCGCGGATTTGGAAGAGTGTTACGTCTGGGACAATTTCATCCCGTTAAGCGCCGGGAAGATATTTCACCGCACCCTGCGTTCTCCGCGTCTTTGCGTGAACCTAATACTTCGGAACGCTCGGGTCGACCTGATCGCTCCAGGCTAAGATACCGCCCTTCATGTTGCGGACCTTTTTGAAACCGGATTGCTTCAGAAAATCGACTGCCTTAGCGCTTCGCATTCCGCTCTTGCAGTGCGCAACGATTTCGGACGATGCGTCGAGCTCGTTCACTCGCTTCGGCAAGTCGCCAAGGGGAATGAGTTTCGCGCCCGGGATGTTGCAGATCTGATATTCGTGGGGCTCGCGAACGTCGAGCAGCAGAAATTTGTCGCCGCGGTCGAGCTTGGCTTTTACGTCCGTGGGACTGATGTCGCCTTCCACCACTTCGGGCTCCTTAACATGCTGCGGGATACCGCAGAATTCCTGGTAATCGATCAGCTTGGTGATCGTCGGATGGTCGCCGCACACAGGGCATTCAGGATTGCGGCGGAGTTTCAGCTCGCGGAATTTCATGGCGAGCGCGTCATACAGCATGAGTCGCCCGACCAGAGGCTCACCCACGCCGAGGATTAACTTGACGGCTTCCGTCGCTTGCACGAGGCCGATGATCCCGGGCAAGATTCCTAATACACCGCCTTCCGCACAGCTAGGGACCAGGCCGGGAGGCGGCGGTTCCGGATAGAGGCAACGATAACAAGGTCCGCCTTCATACGCGAACACCGTAGCCTGTCCTTCGAAGCGGAAAATCGATCCGTAAACATTGGGTTTTTTGAGAAGGACGCAGGCATCGTTGACCAGGTAACGCGTCGGGAAATTGTCCGTTCCATCGACCACCATATCGTATCCGGAGAGGATCTCGAGGGCATTCTCACTGCTGAGCGCGACATCGTACCGATCGATCTGCACGTTAGGATTGATGTCCTTCATGCTGTCGTGCGCCGAGTCCAGCTTTTTCCGTCCAACGTCCTTAGTGCCATGAATCACCTGGCGCTGGAGGTTGGTGAAATCGACGACGTCGAAGTCGACGATGCCGATGCGTCCGACGCCCGCGGCGGAGAGATACAAACCAAGCGGAGCACCGAGTCCTCCGGCGCCTACAAGAAGAACTTTCGCGTTCTTGAGTTTGATCTGCCCGTCCATGCCTACCTCGGGCATGATCAGGTGACGGGAGTAGCGCAGGATCTCGTCTTTAGAAAGAGTGGTCACGGGCGGCTCGGCGATGCTGGTGCTGCCGCCGGCAATGCTGGGAACGATCGAGAGCGTGTCGGTCCCCTCTACGGGAGTCGCGTCTTTTTTCAGATAACGGATGTCTTCGTCGTTCAAGTAAACATTGACGAAGCTGCGCAATTTCCCCTGGTCGTTAAAAATCTGCCGTCCGAGCTCGGGATACTGCGCGGCGAGCGACGACAACACCTCGCCTACCGTCGTGCCTTGAAACTCCACCGAATCGTGTTTGTCCGCGAATTGGCGCAGGGGCGTGGGAATCAGGATTTTGGCCATATCAACTCTTCTTTCTCGGCGACGGTCTGGTCTCGATTCGGCAGGAAGCTATTCGCATGGTCGAATTTTCCGCCCTTAATCGATAGTACGACGAACGAATACCACGGGCACGAATTTTCGAGGTCGGTCTTGGAAAAATAGGCGTCGCAATCCGGATGCGAATGGAAGATGCCGATCAGGTCGAGCCCTCGTGCCCGGGCGTTCTTGTCGGCGGCGAGCAGGTCCTCGGGGCGAATCTCATAGCGATCTTCCTGCTTGCCCTTGTACGCGTTTTCGACCGCGATTGCCGTGGTGACGTGCTTGGCCTCGCCGTCAATTGTCCCGACCATGACGCCGCAGCACTCGTCTGGAAACGTGCTTTGCGCATGGGCGAGCATGGTCTCCCACGCATCGGAATTAATCTTGATCATCCCAGAATGACTCGCTCAGATATTTGGTCGCGCCATCGGCAAGAATCGTCACGACCAAACCCGTGCCGCCTTTTTCGACGATCTTCCGGGCAACCTGAGTCGCCGCGTACACGTTCGCTCCGGAGGACATTCCCACCAGCAGTCCTTCGTTACGGCCGAGCCAGCGTGTCATGCGATATGCATCCTCGGTTTCGATCCACAGGTTATCGTCGGCGATCGAAGGATCGTAAATTCCCGGCACGATGGCGGTCGGCATATGCTTAAGACCCTCGAGTCCGTGAAACCCGGAGGAGGGCTGCGCGGAGATGCATTGAATTCCCGGCATGTCGCGCTTAAGGCGGCGCGAGGTGCCCATGAAGGTGCCGCTGGTACCCATACACGCAACAAAATGAGTGATCGAACCATCGGTCTGCTCCATCAGCTCGACCGCGGTGCCGTCGAAATGAGCTTTCCAATTCGCGGGGTTGTTGTATTGATCGGGATAGAAATAACGGTCGGCATCCGCTTCGTAAATCTCGCGGCAAAGGCGGATGGCTCCGTCGGAGCTTTCCGCGGGGTCGGAAAAAACCATTTCCGCGCCATAGGCCTTAAGGATCTGCTTTCGCTCATGGGACGCGTTGGCGGGCAGGCAGAGCTTGATCTGATAACCCTTAATCGCCCCGATCATCGCGTAGGCGATACCGGTGTTGCCGGAGGTGGCGTCGAGCAGGACCTTGTCGCGCGTGAGACGGCCGGATCGCTCGCCATCGAGGATCATGTTGAGCCCCGCGCGGTCCTTCACCGAGCCGCCGGGATTGAAAAACTCGGCTTTGGCGTGAATTTCGACGCCCGGGAACCCGGCATCGAGCTTTTTCAGCCGGATGAGCGGCGTGTTGCCGATCTGGTCAAGCAACGAGGCGTTTTTCACAGCCGATTCCTGAGCGGCAAGAGTCATGCGGAGGCGTCCTTTAATTCTAGGGATTCTCCCCAATGGGAGTCAACATTACGGTATTTGAAATCTACCTTGTTAGAGGCGTCTCGATCCAATCGGTTGCAGCAAATAGGAGGTTCCCCGGCAGCGGTTTTCGCGCCACGCTGGACATTGTATTCTCTATGCCGTCAGTATCTCCGGACGGGGCGCCATGTGAGGAAGCACGCGGCTCGGCATCAGGCAGAAATAGATGTCCATCTTATCGCCGCCGGAGTGCAGCCGCACCAGTACCCAATCTTTCACGCCCGCCGACCTTGTGTGATAGTTCCGACCATAGATCACCGTAGGCACGGTCAGTCCGAGCGGCCCGAGCTTTTCTTCTAAAATCGTCTTGACATTGCCGACGATCATATTCGCCACCTCGGCTACGGCGTCCAGAACGTCTTCATTGACCGAATCGTATTCGGTCGTCAGTAGCGCGCCGGCCAATCGCTGGGCGAATTGCGGCGTACATGACATGTGACCGGCTCCGGTCCACGATCCCGCCACACCCACCAGCGCTACGACCCCATGAAAGGTCTCCGGATCGATCGCACTTCGCATTCCCGCGGGCTCCACTTCGAGCGGCAGGTTAAGCATGGTCTCAAAAACCTCGCGAGAGGCCTTCGAAATCGCCTGCTCGATATCCTGCTGTGTCAGCTTCTCCATTGGATTAGCCCCGTTAGTTTTTCCTTAATCTGATCCGCGGTAAACGGTTTCTTGACATAGCCGGCTGCACCAAGCTCAAGCGCCTGCATCACCTTGGCCTGGCTGCCTTCGGTGGTCACCATCAAAATGGGCACATTCTTGTACGCCTCGTCCGCTTTCAACTTGGTCAGAAATTCGATGCCGTCCATATTTGGCATGTTTATGTCGGACAGAATCAGCCCGACTTTTTCCGTCTTCAGTTTTTCGAGCGCCTCAATCCCGTCACTGGCCTCATGCACTTTGTCGAGAGGCACCTCAGCCTGCACCAGAACCCGATGCAGAATCTTCCGGATTGCCGCCGAATCGTCCACAATTAATACGTCAAGAGCCATTCCATGCACCTTTCGCGATCAAATTCATGAGCCCTTTCGGACTGAATCAACGGTCTTAAGAACACTTCGCGCGCGCGATCGTGTCAACGCGCGGCATAGTTGATCCCGGAGAGCCCCAATCGCTGCAAGCGCCGCCGCATCGAAATTTTTTGGCTCGTGCCTGTCGAAATACAGGCACCCTGCGACAGATCCACCGGCGACCAAAGGCAACAATCCGTAGATCGGCTGACCGACAATCTGGCTGAACCTGGTCCCCTCGAAACGGCGATCGCGCGGACCGGAGACGAACACGTCGGTTCGCTTCAAGACCGCTGCCGCCACCGGACCCAATGCGCCAATCACGGGAAAGTTGAAATTCTTGATGAGTTTGTCGATCGATTCGCCGAATCCGATGATCCCCGCCAACCGATGGCCCGACTCATCCAGCAAGGCAAACAGCACGTGGTCGAACGGGCCGCCCCGATAGATGGCCTCCATCACCATCATGGTGATCGCGCCAAGATCGTCCGGCGAACCGCGATCCACCTGCGTGGTTACGTCGCGGAGCAGGGATAGGAATGTCTCAGTCTCCGTCTCATTCTCGAGCCCCGGTTCCACCGGCTTCTGTTCGTCTATCTGTTCGAGCGCCGCCTCGGTCTGCCGCTTCAGGCGCAAGTGGTCCATCGGAACATTCATCGCCTGAAAAACTTCGCTGGTTTCCTCCAGAGCGAGTTCGACGATAGACTTCACCTGGTCATGCGAAAGACCCAGCACCGGGCCCAAGCTGTCGAGCAGCAGATTCACACTTGCGTGCGCGCTGTTCGCCTCACGCCGGTATACCGCGATCGTCAATTTATGCGCGAAATGAGTGATCGCCTCCAGGCGCTGCGGGTCGGTCGAAGGCGCACGGCGCACCCGGACAACGCGATCGCTCATGCATTCGCGCACGCTCGCGGGAATGCGCCATTGTTCTGCCACGGCCCTTCCCGCGCGATCGTAATCGAACCCGAGCACTTCAAGGCACGCTTGGGCGACAGGAATCCGGTCCTGCTGAACGCGCAACAGCACAGCCGCGTAGCCGCGCGGGTGATAGCAGGCTACCAGAACCTCGCCCAAATTGCGGAACATGCCGCACAGGTAAGCTTCTTCCCGTTTCGGATATCCCACGCGTTCCGCGACCTCGCGAGCATGATTGGCGGTGAGTAGCGAAAGGAGAATCAGCTCTTTCAACCCCGGCGAGTGCTTGCGGAAATGCTCCAGCAGGACTACGCCGGTAGCCATTTCTCGAATAGCCTCGACTCCCAGCAGCGTGACCGCATGCGAGATGGAATGAATCTGGCGGCCGCTGCGATTATAAAGTGGAGAATTCGCGGTCCGGAGTATCCGGAGGGTCAGGCTGTAGTCCTTGAGGATTACATTGGTAATGTGTTGAAGGGAGGCCTCTTCATCGACCTTGAGCAGCACCTGTTCAATAGACCGGGAGAGCGCGGGAAATTCAGCCATCCCCGCGATATCCGCCAGGAACTCGAGGAGTTTATCGGCTGAATTGGACTCTTCTCCCATGGGAGCCTTATCGTCGGCTCCGCACTAAGCTTAGTGGCTTATGTTGTAAGGAATAGTCTGACTACTGCGCAACATCCGCCGCTAGAGACAGAAGTGAACCATGCAATCGATCCCCGGACGAATCGGCATTCATTTGTTGCACAAGTCTAGCAGTTTACAATTAAAGTTATGCTTCGTAACGCCCAATATAACTTATTTATTTTAAAAGTTTTAATAGCGATAATTACCGCTCTTCCAGGTGCTTTAGCCGCGCGTCAATAACCTCTTCGACCCGGTGCAGTTCAGAGCGCCACATGTCACGCATGTCGTCAAAGCGGTTATCCATATGCGACCGCAGTTCCGAAATGCGCGCGTTCATATCTCCCAGACGGGAGTTGTTAATCAGAATGCCCACCAGTACCACAATGACGGACAGCACCGACGGCAGCGCGATTATTAACATCTGGGTATCCGTCATCTCTCTCCATCAGTATAGTCTGTAAACTGGGATTTCCTCTCACCTACTGCATTATCGAATCCCACCGCGCCCCGGCCTTCGCGCCGACCTTATCGACGTCCTCTTTCAACAGAAAACCTGCGCCCGCAAGCGCCACCGCCGCCTCCTTAACCTTGCGCAAATACTCTTCCTTATTGTTATATCGCTCCTCGATCGACAACCTCGGATCCCCCGACGCTGCCCGCTCCGCCTTTGTCCGCGCAAAGGGAATAAACGACCCGACCATGTTGTAAATCACATCCGGCGCGCCGACCTTTGGATCGCGTAAATTCCACCCCGTATACGTCGCCAGCGGAACCAGTTGCTCGGGAAGGCGAATCCCCGCCGTCTCATTGCCATCCGAATTCACCTGCGGCACCAGCACCGGAAACGCCGCGCCGACCTTCGGAGGATCATAAGTCACAATCCCCTTCGAACGAAAATCGGGACCGAAATCGAGATGCCATGCCAGGTACGGCTCCTTTGGCAGAGCAATGCCGGGGACCTTCGGAAAATTCAGCGCACCCGGCGCGACCAGCTCGTCTTTGCCGACGCGAGGAATCTTCGAATCGGGCGGCGCAGTCCCGTTGGTCACCCAGGAATTCAGATCGATCAGCAGCGCCCTCATCGCAAAGCGATAATCTGTGGGATTCGCCCGATTCTGGGTCACCGTCTTAGTCGGCTGCGCATTCGCGCCATGCTGCGCACCCGCGATAAAGTACACCCGAGTCTCCGCAGCAGGGGCGACATCTTTCTTGCCATCGACGCTCGTATGGATCAGCGAAGCCGCGCGTCCCCAATATTCGTACGCGCCGTTGGAATAGAAAATCTTCGGCACGACGCCGTCTTTGCGAGCCCGCGCGAGAATCGAATCGGTGATTCCCGCGTCGGTTTCCGGTTCGTCGGTGAATGGAAAAATATCCGACGGATAAAAAAGGTTCAGCAGAGGATGCCCGTCGCGCGAAGGCTGCGCAAAGCGATGATCGAAGCTTCCCCGCCCCGCTCCAGCCACATGCGCCCAGACGCCATCGAACACCCGCTGGCCCTTTTCATCGGCGTTAAATCCGTAGTAAAGGAAAGTGCGCAGAAATCGCCCGCTCTGCGAAACTCCGAACCCTATGGCACGCTGGACGTCCCCCTGCTGCTTGATATACGACACGTAATCGCGCACCGCCGCCGGACCGAGCCCCACCACCGCCGGATCTTTCGCCGTATAGACCACTTCGTAAATCCGCGCCGGCTCGAATCCCGCCGCGTATTCGACATGCGTCATGTCAGCCGAGAACTTCCACCGATCCCGAGCGATAGTCGTCCGCTTGCCATTTACGCCGTCGCGCACGGTCATCGTCGCCGAATCCGCATCGGCCACTGCGTAGGGAACCTGTGCCCGATCGCCCAACGACTCCGATGTCGAGCGCCGGTCGACCGTAATTTCCGAACGCACCGGTCCCGTGATTCCCTTTATCACCGGCGCGTACAGCTTCAATAACCCATCGCGATTGGGAATATCGAACTCCCACCCGATCCAGACGAGGGTGAAGCCCTGATCGAATAGCAGGGAATCGCCCGGCTCATTCCGTCCCGCGAGATCGAACATATTGACCATGCCCTTCCCGCCGCGATTCGAAATCTCCACCAGCGCCGTACCATTGCCTTTGGTCTTCGGCCGCAGCACTTCGAGATCCGACGAAAATTCCACCAGCCCCTTGTCGTTGCGCGGAGCAAGCGCTATATCGGTGACGATCTGATTCGCCGGGAGCTTCGGATCAACCGCGAAATAGACCTTTCCCATGATCCGTTCGTAGTTGGCAATCGGAAAATCCGCGCGGGTAGCGATCTCAACCCGCGTAACCGCAGCGCGAGCCAAAGCCAGTGAAACAACAAAAAGAACAGTTCTACGAAGCATCCTTAAATTGTAATCGTTGTGCAAATATAGTCACATGGAGAATCGAGCGGAACTCGGCATAGTGGAAGGCGCTGATGGTATTCTCACCATCCGCGGCGGGGGGAATGTGCGTGGATGGAACGGCATTCGCTACAAATCGGGCCTTTCGGCAAAAAACGTCGGATCGAAAAAACTATCGATGAACGTCGCCACCATCCCACCCGGCGGCGTCGCGTATGCGCACATTCATGTGGGCTTCGAGGTGATGCTGTACATCCTCGCCGGTCGAGTCCGCCACGAATATGGGCCTGCGCTCGAACATAAGCTCGAAAATGAAGCTGGTGATTTTATTTTCATCGAGCCCGGCGTGCCGCACGAAGTGTTCAACGTCAGCGACACCGATCCCGTGGTCGCCGTCGTTGCGCGGTCGGACGCCGGTGAGTGGGAGAACATCGTGAACTTCACGCGGCCGCCGAAATCTTAAAATTATTCGGAGCGAAGGGTATTTACAGGATCGATCCGTACTGCCTGCAATACCGCGGGAAGCGATGCCAGCAGCGCTGCTGCGAAGAGGCTTAGCGCGGGGAGTATCAGCATCCCGACGTCGGTGGCTTTCACCTGATAGAACAGGGTTTCGATGTAGCGAACCGACGCCATGCCGATCGCCAGGCCCGCTACGGCGCCTGCTAGCACCATCGTGAAGACATCCATCGTCACTAGCCTCGCGATGCCGGCCGCCGGAGCGCCGATCGCCAGTCGAATGCCGATTTCGCGACTCCGCAGGACCACCGAGTAATTGAGCACGCCATAGAGGCCAATCGCCGCCAGCAGCAACGCGACTGCCGCGAAGAACAGCGCCAGCATTGCCAGTAAACGCTCGCGGACGGTCTGTGCGTCAATGAGTTCCTGTTGCGTGTGGAGATTGCTGACGCGAAATTCGGATCGAATCCGCGGGACTTCGCGGCGCAGGACCGATGCCAGCGCGAGAGGGTTCGCTCCCGCGGTGCGCACGATGATCGTCGCGTTGCGGATAGGCTGTAATTCACCCTTGGAATCCCTCCTATGAAACGGCACATAGGCCACGGGCTTGGCCCGCTCCCGCATGCCGCTGTAGCGCGCATCGCGGACCACACCCACGATCTGAAAGGGCATGCCACGCCGCGGAAACGTTTTGTAGAAAGACTTGCCAATCGGATTCTCTCCGCGGAAATAGGTGTTGGCGAACGTCTCGTTTACGATCGCCGCGCCCGGCTCCACGTCGTCCGGTCGGAAATCACGACCATCGAGCAGAGGAATCCTCATGGTGTCCAGCCACCCAGGCGAGATGTTCAGGAAAAACGCGATGGGCTCTACGGGGGGCCCGCCGGTAATGGAAAGAAAATTGTTCTGGTTATATCCGCTGAGCAAAGGCCAGTTCGCCAATGCGACCGCATCGACGCCGGACTCCGCGCGCAATCGATCGGCCACTTCGTCCCAATACGCTGGTTGCTGGGCGTGCGACGTTACCGTATCGAGCAGAAGAATTCGTTCGGCCGAGAATCCGATAGGCCGATGCGATAGCCGCTCAAAAGTAGCAACGAACAGGCCCGCCACGAACAATACGAGAAAACAGAAAGCGACCTGTACCGCGATCAAAGCGTGCATCAAACGGCGCCGCGAGTGCGGATCTTCGCCGCCTTTGAGCGCGCTTGCAGGTTTCACCGAAGATGCGCGCAGCGCCGGCATCAGGCCGAATAGGAATGTCACGGCGAGCGTGAGTACAATCGAGAATCCAAGCACTCGCCAATCCGCAGGCAGAGCCAGGCGAGCCGGATTATCAGGCGGATTGATCATGCGCACCACCAACGGCGCGGACCACCACGCGAACACAGCGCCGAGGGCTGCAGCTAGAATCGCGATCCATGCGCTTTCGACCAAAACCAGTTGCACCAGCCGCCATCGTCCGGCGCCGATAGAGACGCGCAGCGCCATCTCCCTTGCGCGCGCCGTCGCTTGCGCGGTCATCAGATTCGCGACGTTCGCGCATGCGATCAGCAGCACCAAAGCGACGAGCGTGCCGAGAGCCATCAGCGACCGGCTGTAATCCTTCTGAAGATTCGAAGAGCCGGCGGCGGCCGGATCCATCGATACCGTTTGATTAAGCATGACGTCGATCTTGCCCTTGGGCATATCCGTGAAACCTTTTGCCCTCTCGACTTCAAATGCGTGTGAGATGGCATCCAGCTTCTGGCCCAGCGGACTGGCCTCCACGCCCGGTTTAATTAACACCAGCGTGCGGAGCCAACTCGAGTCTTTGCGCAGGATGGAGGAATTCATCATCGTGGGAACAAATACGTCCGTCACGGTACCGGTCTCAGTTCCGGTGAATGGCTCGGGGCCGACGCCGACAATCTCGTAAATATTGTTCCCCAGGTGGAAGGTGCGTCCGATCACTTTCGGATCTTTGCCGAAACGACGCGCCCAATAATCGTAGGAGATCACAGCGACGGGATTTGCGCCGGGCTTCTGATCGTCTTTCTCGGTGAATAGGCGGCCGACAGCGGGATGCAGTCCGAATGCGTCGAACATCCAACCGGAAACGTATTGCA
>Ga0182024_10016376_pt1 | contig 14066 bp, 12 predicted proteins | sample P32metaG_FD_120480 | JGI IMG/M metagenome (GOLD analysis project Ga0182024, IMG submission 120480) | Permafrost microbial communities from Stordalen Mire, Sweden - P3-2 metaG (Illumina Assembly) | ecosystem: Environmental > Terrestrial > Soil > Wetlands > Permafrost | place: Sweden: Stordalen... | reverse complement strand
CTGAACTGGTTTGAAGAGTTGAAGCAGAAAGTTCCCACGGGGAAAAATTGAATCGAGTGCAATTGGCGATTTCATTTCTCTCCCTTGCCAGGCCCTTGGAAATGGTCGTTTCGTAGCGTGGGAATCAACCGAAGGCCAGATGACGAGAAGGCGGTCTAGGAGTCTGTCCCACAGAAAATATCGACCCCTACAGATTGTGGAAGTCACGTTCCGTGACTACGGCATTATGTGGCTAAGACATCGTTTTTTCGTTCTGTGGGACAGACTCCTGGCGGGAGTTGGCGATGTTTGGGCTTACTGTACTACTAATCCGCTTATTCTTTGCGGGGCCCGACGAAATTGCTTTTACTTCGGTCTCGGTTTGGTCTCGCTTGAAGTCCCGTAGGGACGGCACAATCGCACGGCCGAGTGTGCCGTCTCTACGGGACTTGGCTATCTGGTCTACGTAATCCCCACCGCTGAAGCGGTGGGCTACGATCTATCGTCCCTAACGGGACTGGCGGAGAGAACAAGTGCAATTCGCCGTTCAACCAATGACGTCGCCTTTGGTTGCGGCTATGCTGCCCTGAGTGACACAGCCGAGGATTCGTATCATGTGCTTTACATTAATTCATCGGCTGGTGGCGCACGCTGTGAGACGGTTTTGTATTTCCTGGTGGCCGATCCCTCGTGCGTTTCGAGGGGTCGCTGGGTTAGAGGGGCTGCAATCGGAAACATTGGCGAGCGGGGCCGCCGCGTTGCTCGTGCAGGCGCGCGATGGTAAACCATTCTGATGTACAATCAAGTGTCCAGCGATCCTCGATGCGGCGCACTACTTCTCCGGCTTAACCATTCAATGACTAGCGAAGGCATTGATGAAGGTTGATTTAAAATCGATGAGGACCCGGCAATCGCAAGGAGAACAGCAATGTCTTCGACGCCGACAGGAAAACACGCAGGCCCAGGACCAGCAAGCAATCAGCCTGCTGTCGCAGAGACTACCTATGCCGATCGCGCACGCACGTTGCTGTACCTCAATCGAATCGGCACTCTTTCGACGCATTCGCGCAAGCAGCAGGGCTTTCCTTTCGGTTCCGTGATGCCCTATGGGCTGGACGAACTCGGGCGTCCAACTTTTCTGATCAGCACGATGGCCATGCACACACAGAATCTGCACGCGGACCCGCGCGCCAGCTTGTTAGTCACGCAGGCGGATGGCGGCGATCCCTTGGGCGCATCGAGGGTGACGCTGGTGGGAAATGTCGCGGGCATTCCCGAGGCTGAAGTGGCTGTGGCGCGCAAACTTTATTTGGAGCGTTACGCCAACAGCAAAAACTGGGTGGACTATGAAGATTTTGGGTTTTATCGCATGGACGTGGTGGACGTTTATTTTGTAGGCGGCTTTGGGGTGATGGGCTGGGTCCCCGCCCCGGATTATTCCGGCGGGCGACCTGATCCACTCGCAGAGTCTGCGCCGCACATCATTCAGCACATGAATACGGACCACGCCGAGGCGCTCATGCTGCTTGCGCGGACGTTTGCAGGAATCGAAGCGCAGGAAGCGGCGATGACTTCCGTCGACAGGCTCGGATTTCACGTGCGACTAAAAACTTCGGAGGGCCCGCGTGGTGCGCGTATCGCTTTCCCAAGAGAAGTCGGCAGCCCGGAAGAAGCGAGAACGGTTTTGATCGAGATGGTGGCGCAGGCCCGCCAAAAATAAAGTGAAGTCATCGTAAAAACAGGCTAGCTGCCGATTTCGGCGATTCGCTCCAATCAATCAGCGGGATGTTTATAGAGGCGACAGGCGCCTGCCTGAATAAGTTCCGCATCGCCATAGCCGCCCAAAAGTACTCCCACTCCCAAAGCCCTTGCACGTCGAGCCGCCACCGCGGATGTAAAGATCCGTATGACCCTGCCAGAATGCAACCGAAAACGCGATTGGAGTGAAAGCCGCAATCGAGCCCGTTACGTCGGCCAGACGGCGAATTTGTATATATTATTTAGTAAGTAAATTAAAAGTCAAAACGGCCGGAAAGGTTTTTGGGAACGGACAAGCAAGATTGCGCGTTGAGTACGACGGAAGATTCGAACGCAAAACATGATTGCCAATGGCATTGATTTTTCCACTCCGGGAAGCAATTCCCAGAGAAGTTTCGGGATGGGAATGATAAACATTTCCGTTAATTCACGCGCTGCAGGCATCTAATTCATTCTTAAAGAGTTATTGCCTTTTCCTTATTGGCCACCGTGGTGCAAGACAAACGTGTGACAGGAGGGACAAATGATCCGTCACATTTATTTCTCGCACTACCGGGCGATTCGCGGAGCGATCACGGGCATGGTCACAGTAGGCATCGCGATGCTGCTCAGTTATTTCATTCTTTTGGCTGGGGTGTAGGAACGTATGCCCGCAGTCAGGTGGGAACGAAGATGGCGAAGGGGACGCCGGGCAGAGGATCGGGCGAATATGCACGGTCTTGCTCGATCGAATGGCGAGCCTTTTGGCCAAATGCTTCAACTGGGGGCGCGCTCTCTGCTGGTGGCGAGTGGAGCGGATCGAGCGGGTCTATGGCTATCCGGAAGGCGGAGGGGAGAGTCCGGTCCGGGTTGTGCGGTGCAATCGGAGGCAGGTCCGATTCCAGAGCAATGGAACCTTCTGGATATTTCCGCGCCCTTCTTAAGGGCCGCGCTGGAGAGTTCCAGTCCTCTGCGCGTGGACTTGGTGGAGGACGAAGTGACTCCCCAGCTTGGCCCTTTGGCCGGCATGCATAGTGTCGTTTGGGTGCCGCTTCGCGCGGGTCATTGCACGGTCGGGTTGGGAATGGTGGGCTATGCACGCTCGCCGGAAAAAGTAAATTTAAATATGGCTGCGTTGAGGACCTTGGCCGAAGAAATCGCATTGTCCGTGCAATATCCAGTCCTTTCCGGTGTCAAACGCACTACCGGTGAAGATGTAAAAAGCCAATTAAGGCTTTTCCGATATTTGCAGTCGGACGCGGCAGGCGACTCTGTTTTTCGGGAGATTGCGCGGACGGCCCGGAATTCCACGCGGGCGGAGTTTATTGCACTGGGAGATGGGAATGCGCCTCCCCTTTCTGAAGAAGGCTGGAACGGAGCGCCGGAATTACTTCCACTCTTGCAGCAGGAAAGTTTTTTAAAACTTTGGCGCGAGGTTCAGAGAGAAGGAAGAAAGGCCGAAATTTCCGGAGAGGAAGCCGTCAAAATTTCCGGCGCTTTGAAATCCATTCCACAACAACGTTTGCAGCACATCGTAGCTTTTCCGATTGAGGTGCGCAAGAAGACGTGCGGCGTTTTAATGGCGGGGCTTACACGATCTAAAAATACGGACGACGAAGTTTCGACCCTCGAATATTTCGCCATGCTGGCCTCTGCCGCACTCGAGCGGAATGTGGCGAAGGAAGAGCAAAAGGCGTCGGAAAAAATCCTGCTTAAAATGGTGGGGGACAGCACGGAATGCCTCCTGATGATCGATACGAATGGGAAAATTCTGGAAACCAGTCGAGCGGCTGCCATGCAATTGTTTGCGCCCTGGGGCCGCACGGAAGGAACGCTTCTGGAGGAATTGTTTTTTCCGGTGATGCGCAAAGACGCGACCGCGTGGCGAAGCCATATCCGTTCGGCGGAAGGAACACACGCGAACAAAAAGGGATTTGCAGCGCCGGTGCTGCAAGGCGCGCTCGAACGCGGCGGTGTCGTGCGCATGACGCTGCGCTGCGCCATTGCGGGGAACAGCGGGAATGTTCCGCGGTGGGTGATTCATGTGGAGCAGTTTAAAAGCCGCATCGATCTGCACGAAACGGAAGAAAGGTTGAAGGCTGAGATGGCTGGCCTCCTCGCCTCGATTGAATCCGGAGTACTGATATTGGACGCGGATGGACGCATTCTCATGGCCAGCGAGCGACTGGCGGCAATCTTTGGAATGGAATCGCGGCATATTCTGGAATTCGGCACGATTCATGCCTTGATCGACAATCTTTCCTATCATTTTGTACGACCCGCGGAAACAACAATACGCTGGCGGGAACATATTCTTCACAGCGAGGAAGCGAGTTGGGACGAAATCGAGTTGCTACACCCTTCGCGAAGAATCGTGGAGCGGTTTGCCAGGCCTTTGACCCGGCCGGATGGTGGACGGCTCGGGTGGCTTGAGGTTTACCGCGACATTACAGGGCAGCGGATGATCCAGTCCAAAATGCTGCAGACGGAAAAAATGGCGGCGCTCGGGCAACTGGTGTCCGGGATTGCGCACGAGTTGAATAATCCGCTGACCAGCATACAGGGCTACGCGCAGCTTTTGCTCAGCAGAAGAACGGCGGCCGAGCGAGAGGCCGACGCAAAAAGAATTTCACAGGAAGCGGAGCGCGCCGGGCGAATTGTGAAAAATCTTTTGCTTTTCTCGCGAGAGACCAAAGCCGAGCGCCGCGCAGTGCATTTGAACGATGTGATTGAGCGAACGCTTTCCTTGCGCGCGTATGAATTGAAACTCCAAAACATTGAAGTGAATTTATCGCTGGATCCCGGCCTGCCGCAAGCGTTGGCGGACGCGGCGCAATTACAGCAGGCGGTGTTGAATCTGATTGTGAATGCGGAGCAGGCAATCTCGATGGGTCGCGCGGACGAAACCGTGGCGGGACACATTCTGATTCGCACGCGCCGGCTTGCGGGAGATCGCATCCAGCTGGAGGTGAGCGACGATGGGCCGGGAATCCCGCCTGAAATTGTCTCGCGCATTTTCGATCCTTTCTTTACGACCAAGCCGCCGGGCATCGGAACTGGGCTCGGACTATCCATCGTGTATGGGATCGTGCAGGAGCATGGCGGCGAAGTAACCGCGGATAATCTGAAAGGGCGGGGTGCTACTCTTTCGCTGGAACTGCCCGCCATTCCGGGCTCTGCCTATAATTATGGCGGCGAAGAATTCTCCGGCCCATCCCACTCATCCGCCGAAGTTGCGCTTCCGGCCCTGGAGAGCACTGCTGCAAAAAAACATATTTTGATCGTAGAGGACGAGCCCACGGTGGCGGAATTAATTTCCGAAGTGATGATCGATGATGGGCATCGCGTGGACATCTTGCTGGATAGCCGCGCGGCGCTTGGCAAGCTCGATGGCAATAAATACTCACTTGTGATTTGCGATTTGAAAATGCCATACGTGGATGGCCCGAGCCTTTATCGCTCTCTCGTGCGAAGAGCGAATCCCATGCAGCACAAACTTCTGTTTGTCACCGGGGACACCATGGGCGCCCGCACAATTGAATTTCTGAAGTCCAGTGGCTTGCCATACCTGGCAAAACCATTTTTGGTGGAAGAGTTGAAAGAAGCCGTGCACAAGGCACTGGCAGCCGTTCAAGGGATCGAAGTTTTGACTTCAGGAAGTGGACAAACTCGTGCAGCGGGAAAGAATCGATGAGGGGAAAATGAAAGTGACGAGCCGTACTATTTTTATTATCAGCGGCGATTCTGTAACAGCAGACAGATGCATGGAAGAAATCGCCGCGTACGGAGGCCACAACCGCACTCTGGTTGTAGGCTCTGTAGAGCAGGCGCGCAAGAGGATGGGCCGCGCCGCTCCGGCAGCGGTTTTTCTGGACGAAACGGCAATGGATATTGTCAACGGAAACGAAACGCTGGAATCGGCGGTTGCGTTGCTGACAGAAAATGCTCCCGTGGTTGTGGCGGCGGCCCCCGAGAAACAGACTTCGATGTCTTTCCTCATTATTTCCGGGGCTGTGGATTTTGTTGCGCGATCGGGTCAATTTTTGCCGATAGTCGCGGGCATGTTGGACAGAAGAGTTCGGATGGCCGAGCGCGCAACGGGAACGATTCAATTTCCAAAAGACGGGCTGTCCGGAGATTTCGGTGAAATTTTGCGGCACGAAGTCAATAATCCGCTGACCGGAATTCTCGGAAACACGGAACTTCTGCTGGCGCGGCGCGATGGCTTGCCGCCGGCGGCCATCGAGCGGCTCGAAACGATTGCGGAGCTGGCCGTGCGTTTGCGCGAGACGGTTCGCTATTTATCGAATGCATGGGATGAAAATCACGAGCATGCGGGGCCGGCTTAAAAATTGGAGGCAGGGAAAAATGTTTGTGTTTGAGTTCGGCAGCTTACTTCGTTCGTGCTTGGCACCTTCCCATTTTTTACGTTCTGAACAACACATCTTCCCGCTGAAATAATTTTACCGCTATGAATATGGCAATTCCCGCGTAGATACTCGACGAAAGAAAAATCATGGCAATCAAGTTCCAATGAAATGTGCCGGTAATGATTTCTTTGCCGACCAGGCTTGTGTTTAACACCGGAATCAGTGCGAGGGCCGGACTCAATTCCACTCCGGGCAATAGCGATGCAATTGCCGGCATCACGATGACAATCATTAAAGGCGAAATATAACTCTGCGCCTCCTTAAAGCTTTTTGCGAAGATCGAAAGGGCCAACAAAGCCGCGGAAAAGAAAACTGCAAGCGGCAACACCACAATAAATATGGCGACAAGACCTTTTGCAGTGATGGTGATTTGCAAGGCCGGGTCCGACGCTCCCTTTGTGATGCTGAGAAGCATCTGTTTTCCTGCGCCGAAGGAAAGAGCCATGGAGGTGATGGCCAGAATGGCCGTGGCGATGGAAGCCGTTAAAACCATTAAGAATTTTCCCAAGACGAGATGCGTTCGGGAGACAGGGCTGCACAGAAGCGTTTCGATCGTGCCGCGTTCCTTTTCGCCGGCGGTCAAATCCATGGCCGGATACATCGCTCCGGTAAGGCACAGGAGAATCACGAAATAGGGAACCAGGCCTCCCAGAACCGCGCCGCCCACTTTTTCCGGTGGGGCGACATTTGTTTCCAGAATGTCAAAGGGATGGGCCAGATTTTCCGGAAGATTTCGCGCCTGAAGTTGTTCGCGGATTGAGCGATCGCGCAATTCGCGGAAAAATTTCTGCAAGCGATCCGCGCCGAATCCGGACTTCAATTCGCCTTCGTACATGTAGATATTTATGGTAGAGGAGTCGCCCGCGGCAAGCTTGGCTTCGAAGCCTGCAGGAATTTCCACGGCGGCGCGAATTTTTTTATTGGAAATTTCCTCCGCGTAATCCAGCTTGGCCGGAACAATCTGCAAATCTTTCATCTGATTCAGTTCGGCTACCACGTTCGGAGAATCTTCGCCGCCCAGGATCATGACTTTAGGTACTTCGCGCATGGCCACGCCTACGAGGGCGATGGACAGCACGCCCATGCCAATCGTGAGCAGCGGCATAACCAGCAAGGGCACGACAATCATGGAGATCAGCGTCCTGCGGTCGCGCAGGGAATCCACGAGTTCCTTGCGATAGACGATCCCAATATTCCGCAAGCTCATGCTTCCACAACCTTCACAAACAAGTCTTCGAGATCTTGAATTCCGAATTGCGCGCGCAGGTCCGCCAGCGTTCCTTCCGCCAAAAGCTTGCCGCCATGAATGATTCCGATCCGGTCACAGAGTTTTTCGACTTCGCTCATGACGTGTGTGGAGAAGACCACGGTTTTGCCGTTCTCGCGGCATTCCTTGATGAATTGGACGATGGTGCGCGCGGCCATCACGTCAAGGCCCAGCGTAGGCTCATCGAAAATCATAACGGAAGGGTTGTGCACGAGCGTCCGGGCGATGGAGACTTTCTGTTTCATTCCGGTGGAGAGTTTATCGCAACGGCGGTCGCGGAATTCGTTCATTTCCAGGCGCTCGAAAAGTTCATCGAGGCGGAGCTTCAGGGTTATTTCGTCGAGCCCGTGGAGGCGGCCAAAATATTCCACCATTTCTTTTGCGGTAAGGCGTCCGTAGAGAGCTGTCGCGGCGGAAAGAAAACCCACGCGGGTGCGAACCATCTGTGGGTTTTTAATCACGTCAAATCCCGCGACAATGGCGGTGCCTTCCGAAGGCGTAAGGATCGTGGCCAGCATGCGCAGCGCGGTGGTTTTTCCCGCTCCATTCGCTCCGAGGAGGCCATAAATTTGTCCCTGGCGGCAGGAAAAGCTAACGTCATTGACGGCGCAGACGGTGCCGCGTTTCTTGTCGTGGAACCGTTTTACCAGATGAAGGGCTTCAATCATTCCAATTTGCTTCGCGAGGATGCGGCGCAGATTGTAGCCGATCGGCAGATGAATTTGCAGAAGGATGGAGTATCGGATCGGATACAGGTCCCGGGCGCAGGCCGTGAAGCTTAGCCTTTATGGCAGTTCGGGCACTGCTTGGCGTCAAAATTTTCAGGCGTAACGCGGAACATATTGTTACACTGAATGCAAACACGGTGCAGCACAGGTTTCCCCGGTGTCGGAGCTTCCTGTTTCGGGGCGTGCGAAACGGGTTGAGCGGATTCAGTTGTCATACACAAATTTTACCATAATGGCTGGCGTCGCAACACCTATGCAGCGGTCACGCGCGAAGTATACTGCATCCCGAGTGGACCTTGCCGCATCTTATCGGGCGCAGCCGGAGTCAGTTCATCCGCCGTCGGCCAGTCGTTTGCCGCCTGAATCTTTGTTAGAATACCGAGTTTTAATATGCCAGTTAAGGCTGGCAGAATGAGGATGGAATGACATCGGCATTAGGCCGAAGACTGTGGATACTTGTGGGCGCCGCCGTGGGACTCACTGCTCTGCTCGTATTTTGGAGCGGAAGAACAGCCACCGCTCGCGTCATGGTGGCCAATGTTGCGCGTGAGAATCTAAGTTCTATCATTGCGACGAACGGCAAAGTCGAGCCGATCGCGCCACAAACCTTTCGCGCACGTTACGCGACATTTGTGCAACGCACGTTTGCGGTGGAAGGGCAGCAAGTGAAGCGCGGACAAAAACTTTTTGACCTGGATGATACGGAGGTCCAGGCCGATCTCGCGCAGGCGCGGGCGGATTTGGCAACGCAGGAAGAAGCGTTGAATGTGGCGAAGGCCGGCGGTTATGCAAGCCAGGCAGCCAAAGCCAATGCCGATTTACAAAAGGCGCAGGCGAACAGAGATCAACTGCGCCACGATAATGAAACGCTCGCCAAACTGGTTGCGGAGAAAGCCGCGACATCCGAGGAATTGCAGCAAAACCAGTTAAGACTGGTTGAGGCGGAAGCGGATGTCCAGGCTTCTGAAAAAGTGAAACAAACATTGGAGAAGCAGGCTCAGCTCGATCGAGGGCGCGTAACCCTGCAGTTAGATCACGCTCGGGCCACGGTTCGCGATCTGGAGGAGAGGTTGGACTCGGCTCATGGGATTTCTCCGATTGACGGCACATTGTATTCCTTGCCAATTCGGCAGGGAGATTTCGTAAAAGCCGGCGACCTTTTGGCGGAGCTTGCGGACTTGCATAAGGTTCGTATCCGGGCCTTTATCGATGAGCCAGAACTTGGGCAAATTGCGGTCAATCAGCCGGTGGACATTCTGTGGGATGCCGAATCCGGCCATGTCTGGACTGGACGGACAGAAGTGTTGCCAAAACAAGTGGTCACGCGCGGAACGCGCAGCGTTGGCGAATTAATTTGTTCGGTGACGAACGATCGTCAGGACTTGCTTCCGAATACGACTGTGGATGTTCGAATTCAAGTCAGCGAGCGTCCATCTACTCTGGTAATTCCCCGCGGCGCTGTCTTGATCGACGGCGACAAGCGCTATGTATTTCGAGTGGAGAATAATCGCCTTCGTCGCGTCCAGATCGGCGTAGGTATCGCGAATCCGACCAAGATCGAGGTTCTTTCCGGGCTCAATGAGGGCGATGTGGTGGCGCTGCCGGGGAATGCCACGCTGAAACAAAATTTGGGTGTTATCCCGGTGTACCCGGAATGAGGCGGCGCTTTTTATTTGCGGCGACGATGATTCTTCTTGTTTGGGAATGGAATGGACCCGCGGCGTTTGCCGGACAATCTTCCAACGCGGACGCGCAACATGACTACAACGCCGGGCGCTACAACCGGGCCGTGGACGCACTGAACGGCTCCATCGCCAAATCGCCGGATGACGCGTCTCTGCATTATCTGCTGGGGCAATGTTATTACGAGCTTCGTGATTACACGCGCGCGATTGCCAGTTTGGAGCGCGCCGCTCAACTCTCTCCTAAAAATTCCGAAATTCACGACTGGCTTGGCAAATCCTATGGACGCAAGGCGGAGGAAACCGTTTTTTTTAGTGCGATGACGTGGGCGCGCAAGACGCATCATGAGTTTGAAATTGCCGTCGAGCTGGATGCGCAGAATTTTGAGGCTCAACGCGACTTGATCCGGTACGAAATGAATGCACCATCCGTTGTCTCGGGCGGGGATGACAAAGCACTGAAACATATCGATGCGCTCGAAAAGATCGATCCCATCCAAGGAGAGCTTGCGCGGGGAGAATTTTTCGAGACGAAGAAACGAATGCCAGAGGCCGATGCCGTATTTTCCAAAATTTTGGAATCGAACAGCGCGAGGGCTGGAGTTTATTTTGAGGTCAGCGATTATTTCCGCGATCGCCAGGATTTGGCAAAAATGGAAGAGGCCATAGATAAGGCGATGCGGGTTGACCCCGATGATCGGCGGTTGAAGTTCTACAAAGGCGTGCTTCTGATTATGCAGGGGAAAAATCCTGCCGAAGCCGAAATGGATTTGAAATCTTACTTGTTGACGGTCCCGGATAATTCCGATGTTCCGCCGCACGCCTTAGCCCTGCAATGGCTGGGCAAGCTTTATGAATCTCTCCAGCGATATTCCGAAGCGGCGCTGGAGTACAAAAAGTCTCTCTCCCTGGATCCGCACAATAAAGATGTGGAAGACGCGTACAAAAGAGTGGAAAGAAAATAAGCGGCCGAAGGTTGTCAGGTAAGGCTTGAGAAAAATCGGAAATTCCCGCAACACTTGAATTGTTTTAGCCGCGAGAATCCTCATGATGCCACGCAATGAGACCTGGATGGTCGCGCTGGACGCCCTGTGGGCCAATAAAATCCGTGCATTTTTGACCACGCTGGGTGTGATCATTGGCAGCGCCTGCATTGTTTTGGTTGTCACCGTGGCGCTGAGCGGGCGCCGTTACGTCCTCCAACAAATCGAAGGCGTCGGATCGAATTTGGTTTATGCAGTGCTGGAAATCGATCCGAACCAACCCATCATGTTGCAGGACGAATTATCGATGGAAGACATGAATGCGGCGAAAAATAGCATTCCCGGAGTGGTAACCGTGGCAGGGACGCGTGACACGCCGACAACAGTGAATATTGGATCTGTGGAACGAAATGTAAATTTGGTCGGCGTCACGGAAGGCTTTCAGCAAATTCGGAATTTGCTGATTTTGCAGGGGCGTTTCCTGGATGCCGAAGATGTTTCCTCGCGCAGCCGGGTATGCCTGATTTCCACGCAGTTGTCAAAATTTGCTTTCCCGTTCGTTGATTCCATCGGACAGAATTTGCGCGTTGGTGAACTCGATTTCACGGTCATTGGAGTTTTTCGGGAACGCGTGGAAACCTTTGGCCAGTCTGAAATTAAGGACTTCACGGTGCTCATTCCTTTCCCCTTGATGAAAAATTATCTGGGGGATTCATCCCTGTCCGTGCTCTATGTGCAAGCGCTCACTCCAGAGGACGTTATCCCAGTGACCAACCGGCTGGAATCCTTGTTGGCCAGTCGCCATCCGACGCGTTCGCGTTATTCGGTTCGGAATTTCAGCTCCATATTGGACGCGGCCCGCAAAATAGCGTTGGCTCTGACAGTTGTTTTGCTGCTGATCGGATTCATCGCGTTGCTGGTCAGCGGAATTGGAATCATGAACATCATGCTGGTGACCGTTCAGGAGCGCACTCGAGAGATTGGAATCCGGAAAGCGATGGGCGCGCGACATTCCGAGATTCTGTATCAATTTTTGCTCGAGGCATTCTTGATCAGCGGGTTCGGCTCTGTGGTAGGAATTCTGATCGCGGTTGCCATTCCGGTGATCGTGCGGCCCTGGCTTCCGGACAACATCAGCGTTCCTGTGCCGTGGGAATCGGTTGTATTGGCTTTTTTTGTCTCTTGTTCGGTTGGCGTGTTCTTCGGATATTTGCCCGCGGAACGCGCGTCGAAATTACAGCCCACCGAATCGTTGCGGTATGAGTAGCTCGGAGCGATCGATATTATGCAGGGGATTTAAAAATTAATTTTGTCGAGGCGTTGAACTATTTCCGCATGGGCCTCTGGAAAGCAGGTGCGAGAACATGGAAAACTGCAAAAAACATAAAGGGAACATTCAGCGTTCAAGGCATGGACTAGCGTGCGCTGTTGCGTTGGCGATTATTATTTTGGCCTGCGCGGGGAAAAGCAGCGCGCAAGAGGCAGGACTTTCGCGCAAGCTCACGCTGAAAGAGGCCGTGAACCTTGCCGTGGCCAACAGCCGAGACCTGGAGTTGGCGCGGTTGCAGTACGGCGTGATGCAGCGCCAGATTGGGGTGGCGCGGTCGGTATTTCTTCCAAACCTTTACACTGGAACTGGTGTGGCGTACACCAGCGGCTTTCCTTTGCTCGAGGGCGGAGGCGCGCCGTCAATTTTCAATCTTTCCTATAACCAGCAAATTTTTAACCCGCCATTGAAGGGCGAGCAGCACGCGGCCGAACAGAGAGCCGAAGAACAGCGCCTGTCGATCGATGATGTTCGCGATGCGGTGATGTCGCGTGCGGCGCTTGATTATCTTGAACTCGCAAAAGTACGGCACGCCCTGGAATTGATGCACAGCGAACGGACCAGCGCTGGACGGATTTTGGACGCAACCCGGCAACGAATGGATTCTGGACGACAACTTCCTGTCGACTTGATTCGTGCGCAGTTGACCACCGCGCAGATCGAGCAGCGCATTGCCCAATTGGAAGACCGCGACGATGCCCTCAGCGGAGAGCTTCGCGACTTGATGGGATTGCCTTCGGACGAGTCGATCGAGGTCTCCACTGAGGAAATTCCCGCGACCGCGGCCGAAGCATCCAAAGACGTTGTTTCCGAAGCCATGATCAATAATGTGGAAGTGAAACAGGCGCAGGCTGAATTAAAAGCGCGGGAATTCAAGCTCAAGGGAGAAGAGGGCGGGCGCTGGCCGTCGTTTGCCTTGGTTGGGCAATACAATGTGCTCAGCAAGATTAATAATTACAATGAATTTTTTAGCAAGTTTCAGCGCAATAACGTTATTTTTGGAGTGCAGGTCCAAATTCCAATTTTTGCCTCGCGCACTTCCTCTGCGGTGGCATTTGCGCGCGCGGATTTAAATGCCGCCACTCTTTCCCTGCAAAAGAAACGCAGCGAACTTTCGCTGGATGTTCGACGCAAGGCCAGACTGGTCCGTGAAGCGGAGTTGGGAGGGGAAGTGGCGAAGCTGGAGTTGCAGCTGGCGCAGGAAAATGTGCGAGTCCTGCAGTCGCAGTTTGACGAAGGACGGGGAAGCCTGCAAGATCTGGAGGCCGCGCACATCGATGAAAATAACAAGTGGCTGGCCTTCCTGGATGCCAATTATGCGCGGCAACAAGTGCAGATTGACCTGCTCCACACGACAGGGCAGTTGGCGCAGGTCCTGCAATAGCCCTAACATCCTCAAAAGTAGGGATAATGGACCCAAAGGAATAAGGATCTAGGGGTTTTGACTGTGGGCAACACCTGCAATTGAGTTTTGTATTGGGCTGGGCCGCGTTTCAGGTAAGATATTAGGGCTAGGGAGTTGCAACCGCTAAGCAAGTCCGGATCAGGGGAACAAAAGAATGTCAGATGTAATGAAGACGCTATTCTTAAATCCACCCAGCTATGAAGGGTTTGACGGGGGAGCGGGCGCGCGTTATCAGGCGCGTCGTGAGATTAAATCGTTTTGGTATCCTACCTGGCTGGCGCAACCTGCCGCCATGGTCCCCGGCAGCCGCCTGATTGACGCGCCACCTGAAGGGCTCACGGTGGATCAAGTCGCGCCGCTCGCGAAGGATTACGAGCTGGCCGTGCTGCAAACCAGCACGCCGTCTTTCCCCAACGATGCGAAGTTTGCCGCTCACCTCAAGGAAATCAACCCCAAAATAATGATCGGCATGGTCGGCGCGCATGTTGGCGTTTTGCCCCTGCAATCCATGAATGGCGCTCCCGCTGT
>Ga0182024_10016375_pt1 | contig 14067 bp, 13 predicted proteins | sample P32metaG_FD_120480 | JGI IMG/M metagenome (GOLD analysis project Ga0182024, IMG submission 120480) | Permafrost microbial communities from Stordalen Mire, Sweden - P3-2 metaG (Illumina Assembly) | ecosystem: Environmental > Terrestrial > Soil > Wetlands > Permafrost | place: Sweden: Stordalen... | reverse complement strand
GCCCTTCAGGATAGGCCGTTCCTTCTAGCATACTTGCAGGCGGAAACGGGGCCTATGAGAGAGCTGCGTGGCCGTGGTACGAGTTGAGTCATTAATCTTGGGGGCAACAATGAAATCGCTTCAGCGTGTAGGAACCGTTTTTCTATCGAGCGTGCTTGGCTATCTCGTGCATTCTCCTCCGGCATTTCCACAAACATCTCCACTAGCATCCGAAACAGGACCTCAGCATCGGGCGACAGCGCGAGACGGGCAACACGACTTCGACTTCAATATTGGTACTTGGAAGACGCACATATCGCGCCTCCAGAATCCCTTAACTGGTTCCACTAGCTGGGTCGAATATGACGGTATTTCGGTCGTCCGAGAGATTTTGAATGGCCATGCCAGTCTGTTCGAGCTCACGGCCGACGGTCCGGCAGGTCATATCGAAGGTGCTGGCCTGCGTCTCTACAATCCCCAATCTCATCAGTGGAGCCTCAATTGGGCTAATGGCAAGACGGGCATCCTGGGCGTACCCACGATAGGTGAGTTTGAAAATGGTCGTGGTGTATTTGTCGATCAGGAACTATTTAATGACAGAGTGATTCTTGTTCGAAACAGTTTCATGGACATCACGCCGGATTCGGCACGTTTTGAACAGACATTCTCGGATGATGAAGGCAAGACCTGGGAAACAAATTGGGTGATGACATTTAAACGATTAATAGCAGCGGATAAACCGCGCTGAACTGCGACCGCGTGCCAAACAGGGGGTTGAGCAATTGGAACACCGGCAACTTGAGATGGGCACGGAGATCATGTTCGCTTCGATAGGCGAAGGAACCTCATCGTAGATCCGCTGCCTTGGAATCCCGTGCGTCCGTGCGTACGCACTAATCGACAGGCCTGCCTGACGCGGCTTCTCCAGGGGATCCAGCGCCTCGCGTTGCAACTCCGTCATACCCTCGCTCTTCATCCTGCAGCTCTGCATTAGCTCGAGGCCGACGGTGCCGCGTCGTTGATACGAGGGGAAGAACGTGGTTATCCACTCGCTTACGAAGCGGGCACTGATTGGTAATGCGCATACGTCTCCGGACTCGACAGACGCCAGTGGCGTCAGAACAGATCCTGACGAGATCCGAGCTGGCGTAAGACGTCTTTAGGCGCCCAGGTATCGAACTGCGGAATGCCGTCGGTGATCGGCTCCCAAGGCGCCTTATCGGACACAAACGTGTGCGCCTTCGGCTGCTTGGTAAAAGGAGTATCGAGACTTCCAAGCCGTATTCGCAACATATTCGGCGTAGCTGAGAGATAGGCATAAATTGGGCTACCACAGCGGGAGCAAAACGCGCGAAATTTTCCAGGCGACGACTCGAATTCTCGAAGAGTGTCTGCACCACTATGCAAGTGGAAGTGCAATCGACTGATTGGGGCATTCGCTGCGTGCGCTGTGCCGCTAGCCTTGCGGCAGCTGGTGCAATGGCAATAACCGAACTCGCCGGGCACTTCGCTGAGTTCAAAATATATATTTCCGCAGAGGCAACTCCCCCTATACACAGTCAATCTCCTCGTCTGCTTCTAGACAACAAATTTAGCACTTCGCAGAATAGTCGGACGAGCCGAGCTGTCATATAGCGGTCGCTCGCGTCAGGCAGCCTTGGGTCAAGAGTACTCGCTGGCGGCCCGACCGGCGCTGCCGAAAGGCCGACACTGGCGACCGTTTCTCCAGAAGGGACAGAACATCCTTTAGCCGCCAGTGGTCGGCGCCGCTGAGAATTGACTGTAACGATCGTTTCATGTAACGTTTGTTTCATGGATCGAAAAGACGAACTGCGCGGCAAGGCGCTCGACTACTGCCTGGCCCATGGCGTCGCCGGACTCTCGCTGCGGCCCCTGGCGCTGCAAATCGGGACCAGCGCGCGGCTGCTGATCTACCACTTCGGCTCCCGCGACGGTCTGATCGGCGCGGTCATGGATGAGGCGCAGCGGCGCGTGCAGCATTCGTTTGGCGAATTAATTCGCGGCGCGGGCAAAAAAACGGCGCTGCGGACGTTCTGGGACTGGACCACCGATCCGCGCAACACCCCGTACCTGCGCCTCCTATTCGAAGTACAGATGCTGGCGCTGCAGAATCCCGCCGCCTATGCGCACTACTTGGAAGGCACCAGTTCCAGCTGGCTCGCCCTCATCGAGACTGCGTTGCCGCCCTCGGCCGATCGGCGCGCGCGCGCCACGCTGTGCGCCGCCGTGATCGATGGCCTGCTGCTGGAGTTTGTCAGTAGCGGCGATTTGCGCCGCACCAGCAGCGCCCTGGATATCTTCGATTCCCTGTTGCGAGCCGGCGTGCGGGCCGGAACCAGCGCCCGCCCAGCGGCTCGCCAGCGTCGATCAAAACGAGCTTAGCCGCATGAATAGCGTCGCCTCAAAAGCACCCAAGCCGCAGGCCACGAACAGCTTGCCGCGCACCCTGCTCGCCTCGCGCCGGCACACGCTCATCTTCTTCGCCATATGCCTGGCGGTGACCGTGGTCAGCGCACTGAACGCGAATCGCGGGTCCCCGCCGGGCGCGCCAGCCGGCTCGAACCAGATGCTGCAGCTCTACGTGTTCCTGATCGGCATGGAATGGCTGTGGGTACGCTTTGTTTACAAGGGCATGCAAGCGCATGGGCGCTCATTGTTCGAATTCATCGGCCAGCCATGGTTCACGCTGCGGCAAATGGCGGGGGACCTGATGTACGCGGCGCTGGCGCTCGGGTTCAGCTACACCTGTTTCGTCGGCATTGACCGCCTGCTGCCGCACGGCGAGGCGGTCACGAACCCGCTGCTGCCCGCGGTACCAAGCGGTGCCACCGGGATCATGGTCTGGATCGGCCTGTCGCTCAGCGCGGGCATCTGTGAAGAAATTGTCTTTCGCGGCTATCTGCAGCGGCAACTGGCAGCGATCAGTGGCAGCACCAGCCTCGCGATCCTGGGACAAGCCATGGTATTTGGCATGGCCCACGGTTATGAGGGTGTGGGCGCGGTGATCCGAATCGTGGTGTACGGACTCGCCTTCGGCGTGCTAGCGCACTGGCGCGGCAATATCCGCGCCGGCATGTTGGCCCACGCCGCGTGGGACATCCTGGCTGGCCTCGGCCGGATATAGCTTGGACCGGGTTCTGCGGGATCGACGAAGTTGGAGCACCAAATCGCAACGCGCGATCCGCTGCTTCGGAGCAGACAATTTGGACATCTGCAGGACGGCTCTTAGCCGTCAGCGGACTATCGTCAATCTCAGACACTGCCCCGAAGTGTCACCGATTGCCGAAGCCGCCTGAATCAGGACCACAATCTCTTGGATGCGATCCTTGCGCCTTCGACCATGGCTGCAAGCTTCAGGTAGGCGATGTCCGGCTCGACCGGACCGAAGCCGGCGAAGGTTCCGAAGCCGCAGTCGGTCCCGGCAATGACTCGCTCGCGTCCGACAATGTCCGCGAAGCGTTCGATTCGCTCAGCCACCAGCAACGGGTGCTCAATGTAGTTGGTCGTGGTCGCCAGCACACCGGGGATCAGGATCTTGTCGGCAGGAATCCTGGTGTCCTGAAACACGGCCCACTCGTGCGCATGGCGTGGGTTTGCCGCTTCGAACAGCAATGCCTGCGGTTTCGCCTTGAGCACGATCGGCAGCAGCCGCTGCATCGGCACGTCGTGATGATGGGGACCTTCGTAGTTCCCCCAGCACACATGCATCCGAACGCGGTTCGCCGGTACGTTCCTGAGCGCATGGTTCAACACCTCGATGTGCTGCGCGGCCAGGGTCTCGAATTCCTCCATTGACCTGTTGCGGTACATCGTGTGCCGTCCCATCGCCAGATCGGGCGCGTCGATCTGCAGCACGATGCCGGCCGCCACGATGGCCTCGTACTCGCTGCGCAGCGCCTCGGCCAGGGCGCTCAGGTAGTCGTCCTGCGTGCGGTAGTAGTCGTTCGGCTGAAACAATGCGATGACGCCGGGAGAGGCCGCATTGAGAAATGCCTCGACCGCAGGCGCGGCGTTAATCGCCGCCCGCATGTTGGCCAGGTCCGCCTGCAGCGGCTCGGTATGTTGCGCCGTGACGGCACCGATGCAGCGCGGCCGCCGGTACTTGGCGGTCGAGCCGCGTTCCGCCAGCTTGGTGAGCAGCCCCGGAAACTCGACCAGGTCCTGGCCGGGCTCGCGCGGCGTATCGCCGCCGAACCCCGAGAAGCGCTGTGCGATGTAGGTCGCGTAACTGATCTTGCCCATCTCCCCATCGCTCACCACATCGATGCCGATCGCCACCTGCCGGCGCACCACTTCGGCCACCGCGTCCGTGATCACCGCTGCATCTGCGAGCGCATCCAGGGTGTCGCCGCGCTCGCGCGCGAACAGAACGCCGGTCACGGCGTTGCTGCGCGGCAGGCTGCCGACGTGCGTGGTCAGGATACGATCGGTGCTGAGATGCATGCTTCCCCTCGCGCGGCGATTGCGGGCCGCAACTGGAAGTCGTAGTTCACGGTGTAAAACGGCGTGTCGATACGCTCCCCGTCGGGGCCGAGGCCCGGCGGGTGTCGGTCGAATTGCGCCACCAGCGATTCCTTCATTCCGAACACGGCATCGGAATCCAGGTATTGGCTGCCGGCAACGAACAGGTGCGTGGTCACCGGCAGGTGTCCGGGCGCCGAGACGATCATGTGTATGTGGCCGGGGCGATACGGATGGCGTCCCATCTTGCGCAGCATGCTTCCTACCGGCCCATCGGTCGGAACCGGATAGAACGTCGGCCTGATCGAGCGAAACCAGTAACGTCCCTGGGCGTCGGTCCGGATCCGTCCGCGCGCCTTCATTCCGGTCTGCTCGGGCATCTGCATGTCGTAGTTGCCTTCGCCGTCGCCCGACCAGATGTCGAGCAACGCATTGGTGAGCGGCCGGCGATCGGCGCCGAGCACGCGTCCGGAATAGAACGTCGGCTCGCCCTTCACGCCTTCGGCAAGGTTGCTGCCGCACGGCAGATCAGGAGCGCCCTCCCAGTAGAAAGGACCCAAAACCGTCGATTCGACGCTGCCCTGGTCGGCAGGATGGTTGAGGGTGATGACGAGCACCGACACACCCAGCGTGTCCGACAGCAGGATGCACTCCTGGCGCTTGTCGGTACAGGTCTTGCCAACATCGGTCAGAAATTGAATGGCCGCGAGCCATTCGGACTCGGTCAGTTTCACTTCCCGAACAATGTCGTGAAGATGGGTGATCAACGAAGTCATGATGCGCTTGAATCGCGGGTCGCTGCACTCGGACAGGCGGCCGATTACGGCCTGAGTAATGCTCGTCTCATCGAACTCGCGCATGGCCCGCGGTCAACGGTAGGTATTGTTCGTCTTGTGATTCCCCGCCAACCAGCGCTTCAGTTCGTTGTGCGCATCGGTCTGCCGGTCGCGTGAGATCCTGTCCGCTTCGGGATGATCGCGCGTGAATTCGAGAATCAGGCCGTTGGGATCGGTCACGTAGACCGAGCGGCAATAGCCGTGTTCCAGCACAAAGGTGCCCGGCGGCTTGATGCCCGCAGCGGCGATGCGCTTTTCGATGGCAGCCTGCGTGTCGGCGTCCACCGCCAGCGCAATGTGATGAAACGGCGATGCCGGCATCTTCGGCCCGAATTCCTCCTGGTCGCTGGGGTTCTCGAACTGGAAAAAGGCGAGGGCGCCGCCGTCGGCCATGCCGAAGAAGGTGTGGCAGTAGGTGCGCACCTTGCCGAACAGCTCGTCCGACTCGCACCAGGTGGCGACAAGGGGCATGCCGATGACGTCCTCGTAGAACTGACGCGTCTTCTCCTGATCGCGCGTGACATAAGCGTTGTGATGCAGCCGGAGCGGAAGCTTCTGTGACTGGGTCATGGCGCATTTCCCTCAACGTCAGAACTTGAACGTGAAATCAATCCCGTAGCGGCGCGGCGGGGCTCTCCACAGGAAGCCGCCGGTGGAGAATTCGGCGTTGTACAGCTTGTTGGTCAGATTCTTCGACCACGCGGTCGCCGACCAGCGCTCGGCCTCGACCCCGGCGCGCAGGTCGATCAGGCTGAGCGGATCGCGTGAGGTCACGTCGTACGGGTCCCACCAGGTGCGGCCGAGCATCTGATAGTCCAGGCGCAGCACGCCGTTGAGCCCGTCGCCGAGCGGCTCGTGGACCTGGAGGCCTGCGTTTATGGTGTCCTGCGTCAGCAGCGGCGGCTTGTTGCCGATGACCTTGGGATCCTGCATTGCCGTGATGCTGCCGTAGTTGTAGCCAAAGTTGGCGTACAGATCGAGCCAACTGGTCGCTCGGGCGTTGAGCTCGAGCTCGCCACCTTTGTACAACGCGTCGAGATTGCCGAGGTTCTGAGTCGAGCTTGTCGCATCGTAGAAGAAGAAGTAACCGTTGTGATCGGTGGTGTAATAGAGCGCCAGGTTCGCGCTCAGCCGGCGGTCGAGCCACTGGCTCTTGGCGCCCACTTCCCAGGTGTCGGCGATCTCGGCCTGGAACAGATCGTGCACACCGAGCTGACCATCGGCGGCCGCCACCGCGCCGACGCCGGTCTGGTTGAAGCCGCCGCTGCGAAACCCACGGCTCCAACCGCCATAGAACGTCAGATCGTCGGTCGGCTTGTAGCGCAGCGTCGCCTTGGGCTGTGCGGCGTCGAAGGTGGCGTCGCGCACCTCCCCGGTGTGAGCCGTCGGATCGGGCAGGAATTGCTGCGGCGTTTCCGTGGTGTTCTGGCGATGATCCTGGTCGTAGCGGATGGCCGCATCGAGCTCCCACTGCTTGTTGAATTCGTAGGTGGCATCGCCGAACACCGCCCAGGCGTTGTTGTTCTGCGAGTCCGCCAGGAACGTGGCGTTGGTGTTGGTCGCGTATTTATTGGCGGGATCTATCAGTGGCGTCTCATAGACGGCGGGAACGCCGTCACCGCGGTCATACAGATTGCCGGTGGAGATGAAGCGCTGGGTATGAATGAAATAGGCTCCCGCGATCCACGAGAAGCCGTTCATCTTGTTGGAGGTGAAACGCAGCTCCTGGCTTTCGGTCTTCTCGGAAATGAACTGGCTCTGGCTCTCGCCCGCAGGGCCGCCATTGGCCGCCGGGATGCCCGCGAAGAAATAATTGTAGGCGATGGAGTCCTTGATCGGCCTGAAGTCGTAGGCGTCGCCGGTGTCAATCTCCTTGGTGAAGTTGTAGTCCGAGACCGAGGTGAATGTGCCGGGTTCGATGTGGTAATCGAGCTTGAGTGCGATATCCGTGATGTCGCGGAAGTCCGTGCCGAGGTTGTTGTCCTGGATCGGGCTGGTGACATCGTTCGCATCCGGCTTCGTGCTGAAGCTGGTGAAGACGTTCGACTCGTCACTGCGCGGAATCACGTAGTAGTAGGCGGTGGTGTCGACCCGATCGCGGTACGCGCGCAGGTCCGCGCTCCATTGATCGGAGGGCTTCCACACCAGCCGCAGCCGCCCCGAGTAATCCTTGTACGGGTCGGCCTTGCGATCCAGATAGGTGTTCTCCAGATAGCCGTCGGTATTGTAGAAATTGAGCGAGGCGCGATAGCGCAGCGTTCCGGCCGCGTCGATCGGCCCGCTGACGGCGACCTGGGCTTTTTCCGATACGCCGTTGCCCACGCCGACCTTGCCGTCGCCTTCAAAGTGATCGGCCAGATCCGCGGTCTGAATGATAATTGCACCGCCGATGGCGTCGCGCCCGTAGAGCGCGCCCTGCGGGCCCTTGAGCACCTCGATCTGCGTGATGTCGAACAGCTCCTGGTCGAACTCGTAGGGATTGGGCTCCAGTACGCCATCCACCAGCACCGCGGTCGAGGGCTCGCTGTTGCGCGCCTGCGAGATGCCGCGGATGGTGATGAACGAATTGCCGACGTTTTGCACCTCGACCAGGGTCATGTTCGGGACCATGGCGACGAAGTCGCGCGGCGATTCGATGCCCGCCGACTTGATGGTCTGCTCGGTGAAGGCGTCTTCCGTCACCGGTACGTTCTGCAGCGATTCCTCGCGCTTGCGCGCCGTGACTACGATCTCCTGCAGCTCGTCGGATTCCGCCGCGAGTATCGGTTCGGCGACGATCACGGCGCCCAGCACGGCCATGATCACCGGAGTGAGACGACGCATTGGAGTATTCATGGAGAGCCCCCTGTACAGATTATTGAGATGTCGCGGGCTCGGCGCCTGTGGCCTGCCCGCGTTCGAGTTGTGAACGGACGATCTGAGCGCCGGCGACCATGGCCTGCAACTTGCCGAAGGCGACCTCGCGTGGCAGGTACTTCATGCCGCAGTCGGGCGCGACGATGACATCGGCGGCGTTGACGTACGGCAGGGCGCGCCGGATGCGCGTGGCGACCAATTCCGGGGATTCGACTTCGTTAGTCGACAGGTCGATTACGCCGAGGATGATCTTTTTGTTCGGCAGCCCCGTGAGCACGGCACAGTCGAGATTCGATTGCGCGGTCTCGATCGATATCTGCCGGCAGCTGCACTCGGCCAGTTCCGAGAGGAACGAATAGCCTGACGGGCGCGAATGGATGATGGCCGCGTAGCCGAAGCAGATGTGCACGGCTGTGTTTCCGGTGATTCCTTCGAGCGCGCGGTTGAGCGCCCGCAGGCCGAATGCGCGCGCTTCCTGCGGGCGCGCCTGCATATAGGGTTCGTCGATCTGCACGATGTCGGCGCCGGCAGCGAACAGGTCGCGAATCTCGGCGTTCACCGCGACCGCATAGTCCATCGCGGCCAGCTCGCGGCTGCCGCCGTAGAAATCGATCTGCGCCTGCTGCGCCATCGTGAATGGACCCGGCACCGTCACCTTGACGTGCCGCTGGGTGTGCCGGCGCAGGAATTCCAGATCGCCGACCTCGACCGGGTGGCGGCGGCGGATCGGACCTACGACCCGCGGCACCGGATTGGGATGGCCGCTACGGTCGAGCGCGCTGCCCGGGTTGTCCAGGTCCACTCCATCCAGCGCGGTGGCGAAGCGGTTGGAGTAACTCTCGCGCCGGATCTCGCCGTCGGTGATGATGTCCAGGCCGGCACTTTCCTGCGCCTTGATCGCCATGATGGTGGCGTCTTCCTGAGCTTCGGCGAGGTACGCTTCGGGCACCCGCCACAGCTCGCGCGCACGCACGCGCGGCGGGAATCGTCCGGCGAGCTTGTTGCGGTCGATCAGCCAGTCCGGCTGCGGATAACTTCCTACCAATGTCGTCGGAAACAGCATGCCTGCCTCAAGCGACGCCGGCGGCGACGGCGCCGGTGATGCCGGGCCAGGCGATGCCGCTGGCGAGCTCAGCACGGATGGCCGCACCGTGTTCATTCAGCAGCGGCGCCGCGCGCACGCAGCGCGCGCGTTCGCCGCCAAATTGCACCGCCGGCCGGACCGCATGGCCGACGCCGTGCGGTGACTCGACCGGAACCACCAACCCGAGGTGCTTCACTTGTGGATCTTCGACCACGTCATCGATGCGATTGATGGGTGCGTAAGGCACGTCGTTGTGCTGCAGCCGCTCGACCCAGTGGGCGAGCGGCTGACGCGCGAAGCGATCGTCGAGTTCGACCCGCAGCGCCTCATAGTCGGCGATGCGGCCCAGGCGGGTATTGAATCGCGGGTCGGCGGCCAGGTCTGGGGCGTCCAGCGCTGCGACCAGTCCCTGCCAGAATTTCTCGAGCGAGGACAGGTGAATGGCGATCAATCGATGGTCGGCGGTGCGCAATATGTAGGCCTGCGCCAGCCGCGGTCGATCGGCCGACGTCGGCGTCTGGCCGAGAGCGAAGAACGAGGCGAAGGGTTCCACCGCAAAGTGCGCCATCGCTTCGAGCATCGAAACCTCGACCAATGCGCCGCGACTGCTTCTGCCCCGCTGCACCAGCGCGGCGAGAATGCCGTAGCTCGCGTATAGACCCGTGATCGCATCCGCCAGCGCCGGACCTAGGAACTGCGGGCGCTGGTAGTCCACGACCACGCTCAGGAATCCGCTCAGCGCCTGTGCGACCGAGTCATAGCTCGGGCGGTCGGTGTACGGGCCGCTCGAACCGAAGCCGCTGATCGAGCAGTAGACCAGGCGCGGATTGATCTGCAGCAGGCGCGCTGAGCCGGCGCCCAGGCGCTCGGCGGTGCCTGGCCGGAAGTTCTGGATGAACACGTCGGCCTCGCGGATCAGCTGGTCGAACAGTTCGCGGTCCGGCGCACTCTTGAGGTCCAGCGCCACGCTGCGCTTGTTGCGGTTGTAGGCCTGAAAGTGCGGCGAGTACTGTCCGCCCTGATAGCTACGATACGGATCGCCTTCAGGGCTCTCTATCTTGATGACGTCAGCACCGAGGTCCGCGAGCATCATTCCGGCACATGGGCCGGTGATGAACGTGCCCTGCTCAACGACGCGTATGCCGGCGAGGGTGTCGATCATGGGCGCTGCATCCGACGCCTATTCATCGTCGCTCGGCTGAAAGCCCTCAGGCGCGTTGCCGTCGTAGTCGATCGCCTGGGCCGCGGCATGTGCCAGCACGAAGCCGATCGGCCGGCTGCGTTCCTCGAGCAGATGGGCGATCAGGCTCGCGGTGCGGGCCAGGATCGGCACGCCCTTCAGCGCCGACAGCGGATAACCCACGTCGAGCAACACCGCGGGAATCGCCCCCGAGACATTCAGCGCCAGCGGGCGCCCGATCAGTTGCGGCAGCAGCCGTTCGACCGTGCGCGCGATTTCCGCATGTGCGCCGGACGATCCGGCCTCTGCTGCCACCTGCAGCAGCCGTTGTGCGCGCGGATCGGCCTGCTTGTGCAGCGGGTGGCCATAGCCCGGGATGGCGCGCCGGTCGGCGCGATACTCACCGACAATGCGCGTGGCGGCGTCCTCGATGGTCCCACCGCCGGCAACCGCGGCTGCAATCTGGGTAAATAGCAGTCCGGCGTCCTCGGACGAACCCAGCACCACCGAGCCGCAGCCGAGGATGCCGGCGGCAACGGCGCCCTGCAGCGCCTCGGGCGCCGCAGCCAGCGTCATGCGACTGGCCTGCACGCTCGGCACCAGGCCGTGCTCGGCGATCGCGACCAGTGTCGCGTCGAGCACACGCCGCTGCATTGCCGACGGCAGCACGCCGGTAAGCAGCAGCCAGAAGTGCTCGGTGAAACCGATGCCGCCGATCAGCTCCCCGGCCAGATCGTGCCCGCGCACCACGATGGTGTCCTGGTTAGAGGTGCAAATGGCGGAACTGCGCTGGTCCTGTCGACCGATCTTCAATGGGCCCCCGATGATATTTCGCATAGCGAATATCACGTCGATATGCGAAACATATTGGACCCGCCTGCGCGGCCGCGTCAAGGACGGCGCTTGGCCACTACCGACTTTTCGGATATCGAAATAGACTGAGCGCATGGCACGAGCGAACAGAAACCCGGCACCGCATCGCGAAACCATGGGCGGCCTGTCGAAAGGACTGGCCGTGATCCGCGCATTTTCCAGCGATCACGCGGCCCTGACGCTCAGTGACGTTGCCCGCAGCGCCGGGATTCCGGCGGCGACTGCCCGGCGTTGCCTGCTGACGCTGGAGGAACTGGGCTACGTCACGCGCAACGGGCGCAACTTTCTGCTGCGGCCGAAGGTGCTGGAGCTCGGCGCGGCATACCTGGAGTCGATGAATATCGAACACGTCACCCGGACGCACCTGGAGGAGCTGGCCGGCAGCACCTCGGATTCGGCCGCGCTGTGTGTGCTGGACGGCGTCGAGATCGTATACGTAGCGCGCGCATCGGTGCGCACCTTGGTGCGCCTGGAGGCGCATGTCGGCAGCCGTTTCCCGGCGCACGCGACCTCTACCGGGCGCGTGCTGTTGGCGGGTGTGAGCGCCGAGCGGCTGAAGCGTTACTTCCAGAGCGCCAACTTGGCAGCGCTGACGGACCGCACGGTGACCGATCCGGCGCGCCTGGCGCAGCTTATCGATAGCGCCCGACGCAGCGGCTATTCAGTCGTCGAAGACGAACTGGCCTATGGTGTGATCGCACTCGCAGTGCCGGTGTTCGATCAGCAGCGCAGAGTCGTGGCGGCGCTCAATACTTCCAGCCACTCGCGTCGCATCAGCAAGGCCAAGCTGGTGCGGGAGCGACTGAAGATGCTGCAGCAGGTAAGCCAGCAGATCTCCGCCGACCTCGCCACCGCGCCCTGGCTGTCGCTGAGCGCTCAGATCTGACGCACACGGCGCGCGCCGCAGCGCGCTACCTTGACGTTGCCGCGGTCGGGCTGTAGCCTGAAAGCGAAAACTTTTTCGCTTTGCGAAGGATCCTAGTGCTGCCCGCCATCGCAAATCCGCGACCCGTCACCATGCAAGCAAGCCCGACCGACCGCTATTTCGCCGTCGATGGCGCGCAGCTGCGTTACCGCGATGAGGGCAGCGGTCCGGCAGTGCTGCTGGTGCACGGCTGGGCGCTCGACCTGGAAATGTGGAATGCGCTGGCGGTTGCACTGCGCGACGAATTTCGCGTGGTACGCCTCGACCGCAGGGGTTTCGGCCTGTCTTCCGGCCGGCCGTCGCTCGAACGCGATATCTGCGACCTGGACGCGCTGTGGCGCCATCTTGCGCTCGGTCGCGCGGCGCTGCTCGGCATGTCGCAGGGCGCGCGCGCGGTACTGGGGTTGGCGACCGCCGCAGGCGGGAGAGTCTCGTGCATGGTGCTCGATGGACCGCCGGATCTGGAGCGCGGGCCGATTGCCGACGATCACGGCAGCGAAGGCGACGTACCGCTGGCGCGCTACAGCGCGCTGGCCCGCACGCAAGGCATGGACGCCTTGCGCCGCGAATGGGCGATGCACCCGCTGATCCGGCTGCGATCCGTCGAGCCCAATGCACGCCAGCTGCTCAATGCAATCATTAGGCGCTATCCCGGAAACGACTTGCTGGGGGAGGCCGCCGACCGCGGCCACACCCCTGCTCATGCGCTACCCAACTGCATCGTAACGCCAATGTTGGTGATCACCGGCGCACATGACCTCGACAGCCGGGTGCAGGCTGCCGACAATCTGGCGCATCGCTATGCCTGCGCCGAGCGTGCCGTGATAGCCGATTCGGCTCATCTGCCCAATCTGGATAACCCCAGTGCATACAACGATCTGGTGCGGGCGTTCTTCCGGCGTCATGCCGCGGCACCGCTCTAGTCCGGCAAGCTTCCATGGCAAGCGTTCTGGTTCTCTACTACAGCAGCTACGGACACATCGAGACCATGGCGCGCGCCCAGGCCGAGGGTGCGAGCCGTGTTCCGATGACGCACGTGGCCGTCAAACGGGTGCCCGAACTGGTGCCAGCGGATATCTGCAGGACCTCGGGATTCCGGCTCGATCAACCGGCCGAGGTCTGCGGGCCCGATGAGCTCGAGCAGTACGATGCCATCATCTTCGGCACGCCTACGCGCTTCGGCAACATGGCCGCGCAGATGAGGAACTTTCTGGACCAGACCGGCGGCCTATGGGGTCGGGGCGCGCTGGTGGGCAAGGTGGGCAGCGTCTTCTGCAGCACCGCCAGTCAACATGGCGGACAGGAGACCACCATTACATCGTTTCATTCGACGCTACTTCATCACGGCATGATCATCGTCGGATTGCCGTACACGTTCACGGATCTAACGACCATGCGCGAGGTGACCGGTGGCACCCCCTATGGCGCCAGCTGCGTGACTGGTGCCGGGTCGGAGCTGCGCATGCCAACCGCGCTGGAACTGGACATGTGCCGCTATCAGGGTGAGCACGTGGCTCGCATCGCCGGCCGGCTGGTTGCCGGACGCGACGCTGATTAACGCGCGGGCCTTCAGACCGGCAGCGTCTCTTCGCGTGCCGCGCGCTTGCGGTCGTGGGCCTTGAGGTGTCGCTTGCGCAGGCGGATGCTTTGCGGCGTGACCTCGACCAACTCGTCCTCGGCGATGAATTCGACCGCGTACTCGAGCGTCATCTGGATTGGCGGCGTCAGCACGATCGCTTCGTCCTTGCCGGCGGCGCGAATATTGGTCAGCTTCTTGGTCTTGATCGGATTGACCACCAGGTCGTTCTCACGGCTGTGAATGCCGATGATGGAGCCCTCATACAGCTTGTCG